>Ga0134126_10012832_pt1 | contig 10579 bp, 10 predicted proteins | sample KB31752_FD_96881 | JGI IMG/M metagenome (GOLD analysis project Ga0134126, IMG submission 96881) | Terrestrial soil microbial communities with excess Nitrogen fertilizer from Kellogg Biological Station, Michigan, USA - KB3-175-2 | ecosystem: Environmental > Terrestrial > Soil > Unclassified ...
CGCTGCATCTCGGTCCTGCGAGATGACGATCATGCCTCAGCACTAAAGAAAGTCGGAGCGGACATCGTGCTTACGTCGGGCGGCTCGTCGGACTGGCCTCGAGACGTGCGTGAGGCCACCGACGGGAAAGGCGTAGATGTGGCCGTGAACGTTGCCGGTGGGAAGACACTGACGGCGACAGTGTCAGCCACGAAATTGAGCGGCATCGTTCACTTGGTCGGCTTCGCCGCAGGTTCCGCCGCGGAATTGGATATATTCGAGGCCATTCGTCATGGAACGGCGTTCTTCACCGCCACCGCGGGCAGCCGTGAAGACTTTGAAGCGTTTGTTCGCGTCGCAGAACAGCACGCCTTTCAGCCGGTCATTGCAAAGGTCTTTGCCTTGAAAGATCTGCCGACGGCTGTCGAGTTCGTCGAGCGCGGCGGCCACTTGGGTAAAGTCGTCTTGAAGCTCGATTTCTAAGTGAGAGTCGGCGTTAGGAACGCGTTTGCCTCGTTTAACGGAGAGGGGAACGGTCTGTCGGTGCCAATCTGAGCATTTCGGGCTTGCGCATGAGGGCCGGCAAAAGCGTTTCCGACGCGGAGTCGCGCCAACCTGTCTGGGTCCGCCAATCGCGTAGGAAGTGAGCCTCGCCACCTGCGGGTAATCGAGCGAACCAGACGAAGACGCGATCTTTCTCGCGGATCGGTAATTGGGGATAAGTATTGGGACTGGTTTCGGACGTAAGGCTCGCCAGAAGTTCCGCGCCCGCCGCTTTGGCACGCGGAGCGATGTGATCTGCGAAGAAAGTTGCAAACGGCGCAATCAGCGGCTCATCGACATAATGGATGAACGCCAATATCTCGCCGGTTGGACGCGGCGGGGGGTGAAGCAAGAAGCCGCCGATCGGCGCTGATGGATGCAAGAGCAGGACGTTGGAGGAATCGAGCATCGTGACGTTTGCAGCCCGGTTGTGCGCTTTCCAAGCTGGTCCAGTATAAAAGTCGTTCAATGCCTTCGCCCGAGCCGGCATGTCCGTGAAGCCGCGGAGCCAGACAAATCGATCCGGATCGTCGAGGTCGCGGAAGGTGCCAATGACATGAGCACCTACTTCATCCTGAGTTTCGATGAATTCGCGCTCAAACACTGCGATCAATTCGTCTCGTCGACCGCCGTAAAGCGTGTATTGGCGCAACTCCACGATGGGCCAGCCGCGAGCGGATTGCTCATCGGCGGCGCTCGTTGGCTTGACGATTCCGAGACCCGTTGCAGCGACTGTTGCGAGGCCTGCAGACAATATTGCTCGGCGCGAAGGGCCAACTTCGTTTGGAGGAACAGAGTGCATCGCGCATCGCCGATTTGATGTCGTATCAACCCGTAGTCTGCGGCCTTGCAGTGGCGCAAGGGGATTACGTCGTAAACACGATTAGTGGCGATCACGTCACCTTGAGTTTTGACGAATAGGGTTGTGTGGAACACAATGGTTGCAGAACCATATAGTTCTATATAAACTTGGTGCGGATGTTGGTGACGGCCCAAGCAGCTTCGTCGGGCTCAAGGCGTATGTGCCGGTAACAGATGTCCTCTACGGGGGTCGTGCCGTTGGGTCCAGCTCGCCAGCCACGTCTTGGTCTCGAGTTCGATATCGGAGATCTGCGGTGCTTCGCCGTCGCTTCGGGGTGCGCGAATTTTCCGCTGGCTGGTCAATCGTTGCGGTTGAACGCTTCGACGGTCAGTAGGCGTGTGGCGCGCTTAGAAGATGCGCTGGGTGTGACGCTCTTCGAACGCGGTCGTTTCGGGATTCGCCTGACCGATGCCGGAAGGGGCGTGATTCTCAAAGTCAGACGAGCGCTAGACGAAATAGATGAACTGATTCGTATCGGCAGGATGAATGGCGTTGGCGTCGAAGGGTGCGTACGCCTCGGTGTGCGGATGCCGCCGGTCGGCGATCCGATGCGAAGTCTATTGGCGACGTGGCATGCAGAATATCCAGACGTTGAATTAAGCCTTTACGAGATGAACGACCACGAGACTAGATTGGCGCTCACGGAAAGACGGCTCGATGCGGCGTTGGTGCCACAGCACACATTGTGGCCAGATGCTGTTTCTGTTCCGATTTACGAGGAGCGATTATTCGCCGCGCTGCCTGTTGGTCATCACCTCTGCGAAAAAGAGCTTCTGACGTGGGAACTCCTTCGAAAGGAGCCAATCCTCACCCAGGAATGGGCTGGCAGTCATTGCGCCAGGGAATTCTTTTCTGCGCTCATGGGAGGCGGAATCCAGTTTTGCTCTCACGCGGCAAGCAAACAGTCGGTGTTCGCGCTGGTTGGAGCCGGTTTCGGGGCGACCCTTTCTACCAAGAGCCAAGCGGATGTGCGATTCCCCGGTGTCGAGTTCAAGCCGATCGGCGAGCATAACGCGGTCGTGAAAGTGGATCTCACATGGAGATCGGACGCGGAAGATCCAGCCGTTGGGCGGTTCATCTCTTTCGTCCGCGATAAGGCGCATCTTCAGGCGGATTGTTAGGTAGTGGACTGGTAAACTAAGCAGACACACCCGCTGCGCGCCGCGTTTTGCGGAAGGCCCGGTCCGTCGCCATGAAACGCGAGAGCATTGCCGGAATCAATTTTGCCGGCTCAATACTCTGTTGGGCTGTCTCCTTGGCGAGTGCCGCGGCGTAAGCGACCAGGTCCCGATGGACGGCCGCTGGTAGCTCGAGCGCAATCTTCACCGGCTTGTCGTCCTCGAGAACTCCCAATTTCAACTTCGCCATATGTATGCTCCTTCATCCCCCGTAGGGCTCCATTACAAGGTCGTGCGTTACTAAAACCCGGACGGCAAACCCCGGACGGATCGTGATCGTTGGTTGGATATTCAGTGAGCGGCTGACCACTTGCTGACCGGTCTGATTCACGCTCTGCGAGACGCCCTGCTGAATCGCCTCGGCGAGCGAGCCATTGTTATTGCCGCTGATGCCCGCCTCTGATCCGACACTCAGAACGGTCGAAAGGATGGCGGCCTTGAACAGCATGCCCCAATGGTTGTCGACCTCGTCTTCGAGCCCCGCATAGCCTTCGGTATCGGCGCCGGGCTGGCGCTCCAGCACGATCGACTTGCCGTTCGGCATGATGAGCCGGTTCCACACGAGCAAGGCGCGCGACTGGCCGAACGCGATCTGCGCGTCGTACTGGCCGACGAGGCGTGATCCCTGCGGGATCAGAAGAACCTTGCCGGTCGGACTGTCATAGACGTCCTCGGTCACTTGCGCGGTGACCTGGCCGGGCAGATCGGAGCGTAGCCCGGTTATCAGGGATGCCGGGATCACAGCGCCCGCCTGAAGCACATACGGACTTGCCGGCGCCTGGACGCGATCAGGACTGGTGGTGCGACGGTCGATGTTGCCGTTCAAGAAAGCAAGCTTGTGTTCCGGAGACGTCAGGTCAGGCGACAGGTTCGTGGGTGTCGGAGCAGGCTGGCCGACAATCGGTGATGGCGTGGCCGCCACGTTTGGCGGTGTGACGTTCGTCGTGGCGAACAGGTGGCTGGTGCGCGCCGCTTCCCTCTCTTGGGCGAGCCGCTGCTCTTCCGGACTCGGCCCCGGCATTGGCATGCCGGGCGACGGTGCGCCGGCATTGAGGATGGGCTTGCCGAGATCGCCGGGCAGTGGTGGTCCAAGCTGCGGCACGGGCTTCGGAAGTCCGCTGTAGTCGCGCGGCAGGTTCGCGAGTTCGTCGGGGGTGTTGCGGTTGTTCGTGTTGAAAAGTTCGGTGCCGGTTGTCTGGTGCTGGGGCTTCAAAGCGAACAGCAATGCGCCCCCGACGCCGATGGCCGCGACAGCGCCCAGCCCGAGCAGCACCTTACGAGACAGCCGCGTCACCGGCGGGCGCTTGGCGCGCAGCCGCATCTCGTCGGGCGGGCGCGCGGTTCCGGCTGCCCCTTCTTCCTCCCGGGCTTCGTCCGTCACGACCGAGGCCTCCCGTCGGTGCGGACGATGCGCACGAGCTGCTGATGCTTGCCGCCAAGTTTCAGTTCGGCCGCCGCGAACAGCCGGTCGACGATCATGTGGTTGCCCTTGACGCGATAATTGACGAGCTGGCCGTCGCCCTCTGCGCCGATGACCCAGAGCGGCGGAAGCTCGCCTTGCGCGATGCCGGTTGGGAATTCGATGAAGACCTGACGGCCGTCATCGAAGGCGCGCAGTGGCCGCCACGGCGGGCTGTCACCCTCGATGCGATAGCGGAAATTGAGGGCATTGATGTCGACGCCGGTGGCAACGGGAGCCGCTGCCTCGGCGGCGGCGTTCTGCTGCCGGAGCGCGATGAGCTGATCCTGCGCATAGGCCCAGGAGACGGACGCCATATAGGTCTTGTCGTCCGAATGCAGCTCGAGGTGATAGGTGCGCCGGTCGGTGTTGATGACGAGGTTGGTGATGAGATCACCGCGGGTTGGCTTCACCAGAATGTGGACGCGCTTCGCCGGCCCGGCGCCGCTTTCGGTGTCGCCGATGATCCACCGCACGGTGTCGCCGGCCGCGACGGGGCCTGGCCCAGTCAACTGCTCGCCCGGCTCCAGCGCGATGTCGGTGATCTCGCCCGGCGCGGCATAGATCTGATAGAGCGCGCCATCGGAGAAGGGATAGACCTGGATGGCGTTGAGATAGCCAGCGCGTGTTGGCTGCACGCGCGCCGCACCGTTGGCCTGATCGACGCGCGCATGCGGATCGGTAGGTTCCGGCGTCGGCTTCTTGTTGCCGGGGAGCGGCTTGAGCTGACCCGGCAAGGGCAATGGCTGCGGCAACTCGACGATTTGCACTGCCTTCGGCGGCTCGGCTTGCAGCACCGCGGGCTTCGGTGTGTTGTCGTAGCTGATCTCAGGCGGCTTCCAGGTGGTGGCGCACGCGCCGAGAGACAGGGATGTCAGCAACATCGTTGTGAGGGCGATCGGACGCATCAGCCGAGCTCCTTTGACCAGTTGAGGGCGTGGACGTAGATGCCGAGCGGGTTCTTCTTCAACCGATCGGCATCGTTCGGCGTCTGCACGACGATGGTGAGGATGGCGCTCCAGCGTTCGGTCGAGGCGAGTGCATCATCGACGTAATGACGCTCCACCCACTCGACGCGGAAGCTGTCGTCGGAGGCGCGGATGACGCTCGCGACATCGACGGACACCTGGGTCTTGCCGATCTTCGAAAACGGATCGTTCGTGCGTGCGTAGTCGTTGAGGGCAAGCGCGCCCTTGTCGGTGACGAAGTTGTACGCATCGAGCCAGTTCTGCCGCAGGATGATCGGATCGGCCGGAATGCCTCGCACCTCCTGGATGAAGTGTGCGAGATACCAGGCAATTTGCGGATCGCTCGGGCGATAGTCGGCGGTGGCAGGAGCCACAGCTTGCGCTTGACCGAGCTTGTCGACCTGAACGACCCACGGCGTGATCGTGCCGCGCGCCGACTGCCATACGAGGCCACCGGAGAGGCCGCCACTCAGAACAAGCGCGCCGAAGAAGGCCAAGCGCCAGTTCTTCGCTTGTACACGGGCGTCGCCGATCCGCTCGTCCCAGATCTGCCCGGCACGCTGATACGGCGTCTCGGCCTCGGGCGTCTTGCCGTAGCGTACGGTCGATCGTCGGAACATGGACTACTCCCCTTCGGAAAGATCGACCTGGTGCCCGCCGCTCGGCCGATCGCCGGAGCGGATTGCATGGTCGGCGGCGCTGACGCCGCGGTTGATGGTTTGGCCGCGCCTCATGCGCTGCGCCCAAGCAGGCGGCGCCCCAGCGCTTGCGGACGCAGAGCCGGCGGTGCTGGACGATGGCGAGCCGCCGCGCATCACCGCGCGCTCGCTCGATGCGAAGCTCTCTTTCAGGCTGCCGGCCGCGCGGCGGAGCGGACTCATCGCGACGGACCCGGCGGCTTGTGCGACACCTGCCGCGCCACCCGCGCGATAGGCGGCCGTTGCGCCTCTCGCCACCGAAGCACCGGCACGCGCTGTCCCGGCTATGGCGCCGCCAGCCACGGAGAGCCCGCCAGCCGTGGCGGCAAGACCCGCCGCACCGATGCCGGCGGCGGCGAGCCCCGTACCGATCGCAGCGCCAGCGCCGAGCTGTGGGCCGCCCGCGATCAGACCGTTGGCAATGCCGGGCCCGAAGATCGTGAGCCCCAGCAGCGACAGCGCTGCCAGAATAAGGGTCAGCGCATCGGATATGGTCGGCGGATTATTCAGCGCGCTGGTGAACTGACCGAAGATCGTCGAGCCAATGCCGATGATGACGGCGAGGACGAGAATCTTGATCCCGCTCGACACCACGTTGCCCAGCACGCGCTCCGCGAGGAACGCCGTGCGCCCGAACAATCCGAAAGGCACGAGCACAAAGCCGGCAAGCGTCGTCAGCTTGAACTCGATCAAACTGACGAAGAGCTGGATCGCCATGACGAAGAAGCTGATGACGACGATCAGCCATGCCACGAACATGATCAGGATCTGAATGAGGTTCGCGAAGACGCTGGTGAAACCCATCATGCCGGAGATGGCGGTGAGGATCGGCTTGCCCGCGTCGATACCGACCTCGGCGATCTTGCCGGGCTGGAGGAGCTGCGCGGCGCTTATCGTGCCGCCGCCGGCCTTGATACCGAGTCCGGCGAAGCTGTTGTAGATGATCTGCGCGAGGTTGTTGTAGTTGCCGATGATGAAGGCGAACATCCCGATGTAGAGGGTCTTCCGGATCAAGCGCGCGAGCACGTCCTCGTCGGGCGCCATGGCCCAGAAGAGGCCCGCCATCGTGATGTCGATGGCGATAAGGACGCTGGCGAGCCAGCGCACGTCGCCTTGAACCAGGCCGAATCCGGAATCGATATACTGGGTGAAGGTGCCCAAGAAATTGTCGATGACCCCTGTGCCGCCCATGCCGCTTACCTGCCGAAGGATTTTGCTGGCGCCGTGGGACTGGTCGCCGGTGCATAGGTGAAGAAGTGGCGGCGGTTCTCGCCCCAAGCCGCTTCGCATGCCGCGTCATCCTTTGCCTGCTCGGCGATGAGCTGGCAGCGTTTCAGCTCCGCCGCGAGCGGATCGTCCATAACCGACGACTTCGGCTGTTGGACGCCAATGCGCGAGGACGGCGCGCGGAAATGCAGCGCCGCGGCGATCATGGCGATCGCGACAAGGGCGAAGCCGACAGCGCGCGCGATCGCCGGCAGATGAAGGAGCCGTGCGCGCATCAGTGAAACATCTGTGCGGCGCCGGCTTGATAGCCCGCACCGTAATTGAGGAATGCCTGGGTCTGGGCTTGCGCCTGCGCCTGCGTCTCAAGCGTCCGCGCCGCATCGAGGCTTTGCGCGCGTGCCATCGAGGCCATGAGCGCGGTCAAATCCGCGAGCTGCGTGGTCTGAAGCGCGACGAGTTGGTTGCCAGACTGTGCGGCCTGAAGCGCGCCGGTCGCCGATTGGCTCGACGACACCAGTGCGTTGATCTGCGTCCGGGTGGTGTTGAGATTGGTGACGACGCCGGCCTGTACGCGCATCGTGTCCTGGAAACCGGCGAGCGCATTCTGCCAGCGGGCCTGAGCGTCGGCGAGGAGTTGCTGCGACGACGTCCCGCTGGAATAGGCTTGTGGATATTGCCGCGTGAAGGCCTGGTCGATTGTGCTTACGCTGTAGGCGATGCGCTGCGCTTGGCCGAGTAGCTGCTGGGTCTGAGTGATCTGCTGCTGGAGCGAAGCAAGCGATGAGTAAGGGAGGCTGGCGAGGTTGCGCGCCTGGTTGATCAGGGACGTCGCCTGATTTTCGAGGCTCTGAATCTCATTGTTGACCTGCTGAAGCTCGCGCGCGGCCGTCAGCACGTTCTGCGCATAGTTGGTCGGATCGAATACAATCCATTGCGCCTGCGCCGGAAGGCTGGCGCCGGCGAGAGACAAGGCGGTCACGCCGGCGATGAGACCGGCGCGCAGGCGACGCGTAATCATGACGAAACCTCCTTGGTGCGGGTGAGCATCTCGGCCGCCCAGTCGAGGTCTTTTCGACGCAGCCATGCGGCGGCGAAGCCGTCGCGGCCATGCTCGGCGAGAAGCTCTTCGATGGCGGTCTGATCGGATTTTGCGGACGCGGCGGTGAAGGCGAGCGCGACTTCGGAAAGCCCGAGGTCGAACAGGCGATTGCCGCGGCGGCTTTGACAGTAATATTCGCGCTTTGGTGTCGCGCGGCTCAAAATCGCGATCTGCCGGTCATTGAGACCAAATCGTTGGTAGATTGCGGCAATCTGCGGCTCGAGGGCGCGCTCGTTCGGGAGCAGGATACGAGTCGGGCAGCTCTCGATGATCGCCGGCGCGATGGCGCTACGGTCGATGTCGGCGAGCGACTGGGTCGCGAAGATGACGCTGGCGTTCTTCTTCCGCAGCGTCTTCAGCCATTCTCTGAGCTGGCCCGCGAAGCCGGGATCGTCGAGGGCGAGCCATCCCTCGTCGACAATGAGCAAGGTGGGGCGACCGTCGAAACGATCCTCGATGCGATGAAACAGATAGGAGAGGACCGCAGGGGCAGCACCCGCGCCGATCAGGCCTTCCGTCTCGAACGCCTGCACCGCGGCTTCGCCGAGCCGCTCGGTTTCGGCGTCGAGCAGGCGCCCCCAGGGGCCCGCCACGGTGTAGGGCTGGATCGCCTGCTTCAGCGCATTGGACTGGAGCAGCACCGAGAGGCCGGTGATCGTGCGCTCCTGCACCGGCGCCGAAGCAAGTGAGGTCAGAGCCGACCATAGGTGTTCCTTCAGGTCTGGGGTGACGGTGATGGATTCGCGGCTGAGCAGCGTCCCCACCCACTCAGCGGCCCAGGCGCGCTCGCCGGGATCATCGACTCGCGCGAGGGGCTGGAGCGCGACGGGTTCGTTGGCGGTTTCGGCGAGCGCGCCGCCGAGATCGTGCCAGTCGCCGCCCATCGCGAGCGCCGCTGCCCGGATCGACCCGCCGAAATCAAAGGCGAAGACCTGCGCGCCGGCGTAGCGGCGGAACTGAAGCGCCATCAGCGCCAACAGCACGCTCTTGCCGGCGCCGGTCGGGCCGACAATCAAGGTGTGGCCGACATCGCCGACGTGGAGGCTGAAGCGGAACGGCGTCGAACCTTCCGTCCGCGCGAAGAAAAGCGCCGGTGCCTGGAAATGCTCGTCTCGTTCCGGCCCGGCCCACACGGCCGAGAATGGCATCATATGTGCCAGGTTGAGCGTCGAGATCGGTGGCTGGCGGACATTGGCGTAGACATGGCCCGGTAGTGATCCGAGCCACGCCTCGATCGCATTCACCCCTTCGCGCATGCAGGTGAAGTCGCGGCCCTGGATGGTCTTCTCGACCAGCCGCAGCCGCTCGTCCGCTATGTGCGCGTCTTCGTCCCAAACGGTGACGGCGGCGGTGACATAAGCCTCGCCAACGAGGTCGGTGCCAAGCTCCTGCAGCGCCGCGTCGGCGTCGAGCGCCTTGTTGGCGGCGTCGGAATCCATCAGCACCGACGCCTCGTTGGTCATCACCTCCTTCAGGATCGCCATGATCGACTTGCGTTTGGCGAACCACTGCCTGCGGATCTTGCCGAGGAGCTTGGCGGCGTCGGTCTTGTCGAGGCAGATAGCGCGCGTTGACCAGCGATAGGGAAAAGCCAGACGGTTGAGATCGTCGAGCAAGCCAGGCCACGTCTGCGACGGAAAGCCCATGATGGTGAGCGTGCGCAGATGCGCCTGGCCGAGCCGCGGCTCGAGGCCGCCGGTCACGTCTTCGTCGGCTAGGATCGCGTCGAGATACATCGGCGTTTCCGGCACGCGCACGTGCTGACGCCGGGTCGAGATGCAGGAATGCAGGTAGGTCAGCGTCTCGGCGTCATCGAGAAACGCCGATTCCGGCATGAAGCCTTCGAGGAGCGCGAGCACGCGATCGGTGCGGTCGACGAAGCTCTCAAGCGTCGCGCGCCAGTCGGCCCCCGACCTTGCGCGGTTCTCGTAGAGCCAGGCTTCGGCGCGCGCGGCATCATCGGCCGGCGGCAACCAGAGCAGCGTCAGGTAATACTCGCTCTCGAAATGCGCGCCTTCTTCCTCGAACTGTGCGCGGCGCTCCGCATCGACCAGCGCCGAGACCGGGTCGGGAAATTGGCTGAGCGGATAATTGTGGGCGGGGACACGCTGCGCTTCGATGAACACCGCCCAGCCCGAGCCGAGCCGGCGTAGCGCATTGTTGAGACGAGAGGTGATTGCGACCAACTCGGCCGGCGTCGAAGAATCGAGGTCGGGACCGCGGAAGCGCGCGGTGCGCTGGAACGAGCCGTCCTTGTTGAGAACGACGCCTTTCGACACCAGGGCGGCCCACGGCAGAAAGTCGGCGAGGCGCTGGCTGCGACGGCGGTATTCGGCGAGGTTCATCATCTCCTGAACCTCACGCGACCATGTGCTGCGGATAGCGCAGATGCCGGCGAACGACATCGACGAAGGCGGCGTCGCGCTTCGCCGCCCACACGGCGGCGAGATGTCCGATGAGCCAGATCGTACCGCCGACCAGCCAGAGACGAAGGCCGAGGCCGATGGCCGCGGCGAGCGTGCCGTTGAGGATCGCGACCGCGCGCGGCGAGCCACCCAACAGAATC
>Ga0134126_10012834_pt1 | contig 10578 bp, 10 predicted proteins | sample KB31752_FD_96881 | JGI IMG/M metagenome (GOLD analysis project Ga0134126, IMG submission 96881) | Terrestrial soil microbial communities with excess Nitrogen fertilizer from Kellogg Biological Station, Michigan, USA - KB3-175-2 | ecosystem: Environmental > Terrestrial > Soil > Unclassified ...
ACCGCAATCCGGGCGTGCTGGATTTTCAGGACGCGCTGCGCGGTCCGGTCGGCTATGACCTCGTCTCCCTGTTGAAGGATTGTTACATCCGTTGGCCGCGTGAGCGCGTGGAGGGTTGGGTGTTCCAATACCGGGAGCTGCTGCGGTCACTTGGCGGCCCCGCCGGCAGGGATGCGCAGGAATTCCTCCGCTGGTTCGACCTCATCGGCGTGCAGCGGCACATCAAGGTGCTCGGGATTTTCGCACGCCTCTGGTATCGCGACGGCAAGCCGGGCTATCTGCGCGATCTTCCGCTGACGCTCGATTACGTTCGCGACGCTTGCGCGCGCTATACAGAGCTCGCCGGGCTTTCGCAGCTGATCGAAGAGCACATCGTCCCGGAGCTGCCACGCGCCAACGCGCGCGTGGCGGAGCAGGCACGGCGCTCGTGAAAGCGATGGTCATGGCCGCAGGTCGCGGGGAGAGATTGCGGCCCCTCACCGACACGTTGCCGAAACCGCTGGCGCCCGTCGCGGGCAAGCCGTTGATCCTCTACCACCTCGAGGCGCTCGCGAGGGCCGGAGTCCGGGACGTGGTGATCAACCTTTCCTGGCTGGGCGATCTCATCAAAACCGCCCTCGGGGATGGCCACGACTACGGTGTGCGTATTCACTACAGCGAAGAAGGGCCGGTGCCGCTGGAGACCGCGGGCGGCATTTTCAAGGCGCTGCCTTTGCTCGGGCCGGAACCGTTTCTGGTGGTGAATGGCGATGTCTGGACGGACATCGATTTCAGTCGCCTCGCGCTCGACGATGCTGCGGATGCGCGCATCGTTCTCGTGCCCAACCCCTCGCACAATCCCCGTGGCGACTTCGCACTGGACGGCGACGCGGTGCTCGAACGCGATGACGCTCGGCAGAGCTATACGTATTCGGGTGTTGGGATGTATCGCGCGGAGTTTTTTTCTGGCTGCTCACCTGGAAAGTTTCCTCTCCTTCCATTGTTGAAGCGCGCTATTGCCGCCCGCCGTTTGTATGGGCAATTGCATCGGGGTGAGTGGTTTGACATCGGATCCATGGAGCGGCTCAGGGAGTTGGATAGCCGCGTTCGATCAATAGTCCGTTGAGAGTGAGCCGCGAGGTGCCTAGCCTGTGTGGACGGTGACGCATGGAAGTCCACATGAGCGATGTCGAAGAAAAAGTCGATCAGCTGCACGCCGATGTGGGCGTGTTGAGATTCGATGTGGCCGTGTTGAAGAGCGACGTGGCTGTGTTGAAGGCCGATGTGGCGGTGCTCAAGACCGACGTGGCGGTGTTGAAGACCGATGTAGCGGTGCTGAAGACCGATGTGAGCGTGCTCAAGAGAGACGTGCAGGAAGTGCGCCAGGAAGTGCGCCAGGACTTCAAGGAAGTGCGCCAGGATATAAAGGACGTGAGGAAGCACCAGGAGCGCCGCGACTTCCGACTGCTGTTCGGTACGCTGATCGCCGTGACGCTGGGGCTTGCCGGGCTCATGGCCAAAGGGTTCGGCTGGCTGCACTGAACCGGGTCCCCGGGGCGGTTTCCCCCGTGACGGGCGGCTTTCTGTGAATCCGGGGGTTTGGCCCTACAATAAGGGCATGTCGAGCCTCAAAGACATTCCCCTGGTGACCGAGACCGCCCGGGCGCGGAGCGGCGAAAAATACCTGACGCCTCAAGGGTTTACCGCCATCCGGGACGGCATCAAAGCGCATGCCGCGGCGGGCGCCGAGGTCGCCTTGCGCAAGCCCACGTGGCTGCGGGCGAGGGCTCCGTCCGGCGCCGGGTTCGAGACCGTCAGGGCTCTGGTCAAAGAACACCGTCTGGCCACCGTTTGCGAAGAGGCCAAGTGCCCGAACATCGGCGAGTGCTGGAACGCGGGTACGGCGACGATCATGCTGATGGGCGCCGTGTGCACGCGCGCCTGCCGTTTCTGCGCGGTGGATACCGGCAATCCGCGTGGTTGGCTCGACCCCGAGGAGCCGCAGAACGCTGCGCGAACGGTCGAGCTGATGAAGCTCAAGTACATCGTTCTCACCTCAGTGAACCGCGACGATCTGCCGGACGGTGGCGCTGCCCACTACGCTGCCTGCGTCCGTGCGATCAAGGAGCGCAGCCCACGGACCGCTGTGGAGGCACTGACACCCGATTTCCAAGGCGTGCTCGCGGACGTCGAGACCGTAGTGGATTCAGGCCTGGAAGTGTTTGCACAGAACATCGAGACGGTGAGGCGATTGACGCACCCTGTGCGCGATCCCCGTGCAGGGTACGACCAGACCCTGCGCGTGCTCGAGCACGCGAAACGCCATAATCCGGCCGTGCTGACGAAAAGCAGCCTGATGTTGGGTCTGGGAGAGACGGACGAGGAGATCGTGCAGGCGCTGGATGATCTGCGCACGGCCCGCGTGGACATCGTCACTCTCGGTCAGTATCTGCGCCCGACGGTCAATCACTTGCCCATCGAGCGATTCGTGGCGCCGGCTGAGTTCGATCACTACCGGCAACTGGCGTTGGCGCGAGGCTTCCTGGAATGTGTATCCGGGCCGCTCGTCCGCTCGAGCTATCGGGCAGAGCAGGCGTTGAGCCGCAACAACGCGGGCCTCGACAATAGCGGCGCTTTGGGCAAGTAACGACCAGGCCATGGGCGTTGAAGCCTCCACTGTCACGACGCGAGCGTCCGGCGCGGTTCCTCGGCCGGTGATTCGACAGCTTGGGCGGGTCGAGTACGAGCCGACCTGGCGCGCGATGCAGCGCTTTACCGATGAGCGGGGCGCATCGACCCCGGACGAGATCTGGTTTCTCGAGCACCCGCCGGTATTCACGCTGGGCATGAACGCGAGCTCCGCGCACGTCCTGGCTCCGGGCGACATTCCGGTCGTGCAGATCGACCGCGGTGGGCAGGTGACCTATCACGGCCCGGGACAGCTGGTGGTGTATCCGCTCGTGGACCTGCGCCGTGCTCAACTCGGCGTCCGCGACCTCGTCACGGCATTGGAAACGTCGGTGATCGATCTGGCCGCCGGATTCGCGATCGAGGCGCACAGCCGGCGCGGCGCGCCCGGCGTGTATGTCGATGAGAAGAAGCTGGCCAGCATCGGGATCCGGGTGCGACGCGGTGCCAGTTACCACGGACTCGCGTTGAACGTCGCGCTCGATCTGGAGCCCTTCCGCCGCATCAATCCCTGCGGCTACCAGGGGCTGGAAATGACGCAGTTGAGCGAGCTCGGCGGACCGGCAACGCTCGCCGCGGCGGCGGCCGCTCTGCAGCCCATTCTGCTCAGGGCGCTGGGACTGCCGTAAGCTTCCAGAAAATCACGACCGACGGAGAATTCCCAATGCATCGACGCGCGCTGCTGCGCCTGACATCCGCCGTGGCCACCGGGCTGGCGTCGGCCACGATTTTCGGCACCCGGCCGGCGCAGGCGGCCAGCGTCACTCTCCTGAACGTGTCCTATGATCCGACACGCGAGCTGTACGTGGCCTACAACGCTGCCTTCGCCAGGTACTGGAAAGCCAAGACGGGTCAGGACATCCGGATCAACCAGTCCCACGGGGGCTCCGGTCAACAGGCCCGTTCGGTGATCGAGGGGCTCAAGGCTGACGTCGTGACCCTCGCGCTCGCCGCTGACATCGATGCGATCGCCACGCAGGGCAAGCTTCTGCCCATCAACTGGGCAAGCCGCCTGCCGGAGAACAGCTCACCCTACACCTCGACCATCGTGTTCCTGGTGCGCAAGGGCAACCCGAAGGGCATCCGGGACTGGAGCGATCTGATCCGCCCGGGTGTCCAGGTGATCACGCCCAACCCCCGGACCTCCGGGGGCGCGCGTTGGAACTACCTCGCCGCCTGGGCCTGGTCGGAACAGCAGCCCGGCGGAAGCGACGCGAGCGCGAAGGAGTTCATCCGCAAGCTCTACAAAAATGCGCCGGTGTTGGATGCAGGCGCGCGCGGCGCGACGACGACCTTCGTGCAGCGGAATATCGGCGACGTACTGGTCGCCTGGGAAAACGAGGCGCTGCTGGCGATCAAGCGGCTCGGAGCAGACCAGCTGCAGATCGTCGTGCCCACGATCAGCATTCTCGCGGAACCGCCTGTTGCCGTGGTCGACCGCGTCGTACTCCGGCGCGGCACGCGCGAGGTGGCGCAGGAATACCTCAAGTATCTCTACAGCAAGGAAGGCCAGGAGATCGTCGCGAAGAACTACTACCGGCCGCGCGATACGCAAGTGGCTGCACGCTACGCGCAGCAATACCCGCAGCTGAAGCTCGTGACCATCGCCGATCTGGGCGGCTGGCCGGCGAACCAGAAGAAGCACTTCAGCGACGGCGGAGTGTTCGACCAGATCTACGCGCCGTAGGCAGGCTCGCTTTCAGCGAGCCGCGGCGCCCTCCGGAGGGGTCGCACCTTCCGGAACGGGCCAGCCCTCGCGAATGGACCAGCGGGCCCGCGAGGATCGCTCGCGACCGGCCTCCGCCAGATGCGTGGCCAGACGCTCCGCGTGCGAGCGAAGCTCCGCGGCCGCCGTCGCTTCCCAGTAGTCGGCGCGCAACTGCGGACCGACATAGAAGAAGTTCTCGGCCGCACGACCGCCGGAGTCGATCAGCGCCCCGTTCTCCGCGGTGCGCAATCCCAGGCCCAGCGCATCAGCCGATGCCAAGCGCTGTGCCAACAGGGAATGCATCAGGGGGTCACGGGAGCGGTGGGGGTTGTAATCCGGGCCCGTGCAGTTGATCACTCGATCGACGATCAGGCTCGACAGCTGCGTCGCGCCGCGGCGCCGCCAGGTGACTTTCACCTTGTCGCCGGAACGCTCGCAGGAGAGCAGGCGTCCGGCATGAATGCGCAGGTTCCCCCGCAGGCGCATCTGCTGGATCTGAGCCAGCGTCTCCTGTGGAAGCCGATGGCGGTGCACGTCCCAGTAGGCGCGCACGTGGCGCAGAAAGCGCCGCTTCTCTCTCAACGGCAGGCGGCTCCAGAGAGCCGGTGCGATGTTGCGAACGAAAGTGACTGCCTCCCGCCAGTCCCCGCCCTGGCGTTGGGTGGCCAGCGCCAGGCGCCGGATCGAGCGCATCAGCCGGCGTATGGAAAACGAGGCTTCACGCAGCAATGCGCCACTGTCTCCCTCGCACGGCGCGTGCCGAAACGCCGTCTGCGAGGGCGGGAGCAGCCCATGCCTCGAGATCGCATGGATCGTCACGTTGTCATTGCAGTTCACGGAGGTCGCGGACACCACGTCCGCCATGGTGAGGCCGGTGCCGATGATCAGGATCGTTTCGCCGGGGCGGCAGGAAGAGGGCGCGGTCCAGGGGTCCTGCGAGTACCGGGAAGATCCCAACAGCCCGTCCAGCGATGGCGGCGAGGCTGGAGCGGGGTTACCAAAAGCCATCACCACATCGTCCGCCGTGATCGTGCGCCCGTCGGCTGCGCGCAGCTGAATGGATCCGGAATGCGCGTCCCGGCTGACCTCGACGATTTCGGCACGCACTCGGCTGAGCTGCACGTCGGGGCTGGCGGACAGCTCGGCATGGGCGAGTGAGGATTCGAGGTATTCCCCATACAGCGCTCGCGGAAGGAAGTCCTCGGCAGTCGCATACGGAAGGTGGCGCCGTGCGAATGTCAGGAACTCCAGCGGCTCGCGCGGGTTTGCCGACATGCGGCCCGCCGGGACGTTCAGCAGGTACTTGTACTCGCGGTCGGCATAGGCGACGCCGCGCGCGATGCAGCGAGCTCTTTCGATGAGCACGATGCGGGTGGGCTCGCTGTCGAGAAGGCGGAGGAGGTGGGTGGCCACCGTGGTACCGCTGAAACCGCCGCCGATAATGGCGATCGTTCGAGTCGGAGAGTTCAAGAGCGCGCTTCCTGTGCTGGAACCTCCGATCAGCCTAGCGGATGCGCCATATCAAGCCGGTAGAGACCCGGTGACATCCCGGGTTGATTTCATTCTAGTCGGCATCCTGCCGATTTAGTACTCGGGCCATCCATGGCCCTCGCCCCTGCGGGGCCGCCGTCGAAGACGACGGCGTTCAAATCGGCATCCTGCCGATTTAGTCGACGACGAGCTTGTAACCCGCGCCGGAGGCGGTCTGCAGCAGCTGCGGGACCGAGGGATCCGTTTCGATCTTCTGCCTGAGGCGGTGCACGAGCTGCTTCAGCAGCTGACGATCTCCGGAGTTGCGGTGTCCCCATACCTGGATGAGCAGTCGATCGGAGCTGACGGTGTGGCCGGCGTTCGCGAGCAACATCTGCAGCAGGCGCAGCTCGAGCTTCGTGAGCCTCACGGGCTCGCCACTCGCGATCTTGACTGTGTGCTCCTCGATATCGAGCGTTACACGACCCATCGCCAGCGGCGCCGTGTTCTCCATGCCTGCCCGGCGCAGCAACGCCTTGATGCGAGCGAGCAGGGTGCGCGGGCTGAAAGGCTTGGTGAGGTAATCGTCGGCTCCCAGCTCGAGCGCCCGCACGAGGTCTTCCTCCTCGCCGCGGACGGTGAGCATGATGACCGGTACGCGTGAGCGCTTGCGGATCGCCTCGCACACCTGGAAGCCGCTCGCGCCGGGCATGTTGATGTCCAGAACCACCAGGTCGGGGGACTCCTCCTCGAATATCTTCAGGGCGCTCGGGCCGTCGCCGGCCTTCAGCACCAGATAACCCGCCTGCGCCAGCGTGAAGCCGATCAGCTCGCGCAGATCGCGGTCGTCGTCCGCGGCGAGGATCTTCATGTCCCCGTCTCAGCCGGCAATGTCATGACCATCCGCGTCCTCCCGATCTCGGTACGAGTCAGGGCGATGGTACCTGCATGGCGGTCGATGATGGACTTGACGATCCACAGGCCCAGCCCCAGGCCGCCGGGCTCGGGCTCTTCGTCCGTGCCGCGCCGGAAGCGGGCAAAGATGGCCTCCGTATCCGCGGCGGCAGGCCCCGGGCCCTCATCCTCGACCCACGCCATGACGTTTGCGCCGTCGGGACGTGCGCCGATGCGCACGGTGCTCCCTTCCGGTGCGAACTTGTTGGCATTGGCCAGCAGATTGACGAACACCTGGGTGAGCCGGTGCTTGTCGCCGGCGATGAGCGGTAGATCCTCCGGCAGGTCCACTTCCAACGGCTGCTGGCGCAGGGCGAGGAGTGAGCCGATGAGAGCCTGGGCGTCTTCGACGACCTCGCGCAGCTCGACACTCTGGTGGCGGATGCTGAGCTGTCCTGACTCGATGCGCACGCTCTCCAGCAGGTTGTCGATCAGGCGCGTCAGCCGCAACGTCCCGCGCTCCAGCGAACGTACCAGCTCCGCCTGCCGCTCGCGCGGCATCGGCTCAGACGCGCCCGGCTGCCCTGGTGACATCCCTTCGAGCAGCAGCTCGATCGAGGCGAGCTGGGCGGCCAGCGGCGTGCGGAACTCATGCGAGATATTCGCAAGCACCGAGTCGCGGGCGCGCCGCACACCTTCCAGCTCGGTCTCATCCCTGATCACCTGCACCTGCAGTCCTTCGACCATGCCCGAGCTCGTAATCACGGTGGTGCGCGGCTCGGACTGCGAAACCTGCAGGTGCTCGACCGCCTTGGCGCTGCCGTCCGCCCTGGCGAGCAGAATCGGACAACGATTCTCACAGGGCCTCTGGCCATCGACGTCGCACGGTTTGAGCACATCGCCGCAGAAGCGTCCGATCGCTTGCTCGGGGGTTACACCCAGCAGCTTTGCGGCCTGTGGATTGAGGTAGCGGATGATGCGGCTGCGGTCGACCGCGTAGACGCCTTCCACGATGCCGGTGAGCACGGCCTGGGCTTCACCCTCGCTGCGGCGCAGCGCGCCTGTCAGATCGACCAGGTTGCGCCGCATGTCCTCCATGGTTCGCGCGAGCTTGCCGACTTCGGCCGCCCCACCCACGGGAATGGAAGTGGAGAAGTCCCCTTGTCCCAGGCGCACTGCCGCATCCGTGAGCGCCTTGACCGGCCCGGCGATGAACTCACTGAGCAGAACACCGGCGAATACCGCGAGCGCGGCGAGAATCAGCGTGGTGACCAGGAGCTTGCGGATCAGGCGGCCGGAGGAGCTGTCGATGGCATCGGTCGGCAGCAGGGCCTCGAGCAGCGCGATGGCTTCGCCGGTCGATGCGAACACGGGCACGCTGGCCGCATATTCACCCTTGGTGGTGATGCGCTGGACAGCCGAGCGGCCGTCCGCGAGGGCCGCCGAGTACAAGGGCGTGTAGGCGTTGACGGGGTCGTTGGTGAAGGAGCGGTAGTCGACCAGCTTGACAGCCACTCCGACGCGGTCGCTAAGCGCCTTGGCGAGCTTGTCGTTCAACAGCAGCACCGCGTAGACGCGCGTGCCTTCGGTGTCACCCAGGCTGGCATAGGCGCCCATGACGGGCGTTCGCACGTTCGTCGGCAATGCGAGAAAGGTCGAGCCCTGCTCGCTGCTGGAAGTGATGATCGATTCCCAGTCCAGCGTAGGGCCGCTCTCGGCCACGATTTGCGTGCCGGAGACGACGGCGCAGGCATCGACGTTGGCAGTGTCGCAGGACCGCCGCAGGAGCGGCGGGATCGCGTCGGTCCGCCCTTCCGACAGCAGGCGCTGCAGCGTGGGGCGGTCTGCCAACGCACGCAGGGCGGTGACCTCGTCCTCGCCCCGGCGCCGCAGATCCTCGCGCGCCATGGCGCTCGCGAGCTGTACGCGTGCCTTGCCCTGCTCGTCGGCCTGGTCGTGCAGCATTCCGACGGCCGAGTAGGACAGCCCGCCGGCGACGATCAACACGATGGCCACGTGGACCGCGACCAGCCACCAGCCCAGCGTGGTCTTGCCTGGCTCCGGCCACAGCCGTTGCCATGCGGCACCGATGAAGGCGCGGATGCGGTCGATAGCCCTCATCGGCGGCGGTAGCCCGTGCGTTCCACGAGCGTCTTGACCACCAGGGTGACCACGGCCAGCAGTGTCAGCAGCGAGGCGACGGCGAACGCCCCGACGAAGTTGTATTCGTTGTAGAGAATCTCGATGTGCAGCGGCATGGTGTTGGTCAGCCCGCGGATGTGGCCGGAGACCACCGAGACGGCGCCGAACTCGCCCATGGCGCGGGCGTTGCACAGGATCACCCCGTACACCAGGCCCCAGCGAACCTTCGGCAGGGTGACGCGGAAGAAGGTCATCCAGCCGCCCGCGCCCAGGGTGATCGCGGCCTCTTCCTCGTCATTGCCCACCTGCTGCATGAGGGGAATGAGCTCGCGCGCGACATAGGGAAACGTCACGAGCATGGTCGCCAGCATGATACCCGGGAGCGCGAAAATGATGCTGATGTCGTGATCCTGCAGCCAGTTGCCGAACCAGCCCTGCAGGCCGAACAACAATACGTACACCATTCCCGAGATGACCGGGGAGACCGCCAGCGGCAGGTCGATCAGGGTGATCAGGAAGCTCTTGCCCGTGAACTCGAACTTGGCGATCGCCCAGGAGGCGGCCAGCCCGAACAGGGTGTTGACGGGCACCACCACCGCCGCCGTCGTCAGGGTCAGCCGGATGGCCGAGGCCGTGTCCGGATCGGCGAAGCTCTGCAGATAGGCGTGTACGCCCTTCTCCAGCGCCATGAAGAACACCGTCGCCAGCGGCGCGAACAGCAGCCCCGCCAGGAACAGCAGCGACACGGTGATGAACGCCCAGCGGATCAGGTGGCTCGCGATGGTGTCGCGGCCGGGCCGCGAGGCGAGATCTTCCTGGAGAGTGACCGGTGCGGCGGCCATCTTCAGCGCGCTGCCTGAATGAGCCGCCGGCGTCCCCAGCCCTGCAGCAGGTTGATGGTGAGCAGCACGACGAAGGAGATCACCAGCATCACGAAGCCGAGCGCCGCGGCCCCCTTGTAATCGAACTCCTCCAGCCGGATGACGATCAGCAGCGGGGTGATTTCCGTTTTCATCGGCAGGTTGCCGGCGATGAAAATCACCGAGCCGTACTCGCCCACGGCACGCGCAAAAGCGAGCGTGAACCCGGTCAACAGGGCGGGCAGGACCGTGGGGAGGATGATGCGTCGGAACACATAGAAACGGCCGGCCCCGAGGGTCTCGGCGGCGTCCTCCAGGTCGTGCTGCACCTCCAGGAGCGCCGGCTGCATCGAGCGGACGGCGAAGGGCATTCCGATCAGCGTCAGTGCGACCGTGACGCCGATCCAGGTGTAGGCCACCTTGATCCCGAACGGCTCCAGGTATTGCCCGATCCAGCCGTTCTGCGCAAAGACGGTGGTCAAGGCAATACCGGACACCGCGGTCGGCAAGGCGAACGGCATGTCGATCAGCGCATCGATCAGCTTTCTGCCCGGGAAGTCGTAACGCGTCAGCGTCCAGGCGATGACGAACCCGAACACCAGGTTGATGGTGGCCGCCAGCGCCGAGGCGCCGAAGGACAGCCGGTAGGACCCGAGGGCCCGGGGGCTCAGCACCAGGTGCACAAAATCATGCCAGGTCGTCGAGGTGGCGACGATGACCAGCGCCGCGAGCGGCAGGAGCACGATCGCGCACAGGAAGAAAGTCGTAAAGCCGAACGTAAGGCCGAAGCCCGGGAGGACACTGGGTTGTTTGATGCTCATAGGTCGAGCCGTTCCC
>Ga0134126_10012835_pt1 | contig 10578 bp, 7 predicted proteins | sample KB31752_FD_96881 | JGI IMG/M metagenome (GOLD analysis project Ga0134126, IMG submission 96881) | Terrestrial soil microbial communities with excess Nitrogen fertilizer from Kellogg Biological Station, Michigan, USA - KB3-175-2 | ecosystem: Environmental > Terrestrial > Soil > Unclassified ...
ACTCCGCCAAGAACAACTATTACGGCGATTGCGATCGCAAGCCGTTTCGAGTGCGTCGACATCCTGATTCCGTTCATCGAAGTACCTCCGTTCCCACAACACGCTGCAGCTCCGCGACTGCCTTCGCGAAGTCGGTGAGCGATCGCCAGTAGGCGGTTTCGTAGTTGAATACAGAGGCCTGTGCGTCGACCAACGATGCGAAGTCGACACGTCCGACCTGATAACTTGCGGTTGCCGATTGGAGCGCGGCGTGCGCCTGCGGCAGGATCGCCTTGAGTGACAGTGCGAGCCTTGTGCGCTCGCGCTCGACGTCGCTCACACGCGTCGCGACCTCCTGGCGTATGGAATTGACGTCCGCCATGTGCTCGGCTTCGAGCGCGCTCAATTCTGCCCCGGCACCAACGACCTCCTGATCCTGCTTGCGTCGCTTCTGCAACCGAAGTGGCACGGAGACGAAGAACGACACGTAATCCCGGAATTGTGGCCGCTGGTCATACTCGAGCGAGATGTCGAAATCCGGCAAGTGGGCCTTGCGCGCGAGATCGAGCCTGCGCTCCTGAGCGTTGATCCGTGCTTCATGCGCGTGGAGCATCGGACTGTTTGCGATCGCGAGCGACTGGAGGGAATCCATGGGCAGGAGCGGAGAGTCTGCCGCCGCGGCACCGAATGCGGCGGAGCCGAGTGCGGCGGAAGAGAAGTGTACGTGCGATGCCGAATCAGCAACTGCCAGACGCACAATCGTCTGAGGAATGACGGCAATGCCGACGGGTGTGGCGCTCGGACGATCGAGCACTGCGTTGAGGCGCGCCAGTGCAGAGCGTTCCTGAGAAGCGAGTGAGGCGCTTTCATCGCCCAATCGCGCGATCTCGACCCGCGCGCGGAGGACATCAGCCTGCGTGCTGGTGCCGACGCCGTACCGTGTCTCAGTAATCTTCGAGAGGTCCGTCAACACGTCCGCGTTGTGCCGGACGATCTCCTGCGCACGTCGTACAAAGGCCAGCTCGTAGTACGCGGTACGAACGTCTCGCTCCACATCCAATCGCTGTTGCGCGAGCGTGGCGTGGGCCGCAGCCTCGTCTGCTTCAGCTGCACGCGTCGCAAGTGACAGCTTTCCGGGATATGGAAACGTCTGCGTCACACGCAGCATGTTCATCGTGAAGTTATCGGTGTAGCCCACCTTGCCGTACGGAAAGTCGAGTACACCGGCCATGAGCATGGGATCGGGTCTTGCCCCCGCTGGACCGATCGTCGCGTGCGCCTCTACAACGCGTGACTCGGCAGCCTGTACGGCGGGATTCCTCGTGCGAGCGAGTGCGACGAGTGAGTCGAGTGTGACGGCGCCAGAGTCCGCGTCGCTCCGTCGGTTGATCGATCGGCGTGTGAACTCTGTCGTAACCAATGACCCGTGATCGGTCATTCGCGTTGTCCGCGTCGCCTGAGCCGCGACGGAATCGGAGACCGTAACAAGTGCCATGAGAGCACCGGCAGTCGCGACGCGAAGCGGAGCGCTGATCCCATGCGCAAACCGGACATCACGTGCGTGATAGTGCCGGCGCAAAGTGCGCCCGCAAAATTTGGGATACATGAGTCCTTCGATTGAAGTCCGGGATCACCATCCGGGCCGGTCAGTTGTGACGGCGCGGTATGATCATCCTGTCCGGCGCATCCGAGCTATGCGGATGCTACCGGGTGGCGTTCGGCGGCTGCGTCAGCAGCCTAGTGCAGGCGGGACTACGGCCGCGGAGGAGGGAGTTCTGGCGCCGAGGTTTGCGAAGGAGGAACGATTATCGGTGCGGACACGACGACGGCGGGCACTCTTGGCGGCATGACTGTGACAGCACGAGCAACCGGAACGACGCTCGGCGCGCAGGCCGCCATCGTCACGCACTGTACCGGCTGACCGTGGCCATCGCATGGCTGATCCGCCGGCGCCCCTGCCTCGCCTTTACCGGCGTGTTGCTGGCCGTGCGGCAGTAAGCGTGATGCAGCAGGCAGCGCACCTGGCATTGCCTGCTGCATTGTCTGCATCGCTGGCATTCCGTCGCCACTTGGCATGAGACACAGCATTCCGCCTCCCGCCAGCGCAAGCTGGAAGGTCAACACGCCGGATAGCAGCGTGGCGACGAAAGAGGAGAGCCTCATGGAGCGTCTCGTGGAGCGTCTCGTGGACAGTCTCATGGAATGGCGCCTGGGAACCGCGATCATGACAGAGGGATAGTACCATCGCGGGAACAGAAGTTCCAGAGGAAGCTGGCGTTTGGGCAGCCTCGGATGCCGCAGAACCATAGAACTATACAGGATTGTGGCTGTAGGAGTATCGTTAGAGGAGTATGATTATCTGATGACGGCCTTTCAGACTACATCGGTACTGACCTGTCCCGAGTGTGCTTACGCCGAATCGCTCGAGATGCCGACCGATGCGTGCGTCTTCTTCCACGAATGCGCGAGCTGCGGCACGGTGCTTCGTCCAAAGACAGGTGACTGCTGCGTCTATTGCTCGTACGGCTCGGTACCGTGTCCGTCCATGCAGATGGGAACGAGTGACTGCTGCAATGGCGATCGGGACGAGCCCATGTCGTCGATGACACCGCGTAGCAGCGACCGTCGATCGTGAGCCGCACACTTCGCGTCGCTGACAGCGCCGGTGTGATCGGAGCGGTACTTGCCGCGCTCTGTTGCGCTGGCGCGCCGATCATCCTGAGCGTGCTCGCGGCGCTCGGTCTCGGGTTCCTGAGGAGGGACGCAATTCTTCTTCCGTTCATGAGCGTGGCGCTCATCATTGCGCTATGGGGCTTCTGGTCCGACGCGCGAACGCATCGAGTCTATGGGCCGCTCACGCTTGCGATCCTTGGTGCAGTGCTGCTCGTCGATGGTGTCGTCTTCGTGCACGGGATGCCGGCAAAAGTTCTGATTGGCGTTGGCGCGGTAGCGCTAATTGCAGCGACGCTCTGGAATGCGCAGCGTCGTGCTACGTGCGCAGATGAAGTGTTTTTGAATATCAGGTAGCGCATTTCATCTCGGAAAGCACGAACCGAGTGAACGCCCTTACCGGCTCTGACTGCGGCTCTGCGACAGTACACAGAAAAAGTGCCGTCGGTTTCGTAGCGGGCAGGAGGCGATGCATGGCTGTACCACGAACCCGCAGCGCAGCGACGCTTGCAGGTGCAATCGAGATTCCGAATCCCGCGGCGACGAGCGCTGCCATGGTGTGCCACTCATGTGCCTCGCTCTCCACGCGAGGCGTAAAGCCCGCCTCCCGACACATAGTGACGATCTGATCGTGAAGGGTCGGTGCACCCGAGCGCGGAAAGAGTACGAACGGCTCGTTCGCGCAGTGAGAAAGGACAACGGCGCCGTGCCGTGCCAATGGGTGGCGTGTGGGAAGAATAATCATCAGCGGTTCTCGCAGGATCTCCCGCATGACGAATGGTAGATCTGTCATCGTCTCGCGCAGCACGCCCACGTCGAGGACCCCACTCCGTAATGCTTCCAATTGCTCCGCGGAATGCATCTCGCGTATTCGGACTTCGATGTCCGGGCTCTCGGCCATGAAACTGCGTACCACACTCGGAAATCGCGTCAAGGACGCTGCAGACGAAAGACCGACGTGAAGCACAGCGCTCCGTCCTGCCCCGATTTGCCTCGCAACCGCGCTCGCCTGCTGCACCTGGGTCAACGCTCTTCGCGCCGCCGGCAAAAAAGCAACGCCTGCTGGCGTTAATGCGACGCGAGGTGTCCGTACGAATAGCGTCGTACCCACCCGTGCTTCGAGCTGGTGGATTTGCTGACTCAGTGCAGGTTGCGCGATGTTAAGATGCGCCGCCGCACGGGTAAAGCTGAGCTCCTCAGCAACCATGACGAAGTAGCGTAAATGCCGAAGTTCGATGTCCTGGGTCATAAGTGGCAGATATGGAGGTAGGCGTTATTAGATATTGGACACGGTAACGGAGAAAGGCTAGTCTCGACGGGAATGTGAATCCACAGTGCGCCACCACCAGCCTCGCGGAGATACATGCCTTGCACCACATCTCGTCTGGTACGCATGAAACCGTTGCGCCTGGTTCCGCGCCTTCGTCGCTATGTCGCCTCCGTGGCAAGATGAACCCGGAGCGCCGCAGGACTATCATCAGCTCCTGGCCGATCCTCTTCCTGAGCATCACTGCGTCGTGTGTTCCGGCTGCCACTCCGATTGCCACGCTCGCACCTGATATCGGCAAGCGGATTGTCGCGCACAATGGTGTCGTGTCGTCGGCTCATCCTCTCGCCAGCGAAGCTGGATTGACCGTTCTACGTGAGGGTGGCAACGCCATTGATGCGGCCGTCGCAACCGCATTCGCGGTTGGCGTTGTCGAGCCGGAGATGTCAGGAGTTGGCGGAAGTGGTGCCATGCTCATCTGGCGCGAGCCGCAAAAGCATGCGGAATTCCTCGACTTTTATGCGTCGCAACCACTCGCGTCGTTTCGCGCGGCGCACGTGACGGGACGCGACACGGCGTCACCGCTCCGAGTCGTTGGTGTTCCGGGCAACGTTGCAGGATTACTTCTGGCACAGGAGAAGTATGGACGACTGACGCGGGCGCAAGTGATGGCGCCGGCCATCAGCCTGGCAGAGCACGGTTATGCGATGTATCCGGTGCTAGCGTCGATGATCGTGCACGACTCCGCAGTGATAGCGCGCGACTCTGTCGGTCGCGCGCTATTTCTGCCCAATGGCCACCCACTTGGGCTCGGTGAGCACTTCGCGAACCCAGCGCTCGCACGTGTGCTGCGTGCGATTTCGGCTGACGGCCGGAAGGGGTTTTACGAAGGGTGGGTCGCGCGGGACGTAGTAGCGCGCATGAATCATGGCGGGCATCCTGTTACTGCAGAAGATTTCGACCGATATGAGCCAACGTGGCGCCGGCCGCTCTGCACCACGTACAACGGGCGCGTCCTGCTTTCGGCTCCGCCACCGGAAGGCGGCATGCAGGTTCTTGAAACCGTCAAGCTGCTCGATCCAACTGCGGCAACGGCTGCTGGGCTGCCCAATCGCAACGCGCGCGCATTCGATCTTTTCGCGTCGGCGCTGCGCGTGGGAGAGATGGCGAATCGCGGTAATGGCGATCCGCGATGGCAACCTGTGCCAGCTCGCGGCATTATCTCGGGCGAGTTTGTAGCGAAGCGCGAAACCGAGGTCGGTACTGGCCGGGCAGCCGCAAGTATTCCGGCTATGGACGCACGGGCTTTCGATGCGCTTCCTTCTCCGGCGGCTTGTGCGCCCTTTGCCCCTTACGGTCAGGCGTCCGCGGTCGCGTCCACGCAGCCGGGTGACGAGAGCCCTTCCGGTGGGGAGACGACGCACATCTCCGTGGTTGATCGAGACGGAAACGCTGTCGCGGTAACGGTCACCAATAGCAACACGTTTGGAAGCGGCGTCGCGGTCGACGGCTTCTTCCTCAATAATTCGGGCGCTTCAATTACTCAGGCCGAGCTGGATCGCCCCAACGGCCCTGCGTGGGTCACGCGTGTTACCACGATCGCCCCGACACTGGTGATGCGCGACAATTCTGTAGAAATGGTCATCGGATCGCCAGGCGGCGGCCGAATTCCCCTGGCCATTTCGCAGACGATCTGGAACGTCCTCGACTACGGGCTCGACCCACTAGAGGCAGTACGGATGCCGCGGATTACGCCGAACGCGCGCAACACGACCGTTGAGTTGGAGGGCGGGTTTGATCCACCCATACTTGCTGCGGCACGCGGTATGGGTTACGTGCCGGTCCCACCAGGATTCGAATATGCGCGTATCTACATGATCGTACGTCGTGACGGTGCCTGGATCGGTGTAGCCGATCCTCGCCACGACGGCCAGGTCCGGGGCTACTAGCAGCCGCGGCGTTCGTTGCTCCTTTCACTGACTTGCTACTTCCTCTACCTAGAGAATCGCATGAGCATTTCCATTCGATCGTACGTCGTGATACTGGCGGGGTTCCTTGGTCTGCCACTGGTGCTTGCGGCACAGAAACCTACCGGAACCATTACCGCTACGGTTACTGAAGCCGGCACGTCGCATCCCATTGCCGGAGCCGAAGTATTCATTCCGGCTACACGCCAGGGCGGGCAGACGAATGAGGCCGGAGCGTTCACGATCCGCGGAGTGGTCCCGGGTACGGCTACAGTGCGCGTTCAGATGATCGGGTACGAACCAGTTGAGAGGGCTGTAACTGTCACAGCGGGAGGAGCAGCCAGCATCCCCATAGCGCTCAAGCGCACGGCGACTTCACTCTCCGAAGTTGTCGTTACAGCGACTGGTCAAACACGGAAGAAGGAGATCGGGAACAGCATTGCAACGATCGATACCGGCCAGGTGCTTCGACAGGCTGCCACCAACCCGCAGAACATTCTTGCGGGCAGCACACCCGGCGTTACGGTGCTCGCCAACTCCGGCCAGCCGGGTGCTGGTGGTACAATCAAGTTGCGCGGCGTGAACAGTATCAGTGAAGGAAACGGTCCGCTTATCTATGTAGATGGCGTGCGCATCTATAGCGGCAACACACCCAACAGCGGCCAGGGGCGTCAATTCGTCAATCCGCTCAACGATATCTCTGCTGATGACATAGATCACATCGACATCGTCGAAGGTCCATCAGCGACGACGCTGTACGGTACGGAAGCGTCTGGCGGTGTCATCCAGATCTTCACGAAGCACGGTTCCGAAGGTCAGCACTGGAGCGCCAGTGTTACGCAAGGCATCAACAACATGGGACACGTGGGGCCTGCTTCAGATCCCACGGGACAGGGCTTCAACGAGTGCAGCGGTCCTAATCTGGTGAACGGTGCAGGCGTTCACTACATCGATACGACCTGCCCATCGAGTGGGACCTGGTTGAGCAACGGCCACGTCCAGCGCTACGACCTCAGCGTGAAGGGCGGCTCCGGCGGAGTGAATTACTTCGTGTCGGGCGCCGACAACTCCGAGCAAGGGGTGTTGCCAATCGGCGGTAACCGCGACCAGGATCTGCGGGCGAACTTCGGCTTCCTCGCGAACCCGAAGTTTCACATGGATGTGAATTCCTCGATCACGCACCGAGTGGTGACCTTCGTTCCTGATGGAAACAACGCCGCCGGCGCCATGCTCAACCTGGCGCGTGGGCCCGGGTCGGGTTTCCGCGGTACGGGATGCAGCACCGATCCCACGGTGGTCTGCCTTGTAAACGACAGTCTATTCACAATTCATTCGACCACGACGACCGATCACTTCACAACCGGCAGCACGATGACGTATCAGCCGACTGAAGCGTTTTCGAATCGGCTCGCTGTTGGATACGACAACAATAGCGCTGACATCAAGGATATCCGCCCGCTTGGGTTCATTCTCACCCCGCTTGGCTCATATGGCGAAACGCTGTGGAACCAGCAACTGATCTCCGCGGACTTTGCGAGCAACTATCGCCTGCCAGTCGGTGATCGCTTCGTTTTCACGACGTCGGTCGGCGCTCAATCATTCGACAGCCGGCTCCACTCGACGAGCCTTTCGGCGAGCGATTTTGCCGCTCCGGGAACGCCTACCCTCATCACGGGATCGCAGCGTACAATCAACGCGGTTTCGGAACAACGAGTAATCAACGCAGGCATGTTCGGACAGGAGGTTGTGGCGTGGCGGGACCGGGCGTTCCTCAATCTCGGTCTACGTGTAGACGGCAACAGCGCGTTCGGGAGTGGGTTTGGATTGCAAGCCTACCCGAAGGTAAGTCTCTCTTACGTACTCTCGGACGAATCTTTCTGGCCAACCGGACTGATCGAGTCGATGAAACTACGCGCCGCCGTTGGCGAGTCGGGCAAGGCGCCGGGTGCGTTTGACGCGGTGCGCACATGGAGCCCCGTCGCAGCGAACAATGGTCAGCCGGCATTTACCACGAATGCCGTAGGCAATCCGGACCTTGGACCCGAGCGGACTCGCGAGACCGAGGCAGGTTTTGACGCGAGCGCGCTGAACGGACGTATCGGTATCGCCTATACGTATTACATGGCGCACACCTTTGGCGCTCTCATTCCAGTGCAGCAAACTCCATCCCTCGGCTTTGCCAGCGCACAACTCGAGAATGTCGGGCAGTTATTCAACCACGGCAACACACTACAACTCACTGTCTATCCCGTTCGTCGCGACAACGTTGCGTTGATGACCCGGTTGAATGTTTCGACGTTCGCGAGCGAGGCAGGTGAGATCGGGGGTCAGCCGATCACTGTCGATGCGGTCGATCGAACTTATGTCGTGCAGGGCCTGCCAGTGCCGGCGTATTACGGTATCAAGATCAGGAACCCCAACGCGTTTGCTGCTCCGGACACCGCCGGGAATCAGTTGCTCGGGTCCGTCTTTCCAACAAGAATCATCAGCCCGAACGTCACACTGACGCTATGGCGTCGTCTGACACTCGACGCTCTCGGTGAGTGGCAGATTGGCGGTCACAACTTGAACGCAGTTGGGTACGTAGACTCCAATCTTCAGGATTGGCAGCCATGCTATGCGACGCAGGCCAAGCTGAAGGCAGCAGCAGCGGGCGATGCAAGTGCTCTCAACGATGTAACCGCACTACAGCGGGCAAAGTGCACGCTCAGTTCGACGGAGCGTGATCTCAGCTACTGGGTCGAGAGCAATTCCTTTTTCAAACTACGCAGTATCTCGGCTACCTATGAGCTACCACCTCGGTTCCTGTTTGGCTGGAATAGCACCTCGATAACATTCGCGGGCCGGAATCTGTTCACCAGCACGAAGTACGATGGGACTGATCCGGAGGTCGCAGACCAGACCGACAATACCTTCGCGAGGCGTGACTACTATGTGTTCCCTACATATCGCACCTTCGTCATGACCCTCAGGGTGGGATTCTAATCATGATGCAAATAACCCAACGACCCATGAGCGCTCTATCAACGCGTGCAGTGTTTCTCGCGATTGTTGTGTTTTGTGGCGGCTGTGATTTGACCGTCACCAATCCGGGTCCGATCCAGGACTCGCAGCTGAACACTGCGTCGGCGCTGGCCCCACTCGTCAATGGTATGTCAGGTGACCTGTCCTTTGCGCTAGGCGACTATCTCGATCGTGAAGCGATAGCTACCGACGAGCTCACCAACGCTGGCAACTTCACGCCTGAAAACTTCTATTCTGCGGGTGTGATCCGCCCAGAGGACGATATCACCGACTGGGCAAATATGCAGTCAGCGCGATGGAGCGCCGAAAATGGGCTGACCCGCATGCAGAAGGTACGCGGGGCTGCGTTCGAAACCGATACCATCACACCATGGGCTTACCTCTGGGCGGGCTACGCCAATCGGCTACTCGGTGAAAATGCCTGTACTGCCGTAATCGATGGCGGCCCGCCTGAAAGCGATAGTGTGTACTTCGCGCGTGCCGATAGCCTGTTTACACGCGCATTCACGCTGGCGCAGGCACTGAAGAAACCGACGGTGCAGAGTGCCGCGTTGGGCGGCCGCGCATCGGTCCGCGCGGCGCAAGGAAACTGGACCGGCGCAGTTACAGACGCCGCACAAGTACCTACAAGCTTCGTCTTCAACGCGATTTTCTCAACGAATACAACACGAGAGAACAACGCCTTGGTTGCGCGCACTGTTAGCGCCCGGATAGTTTCGGTTTACGGAACGGTGTATGCAAAAACAAGATCGGATCCTCGCACGCCGTGGGATACGGTGAAGACTGCTGCGGGAGGAGTGCAGGTCGGACAGAACGGGAGCACACCTTATTTCGTTCAGAAGAAATATCCGACGCTCGGCTCGCTTGTACCGCTCACAAAGGGCACCGAAATGCTGCTCATTCGTGCAGAGGCGGCCCTTCGCAACGGCGATGTTGCGGGTACCATGGCGTTGATCAATCAGGAGCGGGCGAGCTATGGAATGGCACCGCTCGCAGCGACGACTGGCGCAGCGGCCGAAACGATATTGCAATCCGAACGCGGTGCGGTACTCTGGCTCGAGGGTCGTCGGTTATGGGACCTTCGGCGTTGGCAAGCAGATGGGACCAACACATTTCTAAATGGGCGAGCCAGTTGCCTTCCACCAAGCAGCACGGAGCAAGCTGCCAATCCCAATTTTCATACGCAATGATGCTCCAGTTGAACAGCGGGGTTGCTCGATCTGCTCAACCCCGCTGTTCATAACGTCTGATACGTCCGGGATGAATTGCGGTTGCATGTCGATCATGAGGAGAGGTGACATGCGCCGAGACGAACTTCCACAACACCACCTGATGAAACCCGCAATTAGAGCGACAGGAACCCTTGCACTCATACTGACGGCGGTATTTTGCGTCAACCCGTACCTTGGGGCGCAAGTACCGGCGCTCGTTCCGGGGACCGTCGACACGGTCAACGCGCCGCTTCACGCGCCGCTTCACGCGCCGTTCCACTTTCGTTCTCTTGGGCCGGCCGGGCCGGGCGGACGCATCGACGATATTGCAGTCTCCGAAACCAATCCAAGCATCATCTATCTCGCTTACGCCACGGGCGGATTATTCAGATCGGTCAACAACGGCACGACGTTCGAGCCGGTATTTGAGGCATACGGATCAGCATCATTTGGCGACGTC
>Ga0134126_10012837_pt1 | contig 10576 bp, 10 predicted proteins | sample KB31752_FD_96881 | JGI IMG/M metagenome (GOLD analysis project Ga0134126, IMG submission 96881) | Terrestrial soil microbial communities with excess Nitrogen fertilizer from Kellogg Biological Station, Michigan, USA - KB3-175-2 | ecosystem: Environmental > Terrestrial > Soil > Unclassified ...
GGCGTGACGCCGAAGAGCGAAGTCGACAAGCTCGTTGCCGGTTTGGAGAAATGGCCGGACGTCGCCGTGATGTCGGACGAGATTTATGACCACATGGTCTACGACGGCGAACAGCACGTTTGCCTGCTGTCGTATCCCTCCATTCGCGACCGGTTGATCCTGCTCAACGGCTGGTCGAAGACTTACGCGATGACCGGCTGGCGCATGGGCTACGCGGTTTGGCCGGGCAAGCTGTACGACTATGCGCGCAAGCTCGCCGTCAATCTGCATTCCTGCGTCAATGCCTCGGCGCAATACGCCGGCCTCGCGGCGCTGACCGGCCCGCAGGACGAGGTGGAGCGGATGATCGCGGAATTCGACAAGCGCCGTAAGGTCGTGGTCGCCGGACTCAACAAACTGCCGGGCGTGTCCTGCACGACGCCGAAGGGCGCGTTCTATGCCTTTCCGAACATCAAGCGCACCGGGTGGAAAGCCAAGGACCTTGCCAACGCGCTTTTGAACGATACCGGTGTCGTCACCATCGGCGGCCCCGACTTCGGCACCCTCGGCGAAGGCTACATGCGGCTTTCCTACGCCAACTCAACCGAAAACATTTTGAAGGCGCTCGACCGCATGGGCGACTTCCTCGCTAACCGCAAGGCGGCGTAGTTTTCGCGGCGGGATGCGGTTGGCTTTTTCCGATTTTAACGGCTTGGGCCGGCGCGCCCGGAAATGCCGCGCGACCGGCCATCGCGGCTGCTCTCGACTCCCCGAAGTGGCCGGGCGACACTCTCGCAGGCTTATTTCACGTAAGGGAAACGGCGATTATGGACCAGCGTACCGGGCTTTCCGACGAACTCCGCATGATGCGGCAATCGTGCCGCGACTTTGTCGACGAAGTTGTGCTGCCTTTCATCAAGCAAAACTGGCAGCGCGAATGGTCGATGACGCCGGAAGATCGGCTGCCGCCGCGTATTCTCGAAGAGGCGGAGAAGATCGGCATTCGAACGCTTGGCGTGCCCGAAGAATACGGCGGCGTCGAGTTGGAGAAGGGCACCGAGGTCAAGACATTCGCGATGGTCTCGGAAGAGATCGCGCGCGGCGATTCAGGCCTCGCCGACAAGATGGTGCAGAACTGGAAGGTATCGGTGCTGCTGCGCCAATTCGCGCCGAAGCATTTGCAGGCGAAGTGGTTTCCCGAACTGGTGAAGAACCCGCAATTCCTGATGGCGCACTGCCTGACGGAGCCGCGCGGCGCGTCCGACCGCTGGCTGCCCTACAACGTGCCGGAAGCGGCGATGCAGACCAAGGCCGTCAAGGCCAATGGCGGTTGGGTCATCAACGGCCGCAAGCAGTTCATCTCCAACGGCTACGATGCCAGTCTCTATGTCGTCTATGCGAACACCAATCCGAAAGTCGGCATGTTGCAGGGCACGTCGTCGTTCTTGGTGCCGCGCGAAACCAAGGGTTTTTCGGTCGCGCGTTGCAACGAGACGCTCGGCTGCCGCTTCATGAACAACGGCGAGATGGTGTTCGAGGACATGTTCGTGCCCGACGATCATCTGCTGGTGCAGGACAGCGCGATGGGCTCGGCCGGCGTCTATTTCCGGCCCGGCAAGATCATTCAGGCCGCCAAAAATCTCGGCGTCGGTGTGCGCGCGTTCGAGGCGACGGCGGAATACGTGCAGAACTACGTGCAGGGCGGCCGCATCCTGATCAAGCATCAGGCCGTGGCGCTTCGGCTTGCCGACATGGCGACCAAGATCGAGGCGGTGCGCGCGCTGCTCGACCGCGCCGCGCAAGCCGTCGACGACAACGCGCCCGAGGCCGACACGCTGGTCAACATGGCCAAGATGTTCGCCTCCGAGGAGATCATGAAAGTCGCGCAGCATGCGGTCGAACTGCACGGCGGCAACGGCATCATGCTTGATTTCGGCATCGAGAAAGTTCTGCGCGACGCCGTGATCTTCATGCACATGGATGCGACCGTGGATATCTCCAAGTTCAAGATCATCAAGAGCATGTTCCCGCACACCGCCGGAAAATACGCGGGGCCGGAATAGATCAACCAAGCGCCCCAACGCGCACGCTTTACCTCTCCCGTTGGGAGAGGTCGCCCGCCTGAGCGGTAGCGAATGCGGGCGGGTGAGCGGTTACGGCTTATCGAGAAGCTTAGATCCCCTCACCCCAACCCTCTCCCCGGCGGGGAGAGGGAGTTCTGCTGAATTCGTTGCGAGGCTGTATTCACTTCAACGCGAACCTGAATCCGACGATCACAACAAAGAGCCCGATAAGTTGCGGCACACTCGGCACGACGCCGAGCGCAATGAACCCGATCACCGGTGTGAACGCCGGCACCAGCGCGGTAAATATTGCTGCGCGGCCGGCGCCGAGAAAGATAACGGCGCGGGCAAACAGATAGATCGGCAGCACGCCAGCAAACAACCCTTGCACGACGGCTTGCAGAAGATTCTCGGCGAATCCGAGCCGGACGATGTTGCTGTCTCCCGCGAGCAGCCAATAGACCGGCGCGAACAGCACCAGCGAGAGCACGCCGACCGCGACGACCGCGCGCGTTCCGGGCACCCGCCACATCCGCAACAGCGTGCCGAACACGGCCCAGGATATGCCCGCCGCGCAAAAGGACAGATCGCCCGCGACGCCCTCACGGCCGATCGTGGTGAGCGATTCGAAACCGAACGCCATCAGGCCGATGACGATTGCGATGGCGCCGGCGATCCGCTGCGCCGACATTCTTTCGTGCAGGATCACGCTCGCCAGCAGAAGGCCGAACAGCGCCGCGCAGGCCGGCTGGATGGTTGCTCCGTGTCCGAGCGGCGTCAGGGTGAAGCCGACATAGGCGAGGAACGCCTGCGGCGGCCCTGACAGCATGCACATCACGAAGCCGCGGCCCCAGCCGATGCCGCCGAGGTCGGCGACTCCCATCCGCAATACGACAGGCACCAGCAGCAGGCCGGACCAGAAAAACCGGTGCATCGCGAGATCGGCTGGCGTAAAGCCGATGGAGACGCCGTGCTTGGCCGCAACGAAGCCTGCCGCCCAGCAGGATGCCGCGCCCACGCCGCAGAGCGTTCCGATCAGAACGGAGGAAAATCGCGCCGGTTTTGCTTTGGCGTCCACGAAATCATCCTGGCAGTCCCCGCAGGTGACTCCCGCACCGCACATACTCTAGGATTGCCCGCGAAGTCCATTTGTCCGTCGTAAACTCCCCCTTCACCGAATTGGAATGCTCATGGCGAAATCACGTAAAGTCATCATTACCTGCGCCGTCACCGGCTCGATCCACACGCCGTCGATGTCGCCGCATCTGCCGATCACCGCCTCGCAGATAGCGGACGCCGCCATCGGCGCGGCTGAAGCCGGCGCCGCGATCGTCCATCTGCATGCGCGCAATCCGCAGGACGGCCGTCCCGATCAATCGCCGGAGGCGTTCGCGCCCTTTCTCAAGGTGATCAAGCAGCGCTCGGACGTGGTGGTGAACATCACCACCGGCGGCGCGCCGACGATGACGGCGGAAGAGCGCGTGCGGCCGGCTGCGACGTTCAAGCCGGAAGTCGCCTCGCTCAACATGGGCACGATGAACTTCGGGCTTTACCCGATGATTCCGCGCTTCAAGGGCAAGTTCAAACACGACTGGGAGGAGCCGTATCTCGAAGCATCGAAGAAGGGCATGTTCAAGAACACCTTCGCCGACATCGAATACATCCTCACCACGTGCGCCGATAATGGCACGCGCTTCGAGGTCGAGTGCTACGACATCGGACATCTCTACACGTTGCGGCACTTTCTCGACCGCGGGCTGATCAAGGCGCCGGTATTCGTGCAGTCCGTGTTCGGCATCCTCGGCGGCATCGGCCCGCATCCCGAAGACGTCATGATGATGAAGCGCACCGCCGACCGGCTTCTGGGCGACAATTACCACTGGTCCGTGCTTGGCGCCGGGCAGAGCCAGATGCGGGTCGCCGCCATGGCGGCATCGATGGGCGGCAATGTGCGCGTCGGCATGGAGGATTCGCTCTGGATCGGTGCGGGCCGTCTCGCCGAGTCGAATGCGCAGCAGGTCACCCAGGTGCGCAAGATTCTCGAAGGGCTCGGCCACGAGATCGCGAGCCCCGACGAGGCGCGCGAAATTCTCTCGCTCAAGGGTGGCGACAAGGTGGACTTCTGAGTCATTCCGGGACGGCCCCGGAATCCAGGGACCAAGCGCAATGGCCTTTACGTGTATCTTTTGGCCAGCGACCGGAATGGAACATGTATCTCGGCGTCACCAATGACCTGGTTCGCCGAGTTTACGAGCACAAGAACAAGATCCATCGCGGCTTCACACAAAGGTATGACGTCGGCCGGCTGGTCCGGTTCAAAACTTATGATGACCCGACGAGTGCCATCGCTCGCGAAAAAGACGTGAAGAAATGGCGGCGAGCCTGGAAATTGCGGCTGATTGAGCAATCAAATCCGCAATGGCTCGATCTGTACGACCAAGTCACTTGATAATCGCGGCTCTGGATTCCGGGCTCGCGGTCTTCGGCCGCGCCCCGGAATGACGCAGAATGACGAATGCGCTGCTGCAGCTTGAGCACCGCAACGTCTCGCGGAACGTCATGGCCGGGCTTGGCCCCGGCATCCTGCTTGGAGAGGCACCTTAATCCTAAGCGGGATCACCGGGGCGCGCGCCCTCCGCGTGGCTGCGTGACGACAAATGGGGCGTACCGGCGGCCTTTCCTGTTGCCTGCACAAGCGCGAAGCCCTGCTATAACGGCGAGGGATTCGCGCATGGCTTCACTCGACAACATCAGTATTGCCATCCTGCTCGGCAGCCTGCTGGTGCTTGCCGGCATCCTGTCGAGCCTGATCGCGCTGCGCTTCGGTGCGCCGTTGCTGCTCGTGTTCCTTTTGGTCGGCGTGCTGGCGGGCGACGGCGGCCCCGGCGGCATCGCTTTCAGCGACGTGCGCAGTACCTATACCGTCGGCTCGATCGCGCTGGCGCTGATCCTGTTCGACGGCGGGTTGCGCATGCGGTTTGCGACCTTCCGCAGCGTGCTGGCGCCGTCGGTGATGCTGGCGACCGCCGGTGTGCTGATCACGATGTTGCTGACTGCGCCGTTCGCCAAGCTGATACTTGGCATCGGCTGGGTCCAGGCGCTGCTGGTCGGCGCGGTGGTCGCCTCCACCGACGCCGCCGCGGTGCTGTTCCTCATCAACGCCGGCGGTTTGCGCCTGCGGCCGCGCGTGCGCGCGACGCTCGAGGTCGAATCCGGCACCAACGATCCGTTCGCGGTTTTCGTCGTGCTGATGCTGGTCGAAATCCTGCTGGTCGGCGATCAAAGCTGGTCACAGGTCATTGCCAGCTTCGCGCGCGACACGATCTTCGGCTGCGCCATCGGCTGGTTCGGCGGCCGCATCATCGCGCTGGTGATCAACCGGATTAATCTCGCGCAAGGCCTGCATCCGCCGTTCGTGGCGATCAGCGCGCTGGTTGTGTTCGCGTTCGCCAATGCCATCCACGCCTCCGGCTTTCTCGCCGTCTACCTCGCCGGGCTGGTGGTTGGAAACCGCCAGACGCGCGCGCGCAATTCCGTGGTCGCGTTTCTCGATGCGGTCACGTGGCTGGCGCAGATCGTGATGTTCGTGCTGCTTGGCTTGCTGGTGTGGCCGCACCGGCTTGCCGACACACTGGCCGGCGCAATCGTGATCGCGGCCGTGCTGATGCTGATTGCGCGGCCGGTGGCGGTGTTTCTCTGCCTGTGGCCGTTCAAATTCCACTGGAATGAAAAGGTCTTCATCTCGTGGGTCGGCCTGCGCGGCGCGGTCGGCATCTTCCTGGCATCGATCCCGCTGCTGGTCGGCTTGCCGATGGGGTATCTCTATTTCGACGTCGCTTTCGTCGTGGTGTTGTCCTCGCTGCTGATCCAGGGCTGGACGGTAGGGGTATCGGCGCGGCGGCTCGACATGTCGTTCACGCGCGCCGACCCGCTGCCGCGCCGCGTCGAGCTCGATCTGCCCGGCCAGCTCACGCGCGAGATTGTCGGCTATCCGGTGCCGGCCAACAGTCCCTATCTCCGGCGCGGCCTGATCCCGAATTGGGCGCGACCGACGCTGGTCATCCGCGAGGAAAAAATCCTGACGCCCGCCGAAGCCGAGCCGGTGCGCGAAGGCGACTATGTTTATCTGCTGGCGCCGCCGGAGAAGGCGCAGGCACTCGACCGTTTCTTCGTCGATATGCCGCCGCCGGCGAAGCCGGACCCGCGACTACTCGGCGACTTCTTCGTGCCGGGAACGACGACGCTCGGCTCGCTTGCGGAAATCTACGGCTTGCAGGTTGCTGCCGGGCGCGGCGACGTCTCTCTCGCCGATCATTTTGAGGAAGAACTACATCGGCCGGCGAAAGCCGGCGACGTGATCGATTGGGGTCCTGTTGCGCTGGTGGCGCAGAAAATAACGAAGGGCAAAGTCACCACCGTCGGCTTGCGTCTGGCCGAGCCCGATCCGGCGCAGCCGAAAACGCTTGGCGGGCGCGCGCAGGCGTTTTTTGCCCGTCTGCAGAAGTATCTTGGCTAAAGCGCGCGGCGCGCCAGCGAGGGCGCGTTTTGAACGAGCCAGGCGCCGCCGAACAGCACGGCGGTCCAGAACAGGTCACCCATCACGGTCTTGTCGAGGAAAGGCAGCGCTGCGACGTAGCACTGCGTCAGCCCGCTCATGGTGTGTGCGTACATATCGCTGAACGCCCACACGGCGAAGTTCGACGCCGCAAAGAAGATCAGCGAGCACGCGACCATCGCCGCGACCGTCAGCGCCGCGCCGGAATGCTTGCGCAGCCACATTCCCGCGACCGCCGGCACCGCGATTGCAACATAAACGACGAGCAGGACGCGCCAGTCTTCGGCACCGAGCAGCGGGCTGCTCAGCGCCATGGCCGCCACCGGTACGACCAGCGCGAGGCCCGGAATCCGGAGCATGCGTCCGGCGAACAGCGCGCTGGCGGCGACGGGCAGGAAGCCTGGCGCATGCGGCAGGATACGTGCGACCGCGTCGAGCGCGATGAGGAAGACGACCAGCAGCAGGTCGGTCCGAAGGGCTGCGGAGGCGCGGGTCTGATTCTGCGGCATTGACGGCAAATCCTAGGGTTGCAGGGTTCGACAGGAAGGATAGCACGCGGGCGGCGCGGATTCTACGACGCCTTCGGTACCCGATTTTCCGCCCATTCCGTGACGATGGCGGCCAGTGCGTCGAGCCCGTCGGTCAGCGCAGCCGGCCCCGGCTGGAGAATCACCGTGGATTTGACCTCGCGCAGCCAGCCGTTGGCGACCGCGGGGATCGCCGCAAAGCCGGGCCGGGCGGCAACCTTCGCGGCCACGAATTTCTTGCCGCACCACGACCCGACGATGATGTCGGGCTGCGCCGCGATCACGTCGGATGCCTGCACGATGCGATCCTTGGCATTCTTGTGCGTGGCGATCTCCGGAAACACCTCGATGCCGCCGGCGGCCTCGATCAGCTCCGACACCCAGCGCAGGCCGGAAATCATCGGCTCGTCCCATTCCTCGAAATAGACGCGCGGCCGGCGCGGCAGCCGTAACGCGCGCTCATGCACGGCGTCGACCCGCGCCGCGAGCGAAGCGGCGAGCGCTTCGGCCTTTTCATTCGCGCCGACGAGTGCGCCAAGCGTGCGGATCATGTCGAAAATGCCGGCGACGTCGCGCTGGTTGAACGCGTGGACGGCGACGTTGGCGCGAATGAGGTCGGCGACGATGTCGGCTTGCAGATCTGAAAACGTCAGCACGAGGTCGGGCTTGAGTGCGAGGATCTTCGGCACGTCGGCGGAAATGAACGCCGACACACGTGGCTTCTCGCGCCGCACCTGCGGCGGACGCACGGCGTAACCGGAGACGCCGACAATGCGGGCGTCCTCGCCGAGGAGATACAGCGTCTCCACGGTCTCTTCGGTCAAGCAAACGATTCGTTCGGGCGGGAACATGGGGGCATCCTACCACTGTCATCACCCGCGAAAGCGGGTGATCCAGTAATCACGGCGCGCGAATATTGCCGATGCTCAGGGGTTACTGGATGCCCCGCTTTCGCGGGGCATGACATCCGAAAGCAAATCCGCGCCACCCGTCGTCTCCACACGTCCGCCATCCAGCCGCACCACATGCGTGGCAATGCGTTTTACTTCCATCGCGTCGTGGCTGACATAGATCATCGGCACCTTGGCCTCGTCGCGCAGACGCTCGAAATAGGGCAGGATTTCGCGCTTGCGATCGGCATCGAGCGCGGCCAGCGGCTCGTCGAGCAATAACAGACGCGGCTGCGTCAGCAGTGCGCGGCCGACGGCGACGCGCTGGCGTTCGCCGCCGGAAAGCTTGCCCGGCCGGCGGTCGAGCAGAGGGCCGATGTCGAGCAGCTCGGCGATGTGGTTGAAAGCGGCATCGTCGCGCGCGCGGCCGTTCATCCAGCGGCCATAGTCGAGATTGTGCCGCACGGACAGATGCGGAAACAGCCGGCCTTCCTGAAACACATAGCCGATGCGCCGCCGCCATGCCGGCACGTCGATGCGGGCATCGCTGTCGAAAAGCGTTTCGCCGTCGATGACGATGCGTCCGCGATCCGGCCGGACCATCCCGGCGATCATGTTGACGATTGACGTCTTGCCGGCGCCCGAGCGGCCGAACAGCACCGTCGCGCCGCCTTCGCTCGCGAACGACACGTCGAGGGCAAAATCACCGAGACGCTTTTCGACGTTGATCGTGAGCATGTCAGTTGCCGTGCAGACGTGCGCCGGCGCGACGGGCGAACCATTCCGACAGGACCAGCGCCACAAGTGAAATGATGACGGCAACGACGACAAGCTGCAGCGCGAGGCGGTCGCCACCCGGCACTTGCGTCAACGTATAGATCGCCGCCGAGATGGTCTGCGTCTCGCCCGGAATGTTGGAGACGAACGTGATCGTGGCGCCGAATTCACCGAGCGCGCGCGCGAACGCCAGCATCATGCCCGCGATGACGCCCGGCAGCATCAGCGGCAGCGTGATGGTGAGGAACGCCCACGTGCGATTGGCGCCGAGCGTTCCGGCGGCGTCCTCAAGCCGGATGTCGATCGCCTCGATCGAAAGCCGGATCGCCCGCACCATCAGCGGAAACGCCATGATTCCGCAGGCAAGCGCCGCGCCGGTCCAGCGGAACGAAAAGACGATGCCGAAATGATCCGCAAGAAAGCTGCCGACCGGCGCCCTGCGGCCGAGGGTGATCAGCAGAAGATAGCCGGTCACCACCGGCGGCATGACCAGCGGCAGAAAAATCACCGCGTCGAACAGTGATTTGCCCCAGAACTGCTTGCGCGCCTGCACATAGCCGACCGCGATGCCGAACGGCAGCGACACGAGGGTCGCCACCGTGGCAATGCGCAGCGAGAGCAGAACCGCGGTCCAGTCCTGTTGCGAGAGGTCGAGCAATCTACGACACCGGCTTGATCAGAAAGCTGAAGCCGTATTTTTCGAAGATTGCCTTCGCCGCCGATGAACGCAGGAAAGCGAGATAGCGTGCGGTGGCCGCATTCTTGCTCGAAGCCGTCACCGCCACCGGATAGGTGACCGGCGGATGGGAGTCTGCCGGAAACGCGCCGACGATCTTCACCTTCGGTTCGATCTTGGCATCGGTCTCATACACGATGCCGAGCGGCGTCTCGCCGCGCGCCACGAAGGCGAGCGTTGCCCGGACGTTTTCCGCCTGCGCGAGCTTCGGCTCGGCTGCGGCCCACGAACCAAGCTTTTCCAGCGCCGCCTTGGCATAGAGGCCGGCCGGAACAGCTTTTACGTCGGCGACCGCAATACGGCCGCTGCCTGCGAGCTTGGCGATGTCGAAGCCTTGCCCGATCTTCACGCTGCCGATTTTGGAATCGGCGGGCGCGATCAGCACCAGCCGGTTGCCGAGAAGATTCACGCGCGTATCCGGCTTGATCAAATTCTTGCCGGCCACGTAGTCCATCCATTTCAGGTCGGCGGAGATGAAGACGTCGGCGGGCGCGCCTTGCTCAATCTGCTTTGCGAGCGCCGAGCTTGCGGCGTAGCTGGCGGTCACCTTGACGCCGGACGTCCTGGTGAAGGTGGCGTCGGCATCGTCGAGCGCATTCTTCATCGACGCGGCGGCGAACACGGTGAGTGTCTCCTGCGCGGCGGCGATGTGCGGAGCAAAAGCGAAGGCGGCAACAAACGCAAGAATTACGGGCAGACGTTTGAACATGCGGTTCTCCTCGGGCGCGGGTGCGCCCCGATTGTTTTTTGATTGGAATGACACGTCGGAACCGCCGTTCCGCCTCGGCAACGCGCGCACGGCGCATCGCCAGTCTGTCGGCAAGCGTAGCAAGTCCAGTTGGCTATGGCAAAGTCAGGCAGTCAGTCCGGCGTCACCACCACCGAGATTGTGCGGCTTTTGGTGCCGCTCAATTCGATAGCAAAGGGGGTTGGGGCAAGACCGAATTTCACGCTCTTGCGGATGCCCGCGCAGCCGGTGGCGCCGCTGAAAGCCCCCGACTTCACCATGTGGCCGTTCTGAATCACGTCGATCCAGGCGCCTTCGGACA
>Ga0134126_10012838_pt1 | contig 10576 bp, 3 predicted proteins | sample KB31752_FD_96881 | JGI IMG/M metagenome (GOLD analysis project Ga0134126, IMG submission 96881) | Terrestrial soil microbial communities with excess Nitrogen fertilizer from Kellogg Biological Station, Michigan, USA - KB3-175-2 | ecosystem: Environmental > Terrestrial > Soil > Unclassified ...
CTCGAGGCTGGCTACCAGTCGGAGGACTTCATTTTCCGCAACGTTGCCGACAATTTCAATCTGCGTCAGCTGCGGTTTTCCCTCTGTCAACGTGCCGGTTTTATCCACCACAAGGATCGTGACCTCGGAAAGTCGCTCCAGCGCCTCCGCGTTGCGTACCAGCACGCCCGACTGTGCTCCGCGCCCGGTTCCCACCATGATCGACATTGGCGTGGCGAGACCCAATGGGCAGGGACAGGCGATAATCAACACCGCGACCCCGTTCACCAGCGCATGTGCCAGATGCGGCTCCGGACCCCACACCGCCCAGACAATCGCAGTCAGCACGGCGATCGCAACCACAGCGGGAACGAACCATCCTGCCGCCCGATCCGCAAGCCGCTGAATCGGCGCACGGGTTCGTTGCGCGGCACTCACCATCTGCACGATCTGGCTAAGCAGAGTCTCACTACCCACGCGCTCGGCGCGCATGATGAAACTTCCGGTCGCATTGACAGTTCCACCGGTAACCTGGCTGCCCGCGGTTTTTTCCACCGGTAACGGCTCGCCTGTCACCATCGACTCATCGACACTGCTGACGCCTTCCAGCACAACGCCATCGACAGGAACTTTTTCTCCCGGACGCACTCGCAACGTATCGCCCACGGCAACTACTTTGAGAGGGCGATCTTCCTCAGTCCCGTCGGGGAGCACCATCCGCGCCGTTTTCGGTGCCAGTCCCAGCAGAGCCTTCAGCGCACTCGATGTCCGGCTGCGTGCTTTCAATTCCAGCACCTGGCCTAGTAGAACTAGCGTCGTGATAACCGCAGCCGGTTCGAAGTAGAGATTCACGCCGCCGTCTGCGGCCTTCAGCGTAGCGGGGACATGATTTGTCCAGGCGACAGAAGCGATCAGCGCACCCAGGCTGTAGAAATAGCTGACGCCAACTCCCAGCCCGATCAGCGTGAACATGTTCAGGTTCCAGGTGCGCAGGGAATTCCATCCCCGAACCAGAAACGGCCAGCCGCACCACAGAACGACAGGAGTGGCCAGCGCAAACCCCGCCCATCCAAGGGATCTTCCAAGGAAGCCTGCCAGTGGATGCCCTGCCAAAAATCCATCAACCATGATCGCCAGCAACGGAATCGTCAGCGCCGTGCCGATCCAGAATCGTCGGCTCATGTCGTCCAGTTCCGGATTCGACTCCTCAACCGTCACGGTGCGAGGCTCGAGCGCCATACCGCAGATAGGGCAGCTGCCCGACTCTGATCGCACAATTTCCGGATGCATCGGGCATGTGTACTCGGTGCGTATGTTGCTCAGGGATACTTGCGAAGGTTCCAATGCCATGCCGCAGAACGGGCACGCACCGGGCCCGTTCTCGTGGATCTCGGGGTCCATGGGACAGATATATTCGACGGCCCGGCTCGAAGCCGCTCCGGCAGCAGGTTTAGGATTACCCGTCAGTATGACTGGAGCCTGTGCGGCTGGCTGCAAATATTTTTGCGGGTCCTGAACGAATTTATCGTGGCATCCCTGGCTGCAAAAATAATATGTCGTCCCGTCGCGCGTCGCGCTTGCTTTGGCTTTCGCCGGGTCGACTTGCATGTTGCAGACGGGGTCCGTCGCCAGCGCAGGCCTCAAATAGGTTTCAGGGTTGGCGGCGAATTTGGCCACACAGGATTTACCGCAGAAAAAATATGTCTTATTGTTGTGCTCGATTGGCCCTACCGCACGCGCCGACGCCACCTTCATCCCGCAGACCGGATCGATTTCAGTTGGCGTGTATTGCTCCGGATGGGAACGAAATTTTTCCGCGCACCCTTTGCAGCAGAAGAAGTATGTTTTCCCGGAATGTTCCACCGAGGCCGCTGCCTTATCAGAGGGAACCAGCATTCCGCAGACTGGATCTTTCACCGCTCCTAATTGCGTCAATTCCGCCATTTGCGTCCGTTCTGCGGTCTCCCCTGAAATATGGAGTCCACGTCATCTGCGGAGGGCAACGTCTCGCAGTCGGAACAACGTCAACCTGGACTCCGCGCGTGGTTTTGGACTCGCTATCGGATTTGATGAGCAACTAGGGTTGTGGTTGCTGATTCTGGTTCGAGTCCTGATTTTTGCCCTTGTCATCATCCTTAAAGACGCCAAAGATTTTGCCAAAGAATCCTTTTTTCTTCTTTGCCGGCTCAGCTTGATTCTGCTGGCCATTCTGCGCATTCGCGGGATTGGTTCCCTGCGGCGCTTTCGGCTGAACTACGTTAGCTGGCGGCGGAGAGATCAACGGCGGATTGGTTCCTTTTTCTCCCAGGCCAAACATCTTTTGAAAAATATTTCTCTGATCGCCGTTAGGATGGTCGCAGGTACCGGTCGGCTGTGTCCCATCCAGAAACGCCGCGCTATAGTCATCGGGGCACGATGCGTCCGCAATCAGGTTTGTCGCCTTATCGAGCGTCACTTCGGTGACGCCGGCGGGTGGATCGAAGATTTGCGTGTCGGAATATTGCGGCAGCTTCACCGCATCCTTCATGAACTCCGCCCACATGGGGACAGCCGCCTGTGCACCTTCAAGTTTCAAATCGGTGTAATCGTCATTGCCGATCCAAATGACGCACAACAGATTGCTGGTGTAACCGGCAAACCATGCGTCGTGTTCGGTCCCGGTCTTGCCAGCGGCAGGCGCGCTGAATCCCAGTCCGCGGACTCTCGCGGCCGTGCCGTGGTTGATGACGTCTTCCATCAGACTGGTTGTCAAGAAAGCCACACGCGGGTCCAACACTGGTTTCGAAACAGGAGTAAAGTCATCCACTACGTTCCCATCGGCGGTTCGAACCGAGGAGATCATATTGGGCTCAATCCTCAGCCCATTATTGGCAAAGACGGTGTATGCACCCGCTACCTGGAACGGGGAAGCGCCGTAGGTACCAATCGCCATCGATGGTGTCGCCTGCACAGAAGCAAGCCCGGCGGAATGTGCCAGGGCTGCGACATTGTCGAAGCCGACCATTTGGCCCAACGCGACGGTGGCGACGTTCTGCGACAGCATCAACGCGGTTCGCGCCGTAATCATGCCCATCTGTTCGTGCTTATAGTTGTGCAGCGAATACTGGTCGGTGCCGTTATTGAATTCAAAGGTGGTGTCAGCGTCGTTCAGCATGGTTGCCGCAGTAAATACGCCCTGCTGGCCTGGCAGCGGAACCCCCGTCAGGCTGCTGTTGAATGCGGTTGCGTAGACAAAAGGTTTGAACGACGATCCCATCGGTCGCTGAATGACGGTATGGTTCAACTGGCTGGCGCCGTAGTTGCGTCCGCCCACCAGCGCCAGTACCTGACCCGTATGCGGATTTAAAGCAATCAGCGCTACCTGCGGATAGGTGATGTGCTCGTTTGTCATCACAATGCCATGACGGGTGTGGCGCTCATACCGATGCCGCACCATGGCGTCCACACTCTTCATGCCGTCCTCGACGGCCACCGTGGCAATACTCTGCAGGTCGGGGTCAAGCGAAGTGTAGATGTGGAGGCCCTCGCCGTTGATGTCGCGATCCCCGTAGCGCTCCGTCAGTTTCTTGCGCACCAGATCGACAAAATAGGGCGCTTCCCGCTCATCCACGCTGAACGGTGTCAAACTCAGAGGTGCTGCTTTGGCCTCGTTCGCTTGCCGGCGAGTAATCGAGTGAGTCTCCACCATGGCGTCCAGCACGATGTTTCGGCGGGTTATGGCGCGTTTTGGATAGCGATAGGGTGACAAACGGGTGGGGCCCTGGATGATGCCTGCCAGCAGCGCGCATTCGGGCAGGTTCAGGTCGCGGATGTTCTTGCCGAAATAGGCTTGCGCCGCCTCGCCGAAGCCGTCAATCGCAAAACTCCCTCGTTGCCCCAGCGGAATTTCATTGGCGTAAATCGTAAAGATTTGCTTCTTGCTGTAGTGATTCTCCAATTGAAACGCAATCGCAGTTTGGATTACTTTTCTCTTGAATCGCTTTTCAGGCGAGAGGAAAAAAAGTCGCGCTACCTGCATCGTCAGCGTGGAACTGCCTTCGCTATACCGATGCGACCGCAGATCGGCGATGGCAGCGCCGAAGACACGCACATAATCCACCGCGCCATGTTCAAAATAGCGCCGGTCTTCAATCGATGTGACCGCAGGCACTAGATATTTCGGCAGTTCGTCGTATGTCACCAGGCGCCGCTTACCGCGATTTTTATCGGAGAGCCCGGTAATCAATTGCGGTTCCAGCTCGTACGCACTCAGTTGCTCGCCGTCATCCGCCTTGATTGCCTTTACGACGCCCTTGGCGGTGTAGACGGTCGCGCCGTCAGGAGCATGGTACGACTGCGGACCGGGCTGAATGTGGATGCTGGTGTCCGTCAGCGCGTAGGTTCCTATTTTAGACGGGTGGGATTGGCCTACCGGGCTATAGCCTGCCATATTCAATTCGTGCGCGATTTCCTGGACGCTATATTTCTGGTCTGGCCGTACCTCCGCCGGAGCCGCATATATCTTCGCCGTGTTCGCAAACAGCGGCTGGCGCAGGCGCTGTTCCACCACATGCTCGTAGGCGTGATAGTAGTAGGCGAAAACAATGCCGGCGACCGCGAAGATCAGCAAGACGCATACTGCCAGCGCTAGAAGGACCCGGATTCTCCAATCGGAGTGCCACTTCTTGCTGCTGCGACCGCTGGTTCGCGTGCGTGGACGACTTCCACCTCCGCTTGCGGTTCGAACTCTGCCTGCGCCGTTCGATGAATTGGCCCGCGATGCTGTTCGCGGAGGTCTCTCGGTTCCTGCCATTGTTCCTCTCGACTGTCGTGACTCGGTCGACTGTTTTTACCGGCGCCGGCGTGCAGGGCGCTTGATCGTATTCGCCGCAGATCGCTCGCCTAACTCAACGGAACCGGCGTGGCTGCTCGCACACGTTCTTGAATCTGTTGTGCGGCTGTTGCAAGCGGGATATCCTCGCTGCCTCTGCTGGAGCGTGTGACCAACTCCACGATTCCGTCCGCAATTTTCTTCCCAACGTTTACACGGAAGGGAATCCCCACCAGGTCGGCATCTTTGAATTTCACGCCGGCGCGCTCTTCGCGATCGTCGAGCAAGACGTCCAGACCGGCAGCGCTTAGCTCCTGCGCCAGCTTTTCGCCACTTGCTTTTAGACCCGCATCGCTCACATTAGTAATCGTCACGACTACGTCGAACGGCGCAATCGAGGGCGGCAGGAAGAAGCCATTGTCGTCGAAGCTCTGTTCCACGTTGGCAGTCAGGATGCGCTCTATGCCGATGCCATAGCTACCCATGATCGGAATGACCTCTTTGCCATTTGGATCGAGCACGCGCGCTCCCATGCCATCCGTATAGCGGTAGCCGAGCTTGAAGATATGCCCGATCTCCACGGCTTTGGCGACTCGCAGCGGCGCGCTGCACGTGGGGCAACCCTCTCCTTCATTCACCGCTCGGACACTGGCCAGAACTGTCCAGGTAAAATCCCGCTTCGGCGTCACATTGCGGAAATGGTAGTCCAGTTTGTTGGCGCCGCAGATCATATTGCTGCGATCCGCCAACGCTTCGTCCATAACCACTACCATCTTCAGCCGGTTGGCTGCCGCCCAAAACTGCTGGGTTCTGTTGGGCTGGAAGGTTGCGCGTTGCAACTCCGGCAGCAGATTCGGCTCGACAATCTGAGTCAAGCCGACCGGTCCCAGAAACCCGCCCGGAGCTTTGAAATAAATCGCCAGCTCTTCCGGCAACATAGGCCGAAGTTGTCCGGCTCGCAGCAGTCCCATCAGCTTGGTTTCATTTACGTTGTGATCGCCGCGCAAAAAGACAGCCACTGCCAGCCAAACGGGCTGATCCGTGGCATCACGCTTTTCTGCCATGTAGGCGACGCATTTGATGTCCTGGCTGGCGCTCACCTTCATGAAGGCGGTCACATCCGCAATCGCGCCCATACCCGGCGTATGCACCAGTTCCGGCTGACCGTCTCCGGTGGCTTTCAAATCTTCTGCCGCTGGCAGTTGCGATGTCGCTTTTTCAACGTTGGCTGCGTACCCGCATTGCGCGCAACTGGCGATCAGGTCTTCACCGGCATCCGTGTACACCATAAATTCCTGCGACTGGCTGCCGCCCATGGCTCCTGAGTCCGCTTCGACTGCAACAAACTTCAGGCCGCATCGAGCGAAAATCCTGCGATAGACCGCATCATGCTTCTGGTAACTGGCGTCGAGCCCGGCTGGATCGATATCGAACGAATAGGAGTCCTTCATCAGGAATTGCCGTACTCGGAGCAGGCCTGCCTTTGGCCGCGGTTCATCGCGAAATTTTGTCTCGATCTGATACCAAATCTGCGGCAGTTGCTTGTAACTCCGCAGCTCTTTCCGGGCGATTTCCGTCATCACCTCTTCATGCGTCATGCCGAGGCACAAGTCAGCGCCCTTACGGTCCTTCAGGCGGAACATGTTATCGCCCATGCTGGTCCAGCGGCCGCTCTGTTCCCACAGTTCGCGCGGCAACAGAGCTGGCAGCAGAAATTCCTGCCCGATCGAGTCCATCTCTTCGCGCACAATGGCCACGATCTTGTTGATCGAACGCTGGCCCAGGAACAGGTAGGAGTAAATTCCGGCGCCCATCTGGCGTATATATCCGGCGCGAACCAGAAACTTGTGACTGGCGACTTCGGCGTCTGCCGGGGCTTCACGAAGAGTGGGAAGAAAAAGTTGCGACCAACGATGCATGGGTAGGGTCAGTGTCCTTATCGTGTGCAATAGCTCAATCTGTTCATTCTACTTGTTTCTGCGACAGTCTCTTCGGTTGTGTCGTTGTTCGGCGTCGCACACACCCTGGACCGATTGCAACTCATTGGAATCAGGAGGACGTTGAGGCCGTAGCATGGGGTACTTGGTACAGCGCCGTCAGCGTGTTCCAGGAGGGAACCATCGCCGCGGGCCGCCTAAAACAAGTCCGTTCCCCACAAGTCATGCAGATGAATGACGCCTTCCACACGGCCTTTGGCATCGACCACGATGAGCGACGTGATTTTGCGCTCTTCCATGCGGCGCAGGGCTTCTGCGGCGAACTCATTCGCGGCGATCGTCAACGGATCGGGATGCATCGCCTCTTGAGCGGTCTTGGCCAGCCCACTCGCGCCCTCCCGCTCCAGCAATCGACGAAGATCGCCGTCACTCAGCAAACCAATAAGCCTTCCATCCGCCACCACGGTGGTCATGCCCAGGCCTTTGCTCGACATTTCATAAATCACGTCGGTCATTGCCGTCTCCGGCGCGACGCGCGGCACCGCATCGCCAGAGTGCATCAACTGCTCCACCCGCATAAGGCGCTTGCCCAGCTTTCCGCCGGGATGCAGATTGGCAAAATCTTCCGCGCGAAAACCCTTGCGAGCGGAAATGGCAATCGCCAGCGCATCCCCCAGCGCCAGCATGGTTGTGGTTGATGCGGTTGGCGCGAGCCCCAAAGTGCATGCCTCCTGTTCCACGGAGCAATCCAGGGCCACATCGCTGGCCTGGGCAAGGGTGGAATGCATGTCGCAACAAAAACTGATCAGCGCATCGCCAATACGCTTCAACATTCCCAGCAGGCGAAGAATTTCTTCCGTCTCGCCGCTTGCGGACAGCGCAATCACAACGTCGCCTTTAGCGAGCATGCCAAGGTCGCCGTGATGCGCTTCGGCCGGATGCAGAAACAGTGCGGGCGAACCGGTCGAGCTGAGAGTTGCAGCAATCTTCTGCGCGATGATTCCGCTTTTGCCCATGCCGGTAACCACGACTCTACCGCCAGCGGTTCCGCAGGCCACGATCAGATCGACGGCGCGAGCAAACTCAAGCGCCATGCTTTTCGCGGAAGTCACCTCCCCGTCAAGCCGGTTGGCGAGCGCGATTAATGCACGCGCCTCGATCCGGACCAGATGTGCAGGATCCACACCGCCGGAGCTGTTCTGAATGCCGGGCGCAAGCGGCGCAACCCCGAGTTTTTTTTGTGCTTTCATCGACGGTCGCAGCAGGGAACTGAGTTAGAAGATACTGCATCGCGTGCGCGGAAGCCATTCTGGATGCACTCGCTAGGCAATCCTATGCGGTCGGTATACGGCCAAGCTCGCATGATTACCAAAGTATTGTGCCATTAGTAATGTGTCGGGTTACGAATGTCTGACAATTGCCGCGGAAATGTCTGTACCTTTTTGGTTGACCCTTGTCAGCAGACGGCTCTGATTTTGAGAAGCCATAACGAGCCGCGCTCGAGCGCCGAAGAATTAATTTGCTCTTTTTCTGCCCTTGGCCGGTGATCCAGCCTCACTTCTCCAGCCTGGGAAATCATGTCACGCACTTCAACCGCCCCTATTGGAGTTGATCCTGATGCATGCCCTGGGATTTCTATCGCGCTCCGCCCCCCGACGCTCACGGAAACGTCTTTCTTCGGTAGCACCGCAGGATCACTCTCGCCGTTATGCCTCGCGAGTGAAATGGCTGGTTTCAGGACTTGCTACCTTCGTCATTCTTGTCTCCTGTTCGCGGGCTGCATATGGAGCCACACTGACGGTTACCGACACTTCTGACAACGCAAGCGACACGGGTTCCTTGCGGTACGCCGTGAACACCGCGGTGGACGGCGACACGATTACCTTTGCTGACAGTGTGATCGGAACCATCACGCTGACAAACGGTCCACTGTCGGTGATGACCAATGTGACCATTGAAGGTCCAGGCCCGGTGCTGCTGACCATCTCCGGCAACAATGCGTCGCCGGTGTTTCAAATCTATGCCGTAGGCACCGTGAATCTATCCGGGCTGACGATCGCGAACGGCAACAACAGCAATAACGGCGGCGGAATCGACCACATCTATACCTCCGGTACGTTAGTGGTGAATGCCTGCGCATTCTCTGGCAATACCACTGCCGCCGGCGGAGGCGCAATCGCCAACGGCGGCGGCACATTGACGGTGCAAAACACCACGTTCTCTGGTAACTCTGGCCAGGTAGGTGGGGCTATGTTTAACAATAGCGGCACCGCGACAATCGAAAATAGCACCCTCTTCAACAACAGTGCATCTGGCGGACCCGGCGGCGGCATTTTCAATAACGGCGCCATGACCATCAACAACACCACAGTGACTGGAAATGGGGGCGGGGGCATTTCCAACAACGGCGGCGGACCAACCATAGCTATCTCGAACAGCATTGTCGCCGTCAACGCATCCTACGATTGCGATAGCTGCGGCACGCAGGCTTCCACCAATATGATCGGCGGTACTCCCGATCTTGGCCCATTGCAGTTCAACGGCGGGGACACAGAAACCATGATGCCGCTGCCCGGCAGTGCTGCCATTGGAGGCGGTTCGGCAAACACGATTGCTGTCGATCAGCGCGGCTTTGCACGATCCACCAGTGGGGCCACCGATTTGGGCGCGGTGCAAACAAACTACCTGACTGTGACCGACTTGACTGACAGCACCCATGCCGGCGCCTGCACCGGCGGCGCGACCTGCTCCCTGCGCGATGCGATCAATCTGGCGAACAGCGACGGTTCAGGAGATATCGTTTTTCAGTCCGGCCTGACGGGGTCTATCACTCTGACCGGCATATTGCCGTCGATCACCGCCGACACAAATATCGCCGGCCCCGGCGCGCTGCTGATGACGCTATCTGCCAACGGCAGCAATTCGTCGGTCATGGACATCTCCAACACCGCCGCCAGGGTCAATCTGAGCGGCGTAACAATCTTCCGTTCCAACGACACAATCAATCACACAGCCGCCGTTTCCAACAGCGGAATCCTGAGTATCGAAAATAGCGTCTTCTCAGGCAACACGGGACAGCATGGAGGAGCCATTTTCAATACCGGACTGTTAGGTGTGGAGAATGCAACCTTCTCCGGCAACACCGCTACGTATGGCGGCGGCATCGACAACCAGGGCAGGCTCGTCCTTGTGAATGGCACCTTCAATGGAAATCGTGCCGACAACGGGAATGGCGGCGGCATCGAAAGCAGCGGCAATGCGATGGTGGTCGACAGCACGTTTACCGGTAACGATGTCCTGAATGGGGCTATGGGCGGCGGCATGGACAGCAGCGCAGGCCTGCTGACGGTGAGCAACACGATTATCACCGGGAATACCAACGTCGATACAAATACGGAGGACGACTGCCACAATTGCACGCAAACCGGTCCGCTGCTGACCGCTGGCGTAGATCCCCATCTTGGCCCGTTGTCTTATAACGGGTTCGGTTCCCTGGTGCCCACCATGATGCCTATACCGGCTAGTCCGGCCATTCAGGCGGGCGACGCAACGCAGTTGCCGGTTGGATTGACGAACGACGAACGCGGGTTTCCGCGGCTAACGGCTGGAAAACTCGATCTTGGCGCAGTTCAGACAAACTATACCTCCGTTGTATTCGTGCAACAGCCGAGCGATGCGTTTTTCAACACGATCATCAGTCCAGCGGTGACCGTGGAAGTACTGGAGACCAACAATAATCGCACGGCCCCGAACAATACGGATGTAGTGGATAATGTCCCTCTCACGTTGACTCTGAACGGTTCCGGAACTCTTGGCGGAACACTGACCCAAACAACAGCCGGGGTGGCCA
>Ga0134126_10012839_pt1 | contig 10575 bp, 12 predicted proteins | sample KB31752_FD_96881 | JGI IMG/M metagenome (GOLD analysis project Ga0134126, IMG submission 96881) | Terrestrial soil microbial communities with excess Nitrogen fertilizer from Kellogg Biological Station, Michigan, USA - KB3-175-2 | ecosystem: Environmental > Terrestrial > Soil > Unclassified ...
CAAGCAGTTTTCCACAGGCCGGGAACTGCACTCGGAATGGTGCATTTGATCGATTGGCCGGGTGGCATGGTTGTCCCAGTGGTCGGGTCGCCGAAGTGCCCGAGTCACACGGATTTCTCGAGCAGGCGCCAGGCCCCTTCCTCCAGGTCGGCGATCTCCCGAAAGGTTCCGGCCGCTGTCTGAATCCGGCCACGCAGGTCGTCCGCGCTCGCCGCATCCTCAAGGAGCATCGCGATCGAAGTAAACCGCCCGGCCGCCTCGCGCAACGATGCGGCCGCGTCAGCCAGCTTGGGCATTCGCGCCAGGCCCGCCGACTCCCCGAGGAAACGGGCGTACATGGAGCGGAAACATCCACCGCCCGTGCCCCCGATCTCGATGAAGATATACAGGTTAAACAGGTTCATGCGAAGCTGGTGCTCATTGAACAGCGACGGCCACTTGAGCAGTTGGCTGGCGGTGTAGCGCATTCCGCTGACGCCGAAATTCTTGATCGGCGGATTGAGGTGCGCGTCCACGGCCTGGGCAATCGACTCGGCAATCTGCTTCCGCCCCGGCGCGCGGAAGCCGGAAAAATCGAATTCCAGCCACAGATTTTTCGGTGGAAACGGCTTGAAGGGCGAATTGCGCGCTTTGCGGAGCTGGGAGAGCGTGATGGGGGCGTAGAAACCCTTCTTGATACCGCCCGATTTCTGGTCGAAGTCGGCCCCGAGGATGGTCTGGTCGCCGTCGTAGCCGCATGCCACGAAGGCGTGTCCGCCGAAGTGGTAGCCGGCGGGCAAATCGAACCAGGGGAGGAACCCCATGTCGGCCCCGAGGAACACAGGCTGCTGCGCGGCGAGGGCGCGAAGGAGGGCGTCTTCCGCTTTTTGGGCGCTGGCGGTGGTCTTTTCGGCAATACGAACGCCGGTGCGGCGCGCGAGGTCCTGGTAGAAACCTTTCAGGTTGCCGCGGCCGCCAATGAAGACCATGGTCTCGCCGGCGAGTTTCATCTGCCAGTAGACAAAGCCCATGCCGGCGCCCAGCCCGAGCAGCATGTCTTCCGAGAGCGGGTGCCCGGCGTGGTGGAAGATCTTGGCCAGAGAACCGGTAATGCAGTGGCATCCGTCGAGCGCAGGGCAGTTTGGGAAGGGCGCGAGGGCAGGAGCGGTGGCGGTGGCTTGCATCGTACGAAGCCTCCAGAGTGGCGGTGGGTTGTGAATGGCATTGTAGGACAAAACGGGAACGCGTGCGGTGATGAACGAACTGAAGAGAGCTTGAATTGCAGTGATCGCGTATACCCACCACGGTCCCCAGAATTCGTTTTATCCTTTTGAACAATCCGCTCCGAAATGATAGCTATGGAGATCGAACCATGTTGCGCAAGCCGCTTCTGACTCTAGTTCTTGCTCTATTGTTAACGAGCAACGGCGGCCCAGCCGCTGCAACGGAACCGAAGGACCTACCCCGGCCGACGGATTACGTCAGCGACCTTGCGCACGTGCTGTCAGACCGAGCGGTCAACGAGGTCGATGAGGTCTGTGCTCAACTGGATCATTCAACCGCTGACACACAGATCGCCGTCGTTACGATACCTACAATCGATGGAGCAGATGTTGCGGAGTATGCGAAAGCATTGGCAAACACCTGGAAGGTCGGAAAGAAGGAATCGAACCGCGGAATTCTCGTGTTACTGGCCATCAATGACCACAAGTGGAGGATTGCCATAAGCCGTGGATTAGAAACGAGCTTCACGGACTCCGAGGCGGCGAGTATCGGCAAGAAGATGACTCCGCGGCTGCGGGCAAAAGATTTTGACGGCGCTGTCATCCTGGCCGTTCGTGGAATAGAACAAGTCCTTGCTGGACACAAGAAGCCGTGAGACTCCTGGATTTGGCGGAGAGATGTGACATGCCTGATACGACCGAATATATTGCGCGCATGCGCAACTATTCGCAGGGGAAAGACCCCCTCGAGTTGCAGGAACAGACGCCGGCAGTTCTCGCCCAACTTGTGGCCAACGCGTCGGATGACCAGCTCAGGACGCGCCCGGGCAAAGACAAGTGGTCCATCGGCGAGATCCTGGCACACCTTGCCGAGGACGAGATCGCTACCGCCTGGCGCTATCGACAGATGGTGGAACATCCCGGAATCGAGCTTGCCGGATTCGACCAGGACCTCTGGGCGCGCATCGGGGATTATTCGTCCCGTTCCCCGCACGATTCGCTCTCGCTGTTTGGATTGCTCCGCAAGGCGAACCTGCAGTTTCTCCGCGGCCTGACGCCGGAGCAGTGGCAAAGCTCCGGCACTCACGAGGAGCGCGGCCCGATCACGATCCGTGAGCTGGCCGCCCACATGGCCGGCCACGACTCCAATCACGTTGAGCAGATCCGCCGAATTCTCACTCCATAGCGCGCTTCAATAGCTCGCGAAATTCGCTCCGCTTACGGATGCAAATGCTGGAACCCGTGTGTCGCGATGGCCATGGAGGCGAAGAGGCTGAAGTTGTAGGTGGCGTGGGTCAGCACCGAGGCCGCCAGCGAGCGCGTGACCAGGCGGACGGTGCAGAGAACCAGGCTGACGCCGAAGATGAGCAGGATAGGACCAATCGCATTGCCGATCTGGCCCGCATGGAAGAGCGCGAAGATAGCGCTCGCGAGGATGGATCCGGCGATCATGGCGGGCATGGACCAGCGGGGGTGGCCATTTTCGCCCAGCGGGAGCCGGGCCCGCCCCGTGGCTTTCTCCACCATCCAGTCCCAGGCGGTGGCAAATGCAGGCAGCAGGAATCCGCGGAAAATCAATTCTTCGCAGAGCGGCGCAGCGCTTACGGCGAAGGCAAACATGATCCAGACGGCGGTGGGCGAGTTGAGCAGGCCGGCGATCGGCGACTTGTCCGGGAAGTGCAGGATCGATCTGGCCGAGACCGCCAGCGCGAAGCAGGCGACGCCGACCGCCATCAGCACGTACCAGCGGCGGCCGACAAAGGCGGCGTTCCATTGAATTCCGGCCGAGAATTTCCTGCGCCAGAGCGAGGAGAAGATGGGCGCGGCGGGGGTCAGGGCGATGCCGTACCAGATGACCATGGTGCCGATCGCGTAGGCCATGCTGTGCTGCGCGTCTTGGATTTTGGCGACGCCGAAGAGGTGAAGCAGGACGGCTCCGAGGACCGCGAAGACGGTGCAGAGAAGGCCGCCAAGCAGGAGCGCGCCAAGCAGGGCCACATGGCCGAAGTGCGGGATACGGCGGATGTCGGGCCGGGCGATGGCTTCAAGGGGCGCGGCAGCGGCCGGAGCTTCGGGCAAAGGAATTTCGGGTGCGGCTGCCGCGGCGCTTTCGGTCATGACAGCTTCATGCAGAGGGACTTCGGGCATGGGGATTTCGGACATGGGGGCCTCGGGCGGAATTGGGGTCAATTGTATCCGCAGGGCGAGACGGGCGGGTATGCACCTTCCGTGTAATGGAGGGTCAGGAGCCTGGGCGTGCTGTGGAGCCGGCGGCGCGCCGGAGCAAGTCGCAGACTTCCGCGTCGGTGGTCTGCGCAAAATCCTCATACCATTGGCCGACCGACTCGAGCCAGGCTGGCGTCAAGAGGCAGACGACCTGGTCGGCTTCCGGGGAGAGGCTCTGGCACACGGACGGCGCGGCGACTGGTACGGCAGCCACGATGCGCGCGGGCCCTCGCAGCCGCAACGCGGCAATGGCGGCACGCATGGTGGCGCCGGTTGCGAGTCCGTCGTCGACCAGAATTGCGGTGCAGCCGGCGACGTCGATGGGCGGCCGGTCGCAGCGATAGGCCTGCTCGCGGCGTTCGAGCTCGGCGCGCTCGCGATCGAGGATGGAGCGGAGTTGCTCGGCGGTGGTGCGGGTGTGGAGGACAGAAGCTTCGTCAATGATCTCGATGCCGCCGGGAGCAACGGCGCCCAGGGCAAATTCGGGGATTTCCGGAGCGCCGATTTTGCGCACGACCCACACATCCAGCGGCGCATGGAGAGCCCGCGCGATCTCAAACGCCACGGGCACCCCGCCGCGCGGCAGAGCAAGCACGCGGAGGTCTGGCTGATGGGCGAAGGCGCTGAGCTGAGCGGCCAGAAGCTGGCCGGCGTGCGTGCGGTTGTGGAAGCGCATGGCACCTCCGCGGCGATTCTAAGCTTTTTCCACAGAGCGGGACGGGCGAGGCGCTGGCCTCAGCGAAGACGCTCCACGTAGCGACGCCCCTGCATCTCGTATTGTCCGCTGGCGACTCTCGCGATCGCTTCCGTGTAGGCCTGGTGCTCCTCGGCGAGAATGCGCTCCGCCAGCGAGTGAGCATCGTCGCTTTCGCTCACCGCGATGGCGCGCTGCAGCACAATCACGCCGTGATCGAGATGCTCGTCCACAAAATGAACCGTGCATCCGGCCACCTTGACGCCATACTCAAACGCCTGGGTCTGCGCTTCGAGCCCCGGGAAGGCTGGCAGCAGCGACGGGTGGATGTTGAGAATGCGGTTGGGGAACGCCTGGATGAACTCCGGCGAGAGCAGCCTCATGTACCCGGCCAGAATCACCAGGTCCACCGAATGGGCCTTGAGCGTGGCGGCAACGTCGGCGTCGTGGACCGCGCGCGCACGGCCCTTCGAGACGTGAACGGCGGTGGGCAGGCCAAGTTCGCGCGCAGCAGTAATTCCCGGAGCGTCGGCGACATTCGCGATGACGACGGCGATAGCAACGTTGGCCAGCCGGCCTTCGCGAATGTTCTTCGCGATAGCCAGAAAGTTGGAGCCGCGGCCCGAGAGCAGAATGCCGAGACGAGTTGGGCGATTGCGGCTATCTTCCACGACTCTCCTTATGAATGAGTGAACGAAAGCAGGTCCTTCGCTGCGCTCCGCAGCACCGATCACCCTTGCAATCCTGAGCGAAGCGAAGGACCTGCTTCTCCCTCACTCATCCTTGTCATCCTGAGCGAAGCGAAGGACCTGCTTCTCACTCAGGAATCGGTGCGCTCGGGCTTCCACTGGTCCACCGGGTGCTGATCGAGGTCGTTGCTCCGATCTTTGTCTTGTTCAAGAGCGCGGCGGCGTTCGCGTTCCTCGCGCTCTTCACGGCCATCACTCACGGCAGCCTCTCCTGTTTCAGTCTCAAAACCAGCCGGCGGTTACGTGTACTGAACGCGCTTGTGATCGGCTTTGACGATGCGCCCGATGAGGTGGAATTTTTCCTCAGCGCGTTCCAGCAGGGTTTTGGCGCGGGTGAACTTGGCCGCTGGAATCGCCGCGATGAGGCCGATGCCCATGTTAAAGGTCCGCATCATCTCGTCCTGCGTAACCTGCCCCAGGTCGCGCAGATGGTCGAAGATGGGCAGCACCGGCCACGATCCCAGTTCCACCTGCGCCGCCGTTCCCTTGGGCAGAATGCGCGGCAGATTCTCCGTAATGCCCCCGCCGGTGATGTGCGCCATGCCCGTGGTCACTCCCGCGGCCACCAGCTTCTGAATCACGTGCAGATAGCTCTTGTGCGTCTTCATCAGCGCTGCGCCGGCCTTCTCCTTGATCGGCGTGACATACTGCGCGGGCTTGTAGCCGGCCACTTCAAAAAAGAGCTTGCGCGCAAGCGAATAGCCGTTGGTATGCAGGCCGGTCGAGGGAAACCCGATCAGGACGTCGCCGGGTTTGATGCCCTGTCCATTGACCATCTTGTCGCGGTCCACGGCGCCCACAATAAAGCCGGCCAGGTCGTATTCCCCCTCGGCGTAGAAGCCGGGCATCTGCGCGGTTTCGCCGCCGATAAGAGCGCATCCGTTGGCCTTGCAGCCCTCGGCGAGCCCGGTCACCACGTCTTCTGTGATCTGCGGATCGAGCTTGCCGGTGGCCAGGTAGTCGAGGAAGAAAAGCGGCGTGGCGCCCTGCACGGCAATGTCGTTCACGCAGTGGTTCACCAGGTCCTGCCCCACGGTGTGGTGAATTCCGAGCTCAAAAGCCAGCTTGAGCTTGGTGCCCACCCCATCGGCCGAGCTCACCAGGATCGGGTTCTTGAACTTCTGCAGATCCAGCCGGAAAAGCGCGCCGAAGCCTCCGATCCCGCCGATCACGTTGCGATTGAACGTCTTCTGAGCGAGGTACTTGATGCGATCCTTGGCGCGGTCGCCGCTGGAAATGTCCACGCCGGCGTCGGCATAAGTCACGGATTTGGGTTTGGGCGAATCAGGCATGTTGAGGGCGTCCTGCGCAAGGAATGGAGACAGCCGGGCTGCCGGAAAGCCTGATTCTACCACCTGCTATGGGGGGCACCTGCGCCACCTGCGGTGGGGCTGACTAAGGCTTTGCCGTGCGGCGCGACGGAAGCCTGTGAGGCTCGATTTGCGAAGATGATGGCATGTCGAGACTGATTCTTGCGTCCGCCTCGCCGCGCCGGCGGGAGTTGCTCGCGCAGGCGGGCTTCGAGTTCGACGTGTGCCCGGCTCACATTCCGGAGCAGCCACGCCCAGGCGAAGACCCCGAGGCGTACGTGACTCGCCTGGCGTTGGAAAAGGCACAGGCGGTCTACAACAGCCAGGGAACAAGGGGAAAAGGGAACGAGGGAACAGAAAAGCAGGGATCAGGGAGCAGAGTGCAGGTATCAGGCCGCGATGTCGCGCTCGAGGATTGGGTCGTGCTCGGAGCGGATACCACCGTCACCCTCGACGGCCACATCCTCGAAAAACCCCAGGATGCCGAAGACGCGAAGCGCATGCTGCGGATGCTCTCAGGCCGAACGCATCGCGTCATCACCGGCGTAGCCTTCGTCGACGCCCGCGGCGTCGAGGTAGCCGCCGAGACCACGAATGTGACCTTCGCAACCCTCAGCGAAGAAGAAATCGCGGAGTACGTGGCCAGCGGCGAGCCCATGGATAAGGCCGGCGCCTACGGCATCCAGGGCCGCGCCGCCAAATGGATCCCGCGCATCGAAGGCTGCTACTTCAACGTCGTCGGGCTCCCCCTGGCGCTGGTTTCCCGCATGCTCGAAAGCACGCAGCAGGCACTCTAAGCGCCCTGGTTACCCGGATCGCTCGCCCACAGCTCCGCGTATTCCTCCTCCTCAGCGTCCGCCAGGGCGTAGTCGGGCTCGGCGTCCCGCATTCCTGTCTTCTCTGCGTCCGGGTCGGTTGAGAGCGCCCTCTCCGACATAAAAAACGTGTTCGCCATGGGTTCCTCCTCGGGCTTATGCTGCACCGCAACACGAGTAAACCGCACCTCGTTTGCCTGAGCAAGCGCAGTGGTCCGAATCGGATGAGTGGACGGTTAGGGCTGCTGGTAAGTTCCGGCGGGCAAGTGGGTCCCTCGATGTGCTCAAAATGACAAGTTCTTCGTTTGACAGGTTGGGTTACTCTGTTGTGCATGTCCCCTGTGGAGTTGATCGTCACTATTCTGGGATTGCTTGCGATCCTTGTGATCGGGATTGTCTGGAGAGGTGCACACCCAACTGCGTCCGAATCATCAGCCGAGACTGAGGCAACGATCCAGTCGGTCGGCAAAGTGAATGTTTCCGCAGGGCGAAGCTCGTACACAATCGAGGTTGCTGACTTCTCCTACAGCGTAAACAACGAATACTATTCCGGCCGAATGAGAGTCAGTCCTTCGCTTTCCGGTGACGATCATTCGACAAGAGATCTGGTCAATCAGAAATTCCAAGTCAGTTACAACCTCGCCAAACCTGAGAAGTTCTCCGTTGCGCAGACGGAGGTTGGGGGGTTCGCATTAGATCCGTATAGCGACTCCTTTGGCCAGAATTACGAGCTCGACCCAATTGATCTCGGCATCGATAAGGTGTGAAGTGGCCACGCATGCAGGCCGCAGAGTCTACGCGCGAATCTCAAAGACAACCGCAGATCCTTCGACTGCGCTGCGCTCTGCTCAGGATGACAGGGTTGTGGCGGTGCGGAGTTCCCACCGCGGTCCCCAAGTACGAAGGACCGGGGGCACCCGACTCTCTGTTCTCTGTGGCCTGTTTCCTGTTGCCTGCTCCTACATCCCCGGGTGCGTGAGTTGGTTGGCGCGGGGGACCAGTTGCATGTAGACATCGCGGGGGAGGTCGGTCTTCCAGTGGCCGGTGGCGCGGGCGAAGAGCACCATTCCGAAGAACAGGTAAGCGATGACGCAGGTGACGGCCACCGGCGAGAGCGACCGCCGATACCAGCGCTGCGCCGGTGTGGCGGCGGGCCGCGCCGGCAGCGCAAACTGCAGCGCATCTTCCGCCGGGCAGGCGGCAACGCACTGCAGGCAGGCCGAGCACTCCACCGAGCGGATCTGCACCAGTTGGTCGACCTTCAGCGCGGCGGGGCACACCTTGGCGCACTTGCCGCAGTCGATGCAGGCCTCGGCGTCGCGCCGGATCTTGACCGGGCTGAAGATCGACACCAGCCCCATCAGCGCACCGTAAGGGCACAGATAGCGGCACCAGAAATTCTGCACCAGCATCGAGAGCAGCACCAGCAGTCCCAGAACGGCAACCGCGGTGAGGCTGAGGTCGCGGAAGAAGTTGAGCATTTTGACGTCGGCGAGCAGCCCGTAGGGGGTCTGCATGAAGCCCTGAAGGGCCTCGGCGGACATGAACGCGACTGCGGCCGCGAACAGGCCGAGCAGGATGTACTTGAGGCTGCGCAGCAAGTTGTCGGCCCACCGCCACGGGCGCATGTTGCGGCCGAAGATCCTGCGGCCCACGGCGGCGAGGAATTCCGAAAACGTGCCCACTGGGCAGAGCCAACTGCAGAACGCCTTCTTGAGCAGGACGCTCATCAGCAGGAACGACGCGAAAAGGAACATCGCCGCGGGGTGAACCTGTGGAACATGCCCGGTCATGGCGAAGTACTTCAGGTTCATCAGCCCAGCGATGGGCAGCCAGCCCTCAGCGCCCGCAGGACGCGAAACATAGAGACCGGTTCCCCCGTGCTCGTAGAAGCGAACCCAGAGATAGAACTGGAGACCAAGCCATCCGTTGAGGACTACGAAGGCGCCCTGCACCCAGTGGCGAATCTTCTGCGAACGATCCGGGGCGGCGCGGCGATGGAGCTTTTTCTTTTCGGCTGGGACAGGGGATGGTGCGACAACGGTGGCCATTTCGTTCCTCTTTACCTTGAGGGTAGGAGAGGGAAGGAAAAGGCCCAATGACATATGTCACAGGTTTGGGGATCTCTTCCTGAATCGCAATCTTGACCGCGCGCGAAGGAACGGACGGGCCAAAGGACACCCAGACTGCCAAGGGCCCCAGGACCCGCGAGCAGATTCCCACCCAAGCTACCCCAGGTGCACCAATCCCGGTGCACTCCAAAAACCCTTGTCAAGCCCCCCTCTGGTCAAAAACTCGCCTAACTCGTTGAATCTAAAACACAAAATAAATTTCAAAACCCTTCCGGTTTTCTGTCGAAATATGCCATCCTTATCTCAGGCCAGAAAACCAGTGCCCGGCGGACCCACTCCGCCGGGCATTTTTGTTTTCCTCAACCGCCGTCTGCCCCGTCCGGTCTCAGCCCCGCCGGGTACTTCCACAATCAAAGGACTCTCTCATGATCGACTCCGCAGCCACTCCCGAATCCGTCTCTGTCCCACTCCATTCCTCCGCGGAGACCGCCTCCGCCCAGCCCAACACACAGCCCAACTCCGAGCCCAACACCCAGCCCAACACCGAGCCCGGCAACCCGCGCGACGCTGAACCCGCCGCCAGGCCCCATCCGTCCTCCGATCAGCGCGCACCCCGCACCATGTCCATCAAAGAGGCGGTTCTCAATTGCCGCGCCGCTCTCCTGCACGCTTACAACGAGCAAATGGCGCGTGAGAAAAGTGAATATCAGGCCAGCAAATTAGGCTCCCAGGCCTTCCGTAGGACCATGCCGCTGCTCATTTCCGAAGGCAACATCCGGGCCTTTATCGCCTGCGTCGCCCATGGAATCCTCATCGACGCCATCCCCGGCGAAGATGGCCCCCGCCTCACCGCCATCGCCCGCCTGGCCCTCGCCTCCCTGCCCCGCGAGCCGAAATCAGCCGGCCGTCCTCCATCCACCGGTAAGAAAAGTTGTCAAGAAAATTAATATAAAAAAATCCAGACGCTATAAACATTGTTTTTCATATAATAAAAATTATACATTACATATCAATCACTTACACCTAAAATCCTGCCATCCGATCTTCGCTTTTTTGGCGAACAAAAGACGAATGAAAAGCGAACGACCTCGCGCCCGCCAAAACCAGGACTTCTCCGGCCTATATACCTTCTGGTAAACAACCCTCGAGCCAAAATCCTCACCCTGACACCGGATGCAGATCCTCGTGGTTCCCAGGTCTCGAAATCGAGACCTGGGGCACCCGCGTTCGTCGTGACTCGGCCTTGCCCCCTCTTAGTGGGACTCGGCGGGCCGCGGGTGCGACGCGGTGCTGGCTTCGGTCATGCCCAGGACCCACCGGATGGCTTCGAAGTACATCTTGCGGATGTCGGGATCCTGCCAGGCTTCCTCGGTGTGGCCGAGCGTGGAATAGAACACGCGGCCCTTGCCATACATCTTGTTCCAGGCCACGGCGAAGTCGTGGTCCTGGCGATGCACTCGAGGATTGTTCGAGTAGTCCAGCAAGTTCGGGTCGAGCGACAGCAGCA
>Ga0134126_10012840_pt1 | contig 10575 bp, 6 predicted proteins | sample KB31752_FD_96881 | JGI IMG/M metagenome (GOLD analysis project Ga0134126, IMG submission 96881) | Terrestrial soil microbial communities with excess Nitrogen fertilizer from Kellogg Biological Station, Michigan, USA - KB3-175-2 | ecosystem: Environmental > Terrestrial > Soil > Unclassified ...
GAGCGCATGGCATCTGCGGTGCGGGTTACGCGCTCGATCAGACGCTTGTGTTCAGCTGCTGCGAGCCCAAGAGTGCGCACAATGAGCGAAATTCGCACGATCTCACGGGCGAGTTGCAATTGGCAGCGGCGGTACTGCTTGGCTTTTTTCTTAGGAGGGATCGTACTCAGCTTCTCCGTCAACCTGAGAGCCGTGTTGTAATTCTTTCGCAGCTGATCGATGCGGCGCACAACGTCATCCGTGCGCTTGCGCAATTTTTCCTCAGTGAGTTCTTCCTCTTCGAAGGTTACGATTTCCTGGATTGAGCGCCGCCCAGTTTTTAAGTCATCGCCAATGGTGAGAATCTGGCGAATCGCGATCGGCGAACGCGAAAGCGCCTTCAACACGCGACGTTGCCCGTGTTCGATTCGCCGCGCGATCTCCACTTCGCCCTCGCGAGTCAGCAACGGCGAAATGCTCATCTCATGCAGATACAGCCGGACTGGATCGCTGGAAGTATCGGGCGCGCCGGTACTCAGATCTAGTTCAACCTCTTCCTCATCTTCTTCGCTAGCGAGCTTCTGCTCCATGCTGAGCCAGGGCAGCGCCATGTCTCCGGCGATCACATCCAAGCCCTGCTCGCGCACCGCGCTGAACAGGTCTTCGGTATCTTGCTCGGATGACACATGACTTGGGCCCAATTCGTCCATCTCTTGCTCGGCGACATATTCTTTTCTTGCTGGCATAGTTGGTCTCTTCCTTCAACAGAGGTGCAGAAGTCAAACAACCACAAATCAGAACCGGGTTGGTTCCTCCGCGAAATCTAATTTTTAAGAGCGCACGCCTGATTCAGTGTGCTCGCGACTACTCTTCACCGGAAACCAAAACCGTGGCGAACTCCAACGCATCCGTTACGTCGAGCGCGGCGGATTTCCCATAGATTTGGTTGATAGTGTGGCGCAAGGCAATGAGATTGCTGCGCGCGGATTCCGTCGCCCGGCTGGCAGGATTTTTCGCCACTTCCAGTTCGTAGGTCCGCAACAGCAACCCACTCTGCTCTTCGAGGCGTTCCACGGTCTCCGGATTGAGCTGCGCTTCAGACTCCATATCATAGTGTACGCGATTTCACAGCTTTGCGTTGGCAGCCTGGAAAACAGACCCTGGGAAGACTGTCATTACAGTTTTGAGCGAAAAGCCGATTTCCACGCTTGCATCGTTATGATTTATAAATGTTTAAGTTGAGACCGGCAGCAAAGGTAATATGCCGATCCGTATTTCTCGTCGTGAATTCGTCATCACTGGAATGGGCGCGCTCGCCCTTGGCAGAAACTCCTTAGGAGCCGCCCCTCCGAAGCCTTCTGCGTCCAACTCTGCCCGTCTGGCGAAATCGCCATTTAAGATCGCCGTCATTACCGACGAGATTTCCCAAGATTTCGGCCATGCTTGTGAAGTTGCTTCCCAGCAATTCGGAATGGGCTGGGTGGAAATCCGTAGCGCGTGGAAGAAGAACATCGCAAACTTTGATGCGCAGGAGGTTGCCGAAATCCTAAGTCTGCTTAAGAAACATAATCTTCGCGTCACCGATATCGCGAGCCCGCTGTTCAAGACTGATTGGCCGGGCGCGCCGAAGTCCAAGTTCGCTGAAAAAGACCAATTCAATGCCAACTTCACCTATGCGCAGCAGGATGAGGTCCTCGACCGCTGCATTGAACTCGCAAAAAAGTTATCTACCGATCGAATACGCTGTTTTGATTTCTGGCGATTAGATAATCCCGCGCCGCACCGCAATGCAATCAACGAAGTATTGCAAAAAGCCGCCGAGAAAACCGGACGCGCGGGATTAATCCTGCTTCTCGAAAACGAATATGCCTGCAACACCGGGACTGGAGCCGAGGCCGCCAAAACACTGGCGGGCGTGCCCTCGCGGCATTTCATGCTCAACTGGGACCCAGGCAATGCGGCCAAGCGCGGCGAAATTCCATATCCCGGCGCTTACAATCGTTTGCCGAAGGATCGAATCGGCCATTGTCACGTGAAGGATGTCGAGCGTCGTAATAACGACTATGAATGGGCCGCAATGGGCAAGGGTCTCATCGACTGGTCAGGACAATTCGCCGCGCTCAAACGTGACGGCTATCATCACGCCGTCAGCCTTGAAACTCATTGGCGCGGAGCAGGAACTCCCGAAGCATCTTCTATAGAGTGCTGGCAAGGAATGCGTGCCGCCTTAGCAAAAGCCGACGCCATCTAGTCGACTGAAGCGGGTGCCCCACCCTTCCCCGTTTTTTGGGGAGGATGGGGATTTTGACTTCTTATGGTCGCAGCATTCGGTATGAATCTGCCAGATCAGCTGGCCGAAAATTCACGGCCAACCCAGTTCTCAAAATTCGACCGAAACAGCTTCTCAACATCCCGCTGAATCTCGTCGCGGCTAACATTGCGACCATCTTCTATCAATGTCGAATAGCTTTTCGTCAGAATCGGCGCCAGCGTTCTCCTCGTGTTCGCCCACTTATAAATAAGCTGCTCCAGCACCCGAGCATCCGAATGTTGAGGGATAAAACTGGTCCCCAGCATTTCGATCCGCTCTCGCGTGATCTCCTCCACAATTGAAGGATTGTTCAAAAACCACCAGCATCCGAAGGGCATGAGGTTGTTGAATTTTCGCGCGTAGACGCACAGCTCATGCTGGTTCTCGCGGCTGAGCACGCTCACCAGAAAGCGGTTTTCAGGATATTTCTGGCACAAGGTTTCCAGCGATCGCAGGTCCGCGCGTCCCACAGCGTCTCCAGCCAGCCGAATTCTGGGATTTACCTGCCGCCGTACGCCAATCATCAGCGACAGGGGTAAATCAAATTCGCGGCACGCCGGGAGAACGGCTTCTCGGAACAACACTCCCTGAGGTGTCTCTGCCGGAAATTCGAATGTGTCGGGTAGTGAGACGGCCATGTAAATCGGCCGCATCCGCCGGCAGCAATCTGACAAGAACCTGCGAATTTCGGCGACGCACACCACCGAAGCGCGGCTATCCACGTTGTATCCCAGGCTGACTAATTGCTCCCACGGATCTGACCACTCGCGCAGAATTCGATCGAGCCGCAACACTGGCTGAAATCTTGCGTCAACCTCTACGCCTTTCATCCAAACCGGCATTTCTTCGGGATCAAGCGGGTCGTTGGTCATTACCACGGTTGAAACTCCCGCCATTCGCAATACATTATTAATGTGCGCATCGGGAGATTGTTCGCCGAAAAATTCGCGCGCCTCGCGTAAATCACGAGCTTCGGTCGGCAGACCAAAAGCCTGGAGCACCGCGATCACTCCGCGTGTCGCCTCTGAAATAGGGGTGTTCTCGACGAACAAAGTTTTCCAGATTGCGTCTGCCCGGTCTTGCTTCGAAAAGGTCCAGTATTTTTCCGGCTTCACCTCTGACTGGCGAAAGAATTCCGCTTCCAAATAGTGGTAAGTGAGCAGTTCATCAATTCCCCACAAACCTATTTTTCCGAATGCCGCCGGATAAAGGTGAGTGTGCATGTCCACACATTGCGTAGCCGTCAACGCGTCCTGAACTGCGCTCTCAATTTCCTCAGCTGAGGGGAGTTGTACAGTATTCAAACGGGCTTTTTCGAAGGAGGTCGCTTTCGTCATTCGCACCGCCAATAAATAGAAGCAATAAATTTAACTCTTATCTCCAACCGATACCAAGCTCGTACCCGCGCTGGCCGCCTTGTATAAGAACTTGGCACTAAGGGAACTATGCCCGAAGAACGAATCGACTCACACCATCATCTTTGGAAGTACTCGAGGACCGACTATCCCTGGATATCGGAAGGGATGGACTCCATTCGGCAAGATTTTCTTGTTCCAGACATTGCGCAGGCCATACAAGCGGCGAACATCGACGGCGTTGTCACGGTGCAGGCTCGGCAAAGCCTGAGTGAAACTGATTGGTTACTGGACATTGCAGCCCGTAATGATTTTATCCGCGGAATCGTGGGCTGGGTGCCTTTAGCCGATCCAGCTGTAGCCTCGCATCTGCAAAAGTATTGGCATTATCCGAAGCTCAAAGCTGTGCGTCACGTTCTGCAAGACGAGCCCGACGATTTGTTCATGTTGCGTGAGGACTTTAACCGAGGAGTGGCGCAGCTCGAAGATGTCGGATTACGCTATGACATCTTGATCTTTGAACGCCACTTGCCGCAGACGATTGAATTCGTGGACCGGCATCCAACGCAGATATTTATTTTGGACCACATCGCCAAGCCGAAGATCAAAAGCAAAGTCCTTTCGCCACGGCAAGAACGCATACGGGAGCTTGCCCGCCGGGAAAACGTCTATTGCAAATTGTCAGGGCTGGTAACCGAGGCCGACTGGAATACGTGGACGGAAAACGATCTCCGCCCCTACATCGATACCGTCCTGGAATGCTTTGGCGCGAAGCGCCTGATGTTTGGATCCGATTGGCCGGTTTCCTTACTCGCCTGTGGGTACGCGAAATGGACTGAGGTTGTTGATCGATCAACCGGCTCTCTTTCCCCATCGGAACGAGATCGTTTATTTGGCGGAACCGCCAAAGAGGCCTACCGCCTGTAAATTAGGCGCGTTTCAGCCAAAAACAACCGGTATGGGGAGGCCGCGAAAAATTGCGGCGTCCCAGTCCCAGATCGCAACATCAAAACGTAATTCGCAACCGCAGTCGAATAGTCCTGCGGCTGTTTACGCCATCCTGAGTGAAGGTATTCTTTAGTCGACCAAAGTCCGGATTTACGAAGGTCATATCTGGGTTGGTTGAGCTGATACTTGGATTCAGGGGAAGCAAATGCGGCGCAGGCGTCTGCCCAGGTGTTTGGTCTACGCTGACATTGAAATCTCCTAACAAGGCAAAAGGCCCTCCTCCTCCACCGTAATCATCGTCAGGGGACCACAACGGATGATTGAACAGGTTGTCAACGTCTGCACCCAGACTGGCGATAACACGCTCACCAAAATGGAATTCTTTGTGTAATCCCAGGTTGACACCCCACGTACCGGGGCCCATCAGCATGTTTCGTTTGGCGATCTTCGGATTGTCAATTGCATCCGCGCCGATTGGCGGAAGGGCGAACGCATTAGGATCCCAGATCTGATTGCCAACGCGGTGATTAGGGTTTCCAATCACCAGTGGTCGAAACGAGGGCTCAGCATTAAAGTCGCCGACTGCGTCTATCGATGTGACCCCAATGTTACCGGGCATTACGGGAAAACAATCATCGCAGATCAGGAAAGGCGTAAATCCAGTTCCGCTCTTGGCAAACAGGTTAAACGTGGTCTGCCATCCTCCAATTACAGTGTCCATCCAGCCTGACATGGAATTGCCGAGCTTTTTGCCCCGGCCTACGGGCAGGTCATAAACACCGTACGCAACGAATCGGCTGTGCGGTACAAAGGATTCTTGGCCGTAATCGTGGTTGGGTTCGAATGGGTTATACGCAATGCCACCCAAACTTGAGTTTCCGGTGTCAAGCCCCGTGGATTTCTGATCCAAATAGGTGTAGGCAAGGTTGAGCAGCAACCCATGTGAATAGCGGTGCTCAAATTGTGTCTGGAATGCATTCGATTGGCCATGGCCGAAATTCCCGTAGGTCAAAAGAAAGTCTCCGAGTCCAGGGAACGGTTGACGATTCAAATCTGCTTGTGAGTAGGTACAATCCCCATTGTTTACAGGATCGCACGGAGTAACGCCATCTGCGATTCCCGAACCTGTGGTGTCGACAGTTGTTCCAAAGGGATTGTTGCTTGGATGTAGCGCGTTCAAATCCACTCCGGCGATCAATCCGCTCAAAGTGCTGCCCAAGTAGGAAAACCGTATTGCTGAGTTTTGTCCAAGTTCGCGCTCGAATGTGACGTTATACTGCTGAATACGAGGTTGCTGTAACCCGAACGGCACGGCATTGATTGCGGGCAAACCACCAAAGCCTTTTGTGATGTCGCCACCAGTCAAGGGACTAAAGCCGTTTTGGCTATTCAACCCAGGCCATCCGTCTATCGGAGTTCCTTTGTTTTGTCTAGTGATTCCTTGATTGAATGGATTTGTAGCGATAGGGTCCCTTATTCCCTGCGCAGCTGAAGTCGGATAGTAAAATCCGTAACCGCCGCGCAGCACTGTCTTGTCTGTAATACGGAACGCCATACCAACGCGGGGCGCCAAATTGTTCTTATCCATCCGAACCAGACCACGCCCGATGCCAAGCCCAGATTGCGCAGCTGTTACGACCGGCGCCAATGCACTGATCCGCGTGTCGAGGAACGGTAGTGTCTTGTCGGATGGCACAATAAAACGACCCTTAAGTCCCGTTTGAGGATCTGTAAAATTTGGATCGAAGTTGGCCAGCAGGTCGTGATTTTCAATGAAGGGTGTAATCAATTCGTAACGCAAACCCAGGTTCAGCGTCAAACGTGACGACACTTTCCAGTCGTCCTGAAAGAAGAAACCCTGTTCCCAGTTATAAACGTCCATCGGCGGTCTTGGACTATTTATGTATGCGATTGTGGTCGGGGGTTGACCCAGGAGAAAATCAGCAAACGGATCCACTCCACTTCCAGTGTAAGTCATGGAACCGCGCGGATTGCCACGATTGACTGCGAAGCCGTCCACCGCAGCATTGCGAACGAAATCCGCTCCCATTTTAAAGTTGTGTGTTCCATGATTCCAGGTCAGAGTGTCTCCAAATGTCGACAAATCCTGATCTTGGGGACGATCGGTGTTACGACCGCCATTCCTGAAATCGGCGAATGCACCGCTGAAAAGAATGGCGGGGTGGCCATGCGTAGTCAATTCCGACTGCCCGACGGTGGCGGCGTAAGCAGCAATATCACTTTGATCGAATCCGATGCTGGAAAGAAAACTTTCCAACGTCGTATTGCTAAGCAGACGCAGTTTTTGGTGATTGTAGCCGGCGCGTGCTTCGTTCACGATGCGAGCCCCGAAGGCATGAGTGTACGAGACTGAAATAGTGTTGTTCCGGCGCACGGTTTGGGTCAAACCAAGACCCGTATATGGCGCTTGAACCAGGCCCGAATTTCCTCCGGGATTACCCGCGCCAGTCAATGCCCCAGCGTTGTAAACGGCGTACACGTGATCGTTGTCAGAAAAATCATGATCGACTCGGAGCGTTCCAAGATCCCGCGTCGTCTGAGCTGAGACGAGAGATCCGTATCCAGGGATACGGCCCGTTGTGGGATCGATAGGGGCAGACATGCCGATTTTTGGAAAATAAGTACTAATCAGCTTCTGTACGTCCGGATTCAACAGGTCCGGAGGGATCTGAGTGAACTGAAGCCCGTTGCCTCCAACGGTGTAGTTGGCCTGATCCGAAGCCGACAGGGAAATCGTCGAGGGGACATCTGGCTTGTTAGCGTCATCCATTAGGCGGAAATCGCCCACCATCAAACTGGGATGGGGGAGTGTATTGGACTGCACATTGACTGGGCCGACGTTCCATTCCCGCTCGTAGGCAGCGAAGAACCAAGTCTTGTTAAAACCCGGAATCGGCCCCCCAAGTGATCCTCCTATGTCGTTGATGTTGAAGTAGGGAGTTGGATAGTGGGTTTGGAAGGCGGTAGGAGCAAACTGTGACTTGTTAAGAATGTCCTGCACCGTCCATGCAGCCAGCGCGGAGTTGCTGTTGTTATAAAAGGCAGAACCGTGAAAATTGTTTCCTCCACGTTTAGTTGTTACTCGGATGTTGGCGATTCCGGCATATTCAGCGCTGAAATCATTGGACATGATATTTATGTCGCCAACAGCTTCTAAAGTCGGTTGCGTTGCAGTCGGGTCGCCGAAGATGCCACCGTTAGATCGCTGGCCGTCAACCGAAAAACTTGCGCCATAACTCTGCGCGCCCAAGAACTTAAACTCTCCAGTATTGGTGCCCTGCACGATATTGGGATTGAGATACAGAAAGTCGTAAACGTCGCGGCTGTCGCGGGGCAGATCAATCACAGCGGTGCTGGTGATCGTTTCACTGATGGTTTGATCGGCGCTGTCGATGATTGGCGCTTCGGCCGTGACCACAACTTGTTCAGCAGTGCTTGCAACTTTAAGTACTCCGTTTGCAGTTGCCACATCGCTGCCGTTCAACACTACTCCAGTAATGTCCTCAGTGCCCATGCCGGCAACTGCGAGGGTCACCTTGTATGTTCCTGATGGCAAACCGAACATTTGGTAGTCCCCGCGGGAATTCGTGGTCGTATGGCGAGTTTCCCCGGTGCCGACATCCAGGATGGTGACACTGGCATTTGGTACCACCGCTCCGCTTGAATCCGTCACAGTTCCTCGGATGGTTCCAAGGTCCGTGCCCTGACCGTGCAGCAGTTCAGTCCCGAAAACGGCAAAAATAGCCAAGACTAAGACGAGGGAGAAGGGAGAGCGCGGCTTCATAGACAACTCCGGCGCGTGCAGAATTTAGCAACTCGGGACTTTTATCACGAAAAAGAAACGATCCGCAAGCAAAAAAACAAGAGAAAGTAAAAGAAAGGAAAGAATACGTAAGGACAACGGTCAAGATGCAAAGCCTCTTGGGTTTGACCGGGAAATTAGTACCTAATACACTCCGGGGTTCATGCCTGCGCCAAGCCGCTGATGCATGCAAATTGAAGCCAATCCATCTTGGGAAGTTGGCAACTTAGCGTATTCCAGCCATCTGGAGGTGTGCATGCGTCGTAGGTTGATGTTTGCATTTACGGTTGCTCTTTCGCTTTCGAGCTTCGCACAGGATCGTTCGGAATGGCTCGCCAGTCTGCCCAGACAGAAGGACTACATACAGAAGAGAGCGTCAAGCTATGACCGCAGCGGAGGGAACTTCGATCTGCGACGGCTACCGGCGGGAGAGACGTTGACCCTTCTCGACGACTCTGGTCCCGGAGTGATCACGCACATCTGGATCACACTCACTGACGATAATTCCGATAACCTGAAGGCTTTGGTTTTGCGCATGTACTGGGATGGTGAGGCGAGCCCAAGCGTTGAGGCTCCGCTCGGAGACTTCTTCGGCCTGGGACTTGGCGAGTATTTTCTCTATCATTCGATTCCGCTCGCGGTTGGCCCCGACCGCGCCTTGAATTGTTTTTTCACGATGCCATTTAATAAGAGTGCGCGAATTACCCTCACTAACGAGAGTGATCACCAGGTCCACGCGATTTTCTTCAACATTGATTATCAAATTTACGCGCATGACTTAGCGAACGACATGCTCTATTTTCATGCGCAGTACCGGCAAGCAACTCCCGCGAGAGGTGCTACGAACCAGTGGAAGAGCAACGATGACCCGGTTGCCGATAATAGGAAGAACCCCAATGGGGAAAACAACTATGTATGGATGGAAGCTCGCGGCCGCGGACACTTCGTGGGCGTAACGATGTCGGTGTTGCAGAACCAGGACGATTGGTGGGGCGAAGGTGACGACATGTTTTTCATTGATGGAGCTTCGACTCCATCGATCAATGGTACTGGATCAGAAGATTATTTTCTGGGAGCTTTTGGTTTTGGCTGGACAGCATTTTCTTATGATTTGTTCGGAGCCCCTGTGAAGGGCGGCCAGACGGCAGGGAGCCGATCATCGGTATACAGATTTCATCTCGACTCCCCAATTCCGTTTATGAAATCGATACGCGCCACCATCGAGCACGGTCATGCCAACGTTCGCTCCGACAATTATTTCTCGGTGGCGTATTGGTATCAGGCGGAGCCGCACATGCCTTTTCCGCCCCTTCCTCCTTTGCACGAACGCTTGCCGCGTTTGTATCCAGTCGGAGGCCCTGGTAACGCACAAAAGTTGCCGGAGTGATCCCACGTGTAGGGGCTTACGCGTTCTTCTCTTGATCGAACAGATACTTCGGAGGGACAGATCTCATGGATATTAAAGTGTTCAAAGACAAAGCTTCTCTGGCCCGCGCCGCTGGTGATCAAGCCGCCGGCACTATCCGCAACGCAATCTCCCAAAAGGGCGCAGCACGAATTATCGCCGCGACCGGAGCTTCACAGTTTGAATTTCTGGACGCCCTCACCGCAACGCCTGACATCGATTGGAAGCGAGTTGAGATGTTTCACCTGGATGAGTACATCGGGCTTCCATTGTCGCATCCAGCCAGCTTTCGCAATTACCTGCTCAAACGGCTGATCAACAAAGTGGGAATAACCCGCTACCACTTACTGGATGGAGAGCGCGATCCTGCCTCGGTTGCCCGGGAAATCGGGGCAAAGCTAACCAACGCCCCAATTGACATTGCTTTCGTGGGCATTGGAGAAAACGGGCATCTGGCTTTCAATGACCCGCCGGCGGATTTCGAAACTGAAGAGCCTTACCTGATCGTGCATTTAGATGAAGCCTGCCGACGACAGCAAATGGGCGAGGGCTGGTTCGCGACTCTTGACGATGTCCCTCGCACAGCGCTCTCCATGAGCGTGCGGCAGATTTTGAAGGCTCAAGAAATTATTTGCATCGTGCCAGACTCAAGAAAAGCGCGCGCGGTGGCGGCTTGCTTCGAAGGAGAGATCTGCCCTGACGTCCCTGCGTCCATTCTGCGCACTCATCCGAGATGCACCGTGTATCTCGACGA
>Ga0134126_10012842_pt1 | contig 10575 bp, 5 predicted proteins | sample KB31752_FD_96881 | JGI IMG/M metagenome (GOLD analysis project Ga0134126, IMG submission 96881) | Terrestrial soil microbial communities with excess Nitrogen fertilizer from Kellogg Biological Station, Michigan, USA - KB3-175-2 | ecosystem: Environmental > Terrestrial > Soil > Unclassified ...
AGCCTGCCCTACGCGAGTTCGCTCTGCGGAGCGTGCTATGAAGTCTGCCCGGTGAAGATCAATATCCCCGAGATTCTCATTGACCTTCGCGCCGCAGTCACCGATCTGGAGCGCGAAGAAGAACGGCGTTTCTTCGACCCGATGTATGTCGGCTTGAGGATCGCAAACAAAGTCTTTGCAAGCGCCTCCCGCTTCCGAGCGGCGCAGCGCATGGCGCGCATCGCTCTTCGCCCGTTCACCGGGAAAGATGGCTGGATCCGGAGCCTACCCGGATACGGCGGCCGCTGGACGCTGTCCCGCGATTTGCGTGGAGTGCCGCAGCAGACATTTCGCCAGTGGTGGGCGGAGCAGAAGGGAAAGGCGGCGCGATGAGCACATCCCATAACTCACGCGGCGCAACACTCAATCGCATCCGCGCCGCCAATCCCGCCGCAGGTTTCCCTGACCCCTCAACTATGCCGCACACCTATCGTCAACGTGGCGAACTCAGTCCTGCGAATCGCATCGGGCTGATGATCGAGCGATTGCGCGAATACGAAGCCGAAGTGATGGAATGCGCTCCAGACGAAATCGTCGAGACGATCGCGCGCGTGATTGAAGCAAGCCATCGTCGCGAGTTCGTGGCGCCCCCAGGGCTTCCTGGCGAATGGCTCATCTCCGCGTGCACTTGGAAAGTTGATGAGCATCTCACCCAGGATGAGATCGAGAGCGCGGACGGAGTCGTCACCGCTGCCACCTGCGCCATCGCGGAATCCGGCACCATCGTTCTGCACCACACACCCGCGGAAGGCCGCCGCGTACTTTCGCTGCTTCCAGACTGGCACCTGTGCGTTCTCCGCGCCTCGCAACTAGTCGAGACTCTTCCTGAATACTTTCAACGCTGCCCAGAGCCGCCGGCGCTGGCGACATTCATCTCCGGCCCGAGCGCCACCGCCGATATCGAGATGACGCGCATCAAGGGCGTCCACGGGCCGCGCTTCCTCAATGTGCTGATCGTGCGCGACATCAGCAGCCAAGAACCCGGCGCCGCACTCGGCGCGAAGGGGGAACTATGACGCTCTCAGAATCCGGCGCATTTGACCGCGCGGTCAAAGCGCTCGACACATTTCGCATCGAGCTCCCCTCCTGGGGTTTTGCCAACACGGGAACGCGCTTCGGCAAGTTCCTGCAGCCCGCAGCAGCCGCTACGCTCGAAGAAAAGTTCGCCGATGCGGGGCAGGTAAACCGCCTCACCGGAGCCAGCCCTACCCTTGCCTTGCATGTCTTGTGGGACATGCCTGGCGGTGGCGCACACGATGTGGCACAAGTGCGCGCGCTCGAGAAGCGTTATGGCGTGCGCGCCGGTTCGATCAACCCGAACCTGTTTCAGGACCAGGAATACAAATTTGGATCGCTGTGCAATCCATCGACCGAAATTCGCGAGCGTGCGCTGCAGCACGTGATCAAGTCAATTGAGCTTGGCCAGCAGCTTGGATCGCGCGATATCTCGCTATGGCTCGCTGACGGGTCGAACTACCCTGGAACGCAAAGCATTCGGCAGCGAATCGCCTGGCTCGAAGAGGCGCTCCGCGAGGCGCACGCGCACCTCGCACCCGAGCAACGACTGCTGATCGAATACAAGCCGTTCGAGCCCGCGTTCTATCACACGGACATTGCCGACTGGGGCATGGCCATGCACCTCGCGCGAACGTCCGGCTCGCAGGCACGCGTACTGGTCGACACGGGCCACCACTACGCGGGACAGAATATCGAGCAGATCGTCGCCTGGTTGTTGCACACCGGCATGCTCGGCGGATTCCACTTCAACGACCGGCGCTACGCCGATGACGACCTTACGCTCGGGTCCATCGACCCCTACCAGGTCTTTCGCATCTTCCATGAGATTCATGCCGCAGAAACCGATGGCTTGAAGCTTGACGTCGCCTTCATGATCGACCAGAGCCACAATCTGAAAGGCAAGATGGAAGCCGCGGTGCAGACTGTCGCGACGGCGCAGGAGATATGGGTGAAGGCTGCCCTGATCGATCGCGAGGAACTCTCGCGCCTGCAGTCCGGCTGCGAGCTCGTCGAGGCTGAGGAGGCGTTCCGCGGAACATTCTGGCGCGACGTGCGACCGATACTTGCAGCGTGGCGCGAAATGCGCGGCCTGCCTGCTGATCCTCTCGCCGCCTTGCGCGAGAGTGGTTATGTCGAGCGCATCGCGCGTGAACGCGGCGGCCGCTCGGTAGACGTCGCAAGCTACGCCTGATCACCCACAAGATACTTTTCACCCCGTGCGAGGAGAATCATGAGCACCCCTACAGTCGCTTCCCCTACGTTGAAATTCCTTGAAGACCGCTGGGACGAGCAGATCGCCGCTGGGCTGGATGAGGCGGAACTGCTCCGCTACCGGTCGAATCTGCTGGGTTCGGACCTGCGCATTACTAACTTCGCGGGCGGCAACACCAGCTCGAAGATCACTGAGACCGATCCGCTGACCGGTCAACCGGTACAGGTGATCTGGGTTAAGGGCTCGGGCGGTGACCTCGGCAGCATCAAGCGCGCAGGATTCGCAACTCTCTATCTCGATAAACTGCTGGCTCTCGAGCGCAGCTATCCCGGCGTGCATGCAGAAGACGAAATGGTGGCGATGTACCCGCTGTGCACGTTCCGCAACAATCCGACGGCCGCTTCGATCGACACTCCTCTGCATGGCTTCCTGCCCTTTCCGCACGTCGATCACCTGCATCCCGACTGGGGCATCGCGCTCGCCGCATCGGGGAACGGCAAGAAGAAGATGGAGGAATTCAATCGCGAATTCAACCACAAGCTGGTATGGGTGCCATGGCAGCGGCCCGGCTTCGAGCTGGGACTCATGATGCACCGCGCCGTCGAACAGAATCCCGGCTGCGATGGCATCGTGCTCGGTGGTCACGGCCTGTTCACGTGGGGACAGACGCAGCGTGAGTGCTACCTGAATACCATTACCGTCATCGACCAGATCGGCCAGTTCATCGCACGCCATGGTGATCAGAAGGGCCCGCAGCGCTTGGGCGGCGAGTTGGTATCGGCGCGTGCCAATCGCGCCGAACTCGCCGTCGCCATCGCGCCATTTCTCCGCGGACGGGTAAGCGCGCAGAACCGCTGGATTGCCAGCTTCAGCGATGCGCCGGAGGTTCTGCAGTTCGTCGATTCACAATACGCAAAGGACCTCGCCTTCCTGGGAACAAGCTGCCCCGATCACTTTATTCGCACCAAGATTCGGCCGCTGTTTGTGCCGTGGGCCGCCAATGAAGATGTGCAGAAGTTGAAGAACCGTATCGAAGAGGGGCTAAACGAGTATCGGCAGTTATACCGCGACTACTATCACCAGTTCGCGACCGCCGACTCGCCGGCTCTGCGCGACACCAGCCCGGCCGTTGTGCTCATCCAGGGACTTGGCATGTTCAGCTTCGGCAAGACCAAAACCGAGGCGCGCATCGTGGGAGAGTTCTACACCAATGCGATCCACGTGATGGAGGGCGCGAGCCTGCTGGCCGAGGGCGAGGTGAAAGATATGCTGCCGCAGTGCGGCGAAGGCATGGACCCACGAAGCTTCAAGACGTTTGCAAACTACGTGGCACTCCCGCCGCTCGAAGCATTCCGCATTGAGTATTGGGCGATGGAGGAGGCGAAGATTCGCCGCCAGCCTCCGGAAAAGGAACTGAGCCGTCGCATTGCGCTGGTTGTGGGTGGAGGCAGCGGAATCGGTCGCGAAGTCGCAATCAAGCTGGCGGAGCGCGGCGCGCACGTCGTGATTGCCGACCGCGACGAGACGGGTGCGCAGCAGGTTGCCGACGAGTTATCGCGCATCAGTTCGAAAGAATTCGTGCGCGCGGTGGGCGTGGATATCCGCAGCCGCGACGCGATTCGCGATGCGATGCAGGCCACGGTGACGGCCTTCGGCGGCCTCGACATTCTCATCAACACGGCCGCTTTGTTTCCATCATCGTCTGACGGTGTGATCAACCAGAGCTTGTGGGGCACGACGCTCGAGATCAACGTCACGGCCAACTACCTGCTCGCCGAAGAAGTGAAGCACATTTTCAATGAGCAGGGGCTGGATGGCGCGGTCGTTCTCACCAGCTCGGCAAACGCGGTTGTGCCCAAGCGCGGCAGCGAAGCCTATGACGTCAGCAAAGCCGCTGTGTCGCACCTGGTGCGCGAACTCGCCGTGAGCATGGCTCCGAAGGTGCGCGTCAACGGAGTGAGCCCGGCAACCGTCGTCAAGGGATCCACCATGTTTCCACGCGACCGGGTACGCGCTTCGCTGACGAAATACGGCATCGCATTCGACGACTCGATGAATGACGATGAGCTTCGCGGCTTGCTTGCCGGCTTCTACGCGCAGCGCACGCTGACGCACCAGCCGATTGAGCCTTCGGACTGCGCGGAGGCCATTCTGTTCCTGGCCAGCCAGAAGGCGCGCTGCACCACAGGGCACCTGATTCCTGTAGATGGCGGACTGCCCGAGGCGTTCCTGCGCTGACTCCGGAGTCAAAATATTCAGAAGGCCGGCCTTGCGCCGGCTGTTACGAAACTGCCTCATCTGGCTCGAAACATCTTCTTACGCCCGCTCAAGCGGGCTGGAGAGCTTTGGTTATGCTGTGCACCCCAGTCTGGCGACTGGGGCTATCCTATGCCGCCCGCGAGCGCGGGCTGAAAGCCGTCAAACTTCTCGCCTGCCAAAACTCACGGAACCGTTTTGAAACAGCCTCGTGCGCCGGCCTTTTGCCTTTAGCCGACCGGTTGGACAGAGCCTCGACCGAAGAGCTCTTCCACGCGCTCTACCCATCCGCGATCGGCCGCGACGGACATCTGATCGGGTTCGAGGATGATGGCGTACTCGCCTTTCTTCTCGAGTTGCAGCATGACCTTGCCGGGGCCGGGGGCGGCATCGGCTGCCGATTTGAGTGCGGCGAAGAGCTCTTCGCTTGCGCGCTCGAGATTGATGCGGATGCGCACGCCGCCTGGTAATTTCACCTTCACGGCATCGAGAGGCTGCACGCCGCTGATTGAGATCTTGGGAGCGGAATCCTCTTCGCCCATCAGCACACCGCGCACAAGCACAGGCGCTTCGGTCTTTAATTGCTCGCCGAGGCGCTCGTAGTCGCGCGAGAAGCAGATGACGTCGATCTTGCCGGTCGCGTCTTCAAGCTGGCCCATCGCGTAGATCTTCCCGTCGCGCTTGCTCTTGCGCGGCGACATGCCCATCAGAGTGCCTGCGACCTGGAGTTCGTCGGCTGGATCGCTTTGCTTGCCCCAGACCCGCTCGGGCGGCTTGCGCTCCAGCGCCTCGGCAACCGAAATCACGCCCGTGAGATTGCGAATCTTCTCAGCGTATTTGTCGAGCGGATGGCCTGAAACGAAGAACCCGAGCACTTCCTTTTCATTGGCGAGACGTTCACTCTCTTCCCAATCAGGCCCACGCATCAAGTCGTCACTCTTTCGAGCAGCCGCCGGCGCCTCATCTTCGAACAGTCCAAAGAGACCGTGCTGGCCTTGTTCGCGATCGCGCTGCGCCTTCTGCGCCTGTTCCATTGCCTTGTCGATCGAATCGACCAGCGTTTTGCGCTTGCCGAGAGAATCGAGCGCGCCGGCCTTGATGAGCGATTCGATCACGCGCTTATTCATGACGCGCAGATCCACCTTCTCGCAGAACTGCCAGAAGCTGCTGAACCTGCCGCCCACCTCTTCACGCGCCTTGAGAATGGACTCGATCGCGTTGCCGCCCACGTTTTTGATGGCCGCAAGGCCAAAGCGAATGGCCTCGCCGTGCGGTGTGAATTGCGAACCGGAAATCTGCACATCAGGCGGCTCGACAGCGATTCCCATCTCTTTGCATTCCGCAATGTACTTGACGACGTTTTCTGGCTTCGACGTTTCCGACGTGAGCAGCCCGGCCATGAATTCGACCGGGTAGTGCGTCTTGAGATACGCGGTCTGATAGGAGACCAGACCGTACGCCGCGGAGTGCGACTTGTTGAAGCCATAGCCGGCGAACTTTTCCATTGAATCGAAGATTTCGCCGGCAACGTTTTTGGGATGTCCGTTTGCTACGGCGCCGGAAACGAATCGGTCGCGCTGCTTGGCCATCTCCTCCGGCTTTTTCTTGCCCATGGCGCGGCGCAGCAGATCGGCTTCGCCCAGCGAGTAGCTGGCCAGAATGTTGGCGATCTGCATGACCTGTTCCTGGTAGACGATGACGCCCAGCGTCTCCTTTAGCACGCTCTCCATCTCCGGCAGCGTGTACTCAACTTTGCGCCGGCCCCACTTGCGCTCGATGAAGTCGTCGGTCATGCCTCCCTGGATTGGGCCGGGACGAAACAGTGCTGTGAGCGCGGTGAGTTCTTCGAGGCGCTCCGGCTTGTAGCGGCGCAACATGTCGCGCATCCCGTTCGATTCAAACTGGAATACGCCCGACGTCAGCGCCGACTGAAACACCTTTTTGAACGTTTCTTCGTCATCCAGCGGAATCTTCTCGATGTCCACATCCACACCGCGACTCTGCTTGATGAGCTTGAGGCAGTCCTCGATAACCGTGAGTGTTGCGAGCCCAAGAAAGTCCATCTTGAGCAGGCCCATCTTGTCGATCGCGACCATGTCGTAGGCGGTCACGATTTCGTCGTTCTTGGTCTTGGCCACGGGCACGAGCTCAGTCAGCGGACGCGGGGCAATCACCACGGCAGAGGCGTGCACGCCGGAGCCGCGAACGAGCCCCTCGAGTTTTTTCGCCGTATCGATCAGCTCTCGCACCGTGGCTTCGCTGTCGTAGATCTTGCGCAGGTCCGGCACATCTTCGAGCGCCTTATCGATGGTCATGCCCACCGTGGCTGGAATCAGCTTGGCGATGCGATCGACGTCGCCGTACGCCATATCGAGTGCGCGACCGCAATCCTTGATAGCACCCTTTGCCGCCATGGTGTTAAACGTGATGATCTGCGCAACCTGCTCACGACCGTACTTGCGGGTGACGTAGTCGATCACTTCACCGCGGCGGTTCATGCAGAAGTCGACGTCGATATCGGGCATGGACACGCGCTCTGGATTGAGGAAGCGCTCGAACAGGAGGACATTCTGAATGGGATCGATGTTGGTGATCTCCATGCAGTAGGCCACCAGCGAACCGGCTCCCGATCCGCGGCCCGGACCAACGGGAATGCCGTGATCGCGCGCGTACTTGATGAAGTCCCACACGATCAGGAAGTATCCCGAATACTTCATCTGGTGAATGATGCCGATCTCGTAATTCAATCGCGATTCGTATTCGCCGATGGAATGCTGGAGCTGGCCCCTGTCCTGCAGGTGGCGAATGGCGGTATCGAGCCGCCTCTGAAATCCCTTGCGGCACACCTCTTCGAAGTAGCTGTCGATGGTGTGCCCTTCGGGAACATCGAACTGCGGGAACGGATTGTCCACCGGATGCAGTTTGAAATTGCAGCGCTCGGCAATCTCCACCGTGCGCGACAGGAGTGTCGGGTTATCCGGGAACAGCCTCGCCATCTCGTCGCCGCTCTTGACGAAGAACTGGTCGGAATCGAATTTGAAACGGTCCGAATCGTGGATCTTTGAGCCGGTCTGAACGCAGAGCATCACGTCATGCGCATGCGAGTCCTCGCCGCAGAGGTAGTGCGAGTCGTTCGTAACCAGCATGGGAATGCCGAGTTCTTTCTCGAGGCGAAAAAGATCGTTCTGGATCTTGCGCTCGGCCTCGAGGCCCTGGTCCTGAATCTCGAGATAGAAGTTGCCCTTGCCAAAGATGTCCTGGTATTGCATCGCAACAGCCTTTGCCTTCTGGTAGGCGATGGCCGGGTCGAGTTCCCCCTTCTCGTTGTGCAGCAATTCGCATAACTCACCGCTGAGGCAGCCAGAGGTTGCGATCAGCCCCGTGGAGTGCTGCGCCAGATACTGCTTGCTGATGCGCGGCTTGCGATAGAACCCATGGAGCGACGCCTCGGAGGTGATGCGGATGAGGTTGCGATAGCCTTCTTCGTTTTCTGCGAGCACCAGCAGGTGGTTGTAGTCGTCACCCTGCGCGGGCGCGCGATGGTCTTCGTTCTTGCACACGTAAAGCTCGCACCCCAGGATGGGCTTGATGCCCTTCTCCTTGGCGGCATTGAAAAAATGCACCGCGCCATAGATGTTGCCGTGGTCGGTCATGGCCACGGATTTCTGGCCGAGCATGGAGACGCGATCGATGAGCTTGGTGACGTCGCATGCGCCATCCAGAAGCGAGTATTCGGTGTGCAGATGAAGGTGGGTGAATTCGGGCATGGTCTAGGTCAATTCTAGTCTTCTGGCGGTTTCGGGCGGCCCGCCCCCACTTTGAGGAAAAGCCGGTACGAATCCCTATCGCCGGCGCCACATTTTTCGCGAGATAGGGTTCCACGAAGTGGGATCCAGCATCTACCCACAATAGGGGAAAAGTAGCCGGCGGCCCTCGCCATGAGGGAAAACTGATGACTTTTTGCATTCATGGCGCTTTTCGGTGATTGCCTGGCAGCCGATTTTCAGTCATTGTGAAGCTATCGGGGACATCTGGAGCGGGGTTTCTGGGGATGAAGAGCTTTTTCACAGTTTTAGCGGCTGTGTGTCTTGTAGCTGTGTCGGCCGGCGGCCAGGCACCGCCTGCCCCTTCCACCACCCCGTCGGCGGTTCCGGTGAGTGCGCCCGCCCTTCCGACGACCCCTTCACCCCGGATTGACCCATCCTCTGCAGCCGCCATTCAGGTTCCATCTACGCTTTCCGGGCCTTTGGCGCCAGCGGACGGGACCTCCGCGACAACTCCCGACCCCATCAAGATGCTCGAAGGATTCAAGGACTCCGACGTGAAGTTCAACGTCGAGCGCCTCATGGACATCCTTCGCGACAAGCGGCACGAGGGCTGGGTGCTCGCCGCCTACCCTGATCCCAAGACGGCGCAGCCGCTGATCGGCGCGGGATTCAGCCTTGACCTGCCGGAGCGCGCGCACCTGCAGCGCGATCCGCTCAATCCCAATCCGTTCATCGAGCCATCCTCCGCGGAACTATGGGAAGCCGCCGGTCTCAATCCCGCGCACCTCGACCGGATCCTTGCCCAGTTCCACGAGCGCCTGGACGCGTGGGACAAGAAAGGATTCCGCCGACAGATCTGGTCGCTGGACCCGCAGATCACTGACGACGACGCCAACGCACTGCTCCGCGTCGGAATCATTCAGGCGATCTACAACGCCCGGGCGTATTGCCGGAATTTTGACAGCTTCAGCGCCAGCCAGCAGATGGCCCTCAGCCAGCTTGTTTACCAGATGGGTGTGAACCTCGAGGAGTTTTCGACCTTCCTCTCGCTGATCAACCGCGATAACGCCAACCAGCCGGAGGCGGCGCGCCTGACGAAGGCCGACGCGCAGTATTGGCACGATGTGCAGCTCAGCCTGGTGCAGAGCCAGTGGGCGCGTCTATATCGCGACCGCGCGAAGGCGGTCATCGCCATGCTCGACCCGAAATACGGTTCCAGTCCGCAAGGCGCAGAACGATCGATCGGAAAGGGCCTGCGGCCCGCGCGCAGAGCACGCCACACGAGCGCGCTCCGTCAGGCAGGGTATACGCGCAGGCATCACTCTGCCGCGCGGAGACGAGCGGCACGAGCCCGCAAAGACTAACAGCTTTTCCCTTCCTCAGGGCACATAGGCGCGGAGACCTCCGCGCCTTTTCCATGTCTGCCGTCAGTTGGCCTTGTGCGTTGTTGACTTCGCACCCCGTCGCGGAATGTTGCTGGAAGCGGTTGGGTTTGTCCAAGGGCAGTGCAGTTCTCACAATGTATACTCGCAGCGCCATGTCAAACCGAAAATTCTTTATTCCCTGCCTGTTGCTGAGCCTTGTGTGCGCTCCGGCTCTGTTTGCCCAGAAAGGATTCGTACATACCTCCGGGTCCGAGATCGTGGACGCCTCGGGCAAGCCGCTGATGCTGCGGGGCATCAACCTCGGAAACTGGTTCGAACCGGAAGGCTACATGTTCCACTTCGACAATGGACCGCAGTCTCCGCGCGAGATCGAAGACCTCACGAACGAGCTCATCGGACCCGAGAAGTCCGCGGCGTTCTGGAAAAAGTGGCGCGAGACCTACATTACCGAAGCAGACATCGACCGCATCAAGAAGGCGGGTTTCAACTCGGTGCGAGTTCCCATCCACTGGAAGTTCTTCGACAGCGACAATGCAGAAGGCTTCCAGATCATGGACCGCCTGGTGCGATGGGCGCGCAAAGACGGCATCTACATCATCATCGATCTGCATTGTGCGCCGGGCGGGCAGACCGGAACCAACATCGACGACAGCGACGGCTATCCCTGGTTGTATTCAGATGCCGCAGCCCAGGCGCATACGATCGCTATCTGGCGGCGCATCGCGAAGCGCTACGCGAGCGAGCCCATCGTCCTCGGCTACGACCTTTTGAATGAGCCCATCCCGCACTTCCCGCAGCTGCAGCGCTACAACAAGGACCTGGAACCGCTCTATCGCCGGATTGCCGCGGCCGTTCGCCAGGTGGACCCGAATCACGTGCTCATCCTCGGCGGCGCGCA
>Ga0134126_10012843_pt1 | contig 10574 bp, 7 predicted proteins | sample KB31752_FD_96881 | JGI IMG/M metagenome (GOLD analysis project Ga0134126, IMG submission 96881) | Terrestrial soil microbial communities with excess Nitrogen fertilizer from Kellogg Biological Station, Michigan, USA - KB3-175-2 | ecosystem: Environmental > Terrestrial > Soil > Unclassified ...
CGCAACATCCAGCACAGCCAACAAGAGGCGGCAACGGATATTCCACCCCACATGTGCTGCGTGACCAGTCGTCCCGAATAACCGCCACTCCGCGCCAGACACCATCCAAGGGTTGCAGCCACCAGGCTGCTCAACGTTGCCAGCACCAATATGAAATCAATCGAAGCGCTCAAGTGGAGGAGGCGGCCTTTCCTCCCGGCTAATTCCAATACAGGTATCAAGAGGATGAGCGCAATCGGAAAATGTACGGTCAACAGATGGAAGCGACCGATAAATTGCGCCCACGGAGCGCGATCAAGCCCGTCCGGTGGAAAAAAGATGAACAAGGCGGACAATAACAAAATTGGTGCAAGAGCGAGAAGCCCAACACGAATCCGGAAGGGTACCTGGCGGACCGAAAATGTCATGCAGTCAGGTGGCCTCGACAGCGGAAAAAACGGCAACCGGCAGACTGAATCAAGCCAGAACCTCCGCCACGACTCGTGCAGGTACAACGCTCGTGAGTTTTTGCTCCAGCCCCTGGAAGGAATAGGTCAGCTTACGATGATCGAAGCCCAACACGTAGAGCATGGTTGCGTGAAGGTCGCGAACTTCCACGGGATCTTTCACAATTTCATAACCCATCGCGTCGGTTTCGCCGTATGTCATGCCTGGTTTAATCCCGCCCCCGGCCATCCAGATGGTGAACGCGCCCGGATTGTGGTCGCGGCCGATGAACTCCATGACCTGACCATTGCGATTTTCCCGCATCGACGTGCGTCCGAATTCGCCGCCCCATACCACCAGCGTGTCCTCCAGCATGCCGCGCTCCTTCAGGTCGGTGAGAAGCGCCGAAACGGGTTGATCGGTTTCCCGGCAGCGTTCCGCAAAACCGATATTCAGGGAATCACTAGCCGAAGTTCCGTGGTCGTCCCATCCCCAGTGGTAGAGCTGAATAAAACGAACGCCACGCTCCGCCAGGCGGCGCGCCACCAGGCAATTGTTGGCAAAACTGGATTCACCAGGTTTTGCGCCGTAACCTGCAAGCACGGCGGCGGATTCTTTGTGGATATCCATGGCGTCCGTCGCATCCATTTGCATACGGAACGCCATCTCGTATTGGGAAATCCGCGTGACGGTTTCAGGATTGCCGAACTCAGCATAGGTCTGCCGATCGATTTCATCCACAGCATCCAGCATGCGGCGCCGCAAAGCACGGCTAACGTTTGGAGGGTTTTCCAGATAAAGCACAGGCTCGCCGTGGGAGCGGCATTGCACGCCCTGATAAACACTGGGCAGGAAGCCAGAGCCCCACAGTTGTTTCCCGCCATCCGGCTGGTGGCCGCCCGACACCAGTACGATGAAGCCCGGAAGGTTCTGATTCTCGGTGCCGAGTCCATAGACCACCCAGGAACCGGCCGACGGATAGCCGAGGCGAGGATTGCCAGTCTGCATAAGTAACTGAGCTGGCGCGTGGTTGAACTGATCCGTGCGCATCGATTTGATAACACAAAGGTCATCAATATGCTTTTCGAGATGCGGCATGCGATCCGATATCCATTGACCGCTTTTCCCCGACTGATGGAACGGATATTGCGCCCCCAACAGCTTGGGGACGCCACTGATAAACGCAAACCGCTTACCTGCCAGGAATGAAGCCGGGCATTCCTGACCGTTGAGCTTGGTCAATTCAGGTTTGTGATCAAAAAGTTCCAATTGGCTCGGGGCACCCGCCATATGCAAATAGATAACCCGCTTGGCGCGAGCTGCAAACTGGGGAGCCAGAACTGAGAGCGGACTGGAAGGATCGCGGGTGAAATCGAGTCGCGGCGTTCCGTCGATTCCAAGTGCCGCGGCGTTTGCCTGGGGGACAAATTGCGATGCCAAGGTGCCCAAAAACATTGTGCCCACGCCCGCCGTGAAATTACGCAGAAAGTGGCGGCGTGTTTGCGCCTGCAAGAAGGCGAACTTCTCTGCCGGATGCATTTCTCCAGTGAATGCAGCCTCGATCGGATCATTCTTATCGCGGATTTCGGAATCGGACATAACAGTTACCTCACGAGAGCGGCATCGAGATTAAACAGGACGCTGCCCACAGATGTGAACGCATCGAGTTCTCTACCCGGAACTTCCCTGCCCAATGATTGTTCAGGCAGTTTCATGCTTACTTTCATCAATACGGGCGGCTTTGCCATGGTAAGGGCCTGCTTATAGAACGCGCGCAGCACCGTCATCTCCCCGGGTGTAGGATCGCGAGACAATACCAGGCGTGTTTCATAAGCAAGCCGAGCATCCAGAACAGAATCGGCACTGGAGGCGCCGGAGGTATTTGCAACGGCTTCCTTCATCACTCGTCGCGCCAGCGCCTTGGCGGCTTCCTCATACACCGGATCGTTCAGCGTCACCAACGCCTGCAAGGGAGTGTTTGTCTGTATGCGCCGAGGAAGACTCGTATCGCGATCCGACGCGTCGAACATGAGTAAGCTTGGGTAGCCGCTGGTGCGCTTGATGAAAGTATAAATGGCGCGTCGATACCGGTTCGGACCTGTCGCGTCAATCCACTTCGCGTCGTTATAGACCGAATTCCAGATCCCCGGCGGCTGGGGCGGCATCACCGGAGGCCCTCCCATCGCTGTACTCAACAGACCGCTGGCCAACAGGGCTTGATCGCGTACCATCTCTGCGGTAAGCCGTTGCTGCGGACCATGAGCCAGCAAGCGATTGCGAGGATCCTTCGCCATAAGACCTGGAGTTGTGGCGGCGCTTTGCCGGTACGTGGCACTTGTTACCATCTCGCGCAGCAGCGCCTTCATGTCCCAGTGGAGGTCATTTTGAAAATGAAGTGCCATCCAATCCAGAAGTTCTGGGTGACTGGGCTCCTCCCCTACGCTACCGAAGTTTTCTAGCGTTTCGACAATCCCTGTCCCAAAGATCTCTTCCCAGTAACGGTTGGCCGCAACACGCGCGGTCAGTGGTTGTCCGGGTGCAAAAAACCACCTTGCCAGCGTCAGCCGGTTGCGCGGTGCGCCGGCAGGAAGTTTCGGGAAGATGCCAGGCACATCCGGCACAAGGTCGGGACCGATCTTGGTCAGAAAATTGCCGCGATCGAATTCCCGCGTAGCTCTTCGCTCATCCGGTTCCTCTTCCACCATCACAGGGAGCGGAACAGTGGGAATTTCGGCTAACTGCGTGTTGAGCTGTTTGAGACGATCGATGTTCTTTGCACGAATAGTATCCTCGCCCAAAGACGTCCAGCGTGAATCCCCACTCACCGCGAGTCTTACGCCTTGTATCAGGGCGGGTTTACTGTCGATGTTCTGTACCTGCTTGAGATCAACCTGGATGCGGCTCCCCGAGGCCAGTTGCAGGGGCTCGGAGGGAACTCCCACGATCCAGCGCGTCCGGAAGAGTTTGGGAAGAGCTGCGAATGCGCTCGGGTCTGGATGCACCTCTTTCAATTTCTGCTTCGGATCCCTCTCAATGGATACCGCAGCTTGCAGATTTTTCTTCGAGTCCTGGACAAAATAGCGGAACGTGATTTCTTTCTTTTGACCGTTCGGCGAAATAACCCATCCCTCTACCTTGTCTACGATGAAGCCGTTTTCTGGTGTGTGGCGGGCCATTGCTGGGTCGAGCGGCGGCACCTCGATGCGGAGCGCCGTCACCAGCGGGACATTCGCATTTGCTGTCAGCTCATAGAAAGACTGCGGCGGAGTTTCTCCGTTGGCCAGTGCCTCTCCATCGAGGATTCTGAAAGTTTTCGCCGGGCCGTCCGCCCTGGCATGGGCGAGTCTTGTCCTGGTTTCGGCAATTGTCTTGCGTAGACCTTTCAACTTTTCTTCTTTTTTTTTCGAAGGGAGTTTCTTGTCCTTTTGCAGTTCAGCTAGATTACTCTCCAGTTTAGGAATCATCGGCGCCAGCGCCAGCACCTCATTCGCCGCAGCAGTCTGGATGGGCAATGGCCTCCATTGCGCCTTATGATTCGCCTGGCGGTCTGAGGCTTCCACCACGTTCAACAGGCTGGCGATCTCCCGCTGTATTTGCCACGCTTCAACATAACGGGCTTTCTCTTTGGGAACCCGCAAAATTGGTGAGTCATCCTCAAGGTCTGCATCATCCTGCGTGTTAAAGAAAGCCATCGACTTGTAATAATCGGCGTGGCGAATAGGATCGTACGGATGCGAGTGGCATTGCACACAATTCATGGTGACGCCGTTCAGCACCGACCACGTTGTGGCTACGCGGTCCATGACCGCGACCATGCGAAATTCCTCATCGTCGGTGCCACCTTCGTCGTTGTTAGGGGTCTGCCGATGAAAGGAAGTAGCGATCAGGTCCCCAAAGGTGCGGTTGGGAAGTAAATCTCCCGCCAATTGCTTGATTATGAACTGGTCGAATGGCAGGTTGCGATTGAAGGCGTCAATCACCCAGTCGCGGTAGGGCCAGACACCCGGCCGCTCCACATCCTTTTCATAACCCTTGGTATCCGCATATCGCGCCAGGTCCAACCACATGGAAGCCCAGCGTTCGCCGTAACGCGGCGAAGCCAGCAAACGATCCACCTGTTTTTCGTAGGCGTCAGGCGATTGATCTGCCAAATACGTCGCTTCTTCCTGGGGGGTGGGCGGCAATCCTGTAAGGTCGAGTGACACCCGGCGCAACAACTCTGCCTTGGTTGCCTCAGGAGCGGGTTGCAGCCCTTCTTTCTCTAACCGCGCCAGAATAAATCGATCCATAGGTTGGCGCACCCAACTGGCATGCTTCACCTGGGGCAACGGCTGTGCCCTGGGGGGTACAAACGCCCAATAATCCTGCCACTTGGCTCCTTGCTTGATCCATTGGCGAAGCAAGGCGATCTGCTGTGACCGCAGCGGCGGCCCATGATAAGGCATGCGTGTCTCAGGGTCCGTGGAAGTTACCCGTGCAATCAACTCGGACGCATCGGGGTCGCCCGGCACAATGGTGCGCCGCCCGGACTTGCCTCTACCCAGAGCCTCTTCGCGAAATATGAACGAAACACCGTTCTTCTGGCGGACACCTCCGTGGCAAGCGACGCAATTCTGGTTCAGAATGGGCTGAATGTCCCGACTGAACTCCACAGTATTTTGGGGAGTTTTATGGAAGAGAGGACTCGCAATTGGCCAAGCTAATACTGCGGCTACCGCTACTGCGGCTACCGCGAGAATAAAAAATGCAGCCGTTTTCAATTTGGGAACACGAGATTTAGCCGGTTTAGCCACGGTGGACGTCCCAAGTATAGAGGAAAAGTCGTTCTATGACCCGTCTATGCATTGTTCGAAACGCACAGTCGAGGCCGAGGACTACGCTTTTACCCGCACCAGCTTGGTTACGCGGCCAGATCGATTCCAGTCTGATACGTAGATGCTCGCGTCCTGATCGATGTGACATCCATGTGCTGCACTAAACACTGCGGGTGCGATGTTGCCTGGATTGAGGTCGTAGTTTGCCCACTGATCCCTCTGCGGATTGTCCCCCAGGAAGGAAACTGGAACATTGTTTTTGTCGAGAATCGTGACTCGCCCCTCCAACTCGGAAACCAATGCATAGTCGCCGTGGAAGCTTACCTGGCAAGGACGACGCAAATGCAATGTGATATTGCGCACGAAGTTTCCGTCAAAGTCGAAATGGCAAAGCCGGCGGTTTTCCCGGTCGCATACCAGCAGAAGTGGCTGGTCATAGCGTAGATCGATAGCCAGGCCGTGACAACAATTGCATTTGCCATCCTGCGTTCCCATCCCGGCGAAACTGGCCTGGTAGTTTCCGTTTCGATCAAACTTGAATATGCGAGAGTCCCCATATCCATTGGCGATATAAATGGAGCCATCCGATCCAGGCACAGCGGCGGTCAGTCGCCATTCGTTCGGCGTGTGGAATCCAGCAGCGGCTGGAGCCGTGATCTTTTGCACGACCGTTCCATCCGTCTTCATTTTGAGAAAAAGCCAGTTCTCCTTCGGTGTTCCTTTCTGAACTGTGGTGTAGAAAACCTCCTCACCATTTTCTTCCGTGTGAAACAGGGAGTGAACTTCGGGATACTCATTGGCGATAGTTCTTAGCAGTCTGCCATCCCGGTCGTAAACAAGCACTCCTGTAGCACTTTGCGTGCTGACATATAGAAGTCCTGCTTTGTCCGTGGCGATGCCGCCGTGGGTTCCGCCGAATGCCTTCCCTGGAGGTAGCTCTCCCCAGTGAGAAACAACACGGTAGGTCCATTCGCCGTTCCCGGTACGAAGCTGGACTGGGCTCAAGGTACTCTTCTCAACCGGGGCTTCCGCGAATGCACCGGTGCCGACGAGTGTCGTCAAGGCGGCAGCACCGGATGCGGTGCAAAATTGACGTCGATTCATGTTCTCACCGTCGGAACTAGCATGGCTCGATAAGACTCCTTGTCAACGGTTGCTGGAATGAAGGAATAGACGCGGATTGCGCCGGGGTGTTGCTTCCGTCAACTTAAGATATGTCAACTGCGATAATAACCCCCTAAACTTCGCAAGACGCTTCCTTTAAGATCCAGCGAGCGAAGGTAACCAAATTTAGCGAGCGTACCAAACCAATTGTCGGTAATGCTGGTGGGCCCAATTCCACTTCCACAATAATATAGGGCGAAAAGTTTCGAACTGAGCAATTTGTACTATTTCGGCGAAATCTAACGACACGATAATCGTCCATTCTAGCCTCTCCGACAGGGAGCTCCGACTAAGTGATATTGTCGGCTGTGCAAAAAGTGGAGACCCTGGGATCATCCTCCCGGCATCTACATCCCGCAACCAACCCGACAGAGCATCGCTCGACAGGCTGTTTCGGGTATACGTTACGCTATCTCATACTTGACTCCGAAATCAGATGTCGCAAATGACACGATCGATCTCGATGGACGTACATTTCCGCAAGCGGGAATGACTACAAATGGGCCGAAGCATTCGAGAGGCCAGTTACATAAAGAGCGTAACTAACGACAGTCTAGGGACAATTCGCCGCGTGCGTCGCCTGAAAGATAAAGAAGAAATCATGGCGAGACTTTCACAAGGCGCAAGCGACACCTACGTGGAGCTGTTATGTTTCGTCGCTTGCCTTGGGTACGCGCGGAATGCGTCAGTTCCATTTGAGAGTTCAGCCGAAGCCGTACCATGGCGCATCTTCGAGAATCGAGGAAAGGATTCGGTTGTAAATCTGGTCGCAGCTGTAGCATCTGAAGACTTTATGATTGTTGGCCCGTAGCGTTTCGCTGACAAGCTCAAGGTATTTGAGCAGTATGCCGATGGTGGCCTAGAAATTCTCTCCGAGTTGATAATAGATAAGTCACCTAGGACGCCGTTTGACGTGGTTCGCGATCTTGTCCTGGAGGCCCAGAGGGCTTGGGCGAGTTCCGCCGTCTCGATCGATCAGTTGGCGAAGGACCTCAATTGGGGCTAATGATCTATGCGTAAAGCACTTTATCAATCCGTTTTCTGCTTATTCCCCCGGAATGACCCCAACGGTCGGATTAAAAGTTCCACTGCTTTTTGACAAATCAGAGATAACGGCCAGGGAAGACGACACCATCTCTTCGGAGAGAAGTTCTCTAGTCGAGCTTTTGCGCGGAAATAGCCCAGAAATCGGCCACTAAATCGAATGTTGCTCGCTTACTATCGATAAATTAGACTCGCTGGCGGTGGATGGAGTCTTGAGCGAACCGCTCTCCTGGTCAAATTCCCTGCTAACAGGGAAAATAACAGGGAATTACCAATTTTTGGCCCGCACTTCTGGAGAGGACCACTGCTCTATTGTGCTGAATTCAGGCGAGTTCTGGACCAACAACGGGTTTCCAGAGACACCAAAGAACAGGGAATTATCACCCACGTAACAGGGAAAGCATTTCCCTGTTACCTCATTATTGTCTCTGAACGTTTGTAAAGGCCCAGGGCCTCCGGTTTAGCGATGTACCCGAATTGGGCTGCAGTACTGATGGCGGTGACCATCGGGTGCAAGAAGCAGGAAATGGTAAAGACCCTATCTCATGGCTCTTCGGCAGCTCCGACAATGCAGATAGCCGCGGCTTATTTACAGAATCAGAATTAAAGCAATTCGTTGCGCTCAATCCCATCAAATCGCACACGCATATCTATCATCCATCGTCGATCTTTAATGGAATGATCAACCGGCTGAACCTACACCTGATCAATATTCTTGTTATTGATAATCATGATGAACTGCACACGTCATTGCCCCTGGAGCGTGCGGCGGCGATGAGTGTGATCGATCATAACAAAGGCCGCATGAAGTTGTGCACTTCCTTTGACCAGTACAAATTTAGTCGCCGGGACTTTGCCAATGGCGCCATTGCGGTGAAGATATATTAGAACGTAGGTATGCAGTTAAAGGATGCCAAAGGAAACTACATCCTACCGGACAACCGAAGATTCGAGCAGATTTATAAGGATATTGCTGCGCACCATAAGGCCTTGATTGCGCATCTTGCCGACCCAGACACCTTATGGGCTCCGCCCAACCCGGATGCGGATAATTATTCGTATTACACGAAGGAAGAACCGTGGTGGTATATGTACAAGAAGCTAGAACCTCCGTCGAAGGCGAAGATCCTGCAGGCACGCCAACAGAAGATCCCAACACATATAGATATATAGATTGGCTGCGACAAAGTTAACTTGCAACACCTGAACCGACGCCGAGCCAGCAATTTCAAATCTGCAATTTTCCACTCATTGCAACGACATTAAGCTCTGGAGAAAAAAGTGAATCAAAGGAAACAAATCGGCAATTTACGCTCAGTATTGATGGCGACTTTTTTCGCATGCGTCATATTGTGGGCTGGACAGAACGTCGGCGCAGCAACTTCATCCGGAAATAGCGCACGAGTGGGGCAACGCCACGATTGCTGTGGTAACCGGAAATGCGCGAGATAAGCTGCTCCACGACATGACCCTGGATGAAAAGATCGGAATGATTCATGGAATGCATGAAGATCCGGCAACCTTTCAAGGACAGGCCGGCTATCTTCCTGGGATTCCGCGATTGGGAATTCCATCGTTGCGGCTGGCCGATGGTCCTCCTGGCGTGCTGACGCGCGTGCCATCGACCGCACTGACTGCAACTATGCGACTGGCGGCCACCTTCAGCCGTGAAGATGCACGTCGCAATGGAGTCGTGATCGCACGCGATGCACGCGCACATGGCATCGATGTTGCACTGCAACCGTTCATTAATATGGACCGCGACATCACCTTCTATCGCGGCTACAACACCTTCGGCGAAGACCCTCTGCTGACCGGACAAATTGGCGCGGCAGAGATTCAGGGCATACAGAGTCAGGGGATCCTTGCGCAGGCCAAGCATTTTGTCGGTTACGACGGAGGCATGGATGTTGTGATCCCAGCTCAGGCATTGCATGAAATTTATGCAGCGCCCTTCGTCGACGCAAGTGCAGCCGGAGTCGCATCGATCATGTGTTCCTATAACAAGATCAACGGTATTTCTGCCTGTGGCAATCCTGCCACTTTGATCAAAATCCTGCGCGATGAAATTGGCTTTAAGGGATTTGTGACCTCGGACTGGGGTGCAAACCATAGCACGGACTTCATTAACAAAGGACTGGATCTCGAAATGCCGGGACCAATCTTGCCGAGCTTGACGAAAAGCACACCCTCCTATTTCTCCGCCGATCTGCCAGTACGCGATACAGCCAGGACGATGCGACAGGCGGTGCAATCCGGCCTCGTAAGCGAAGCAACCATCACTCGTGCCGTGGGTCGAATTCTGCTTCAGATGGACCGCTTTGGATTGCTGGACGGTAAATCGAAGCACAACATCACTCCGATCGACACTGCATTCGATGCTCCCATCATTCAGAAAACCGCCGAAGACGCAGCAGTTCTGCTCAAAAATGATGATGCCGCTCTTCCACTGAAGAAAGACGACCTGCATTCCCTGGCATTGATTGGGCCTGGTGCCGGACAAACAGTTGCCATCGGTATTGCGGACGAAAAAGCTGTCGGAATTCCAGCACAAGAAGTCGGAACACTTTATACATTGCGAAAGGACACATCCAACGATCCGAGTGTCCATATCACCTATTCCGTTGCAAACGATATGACTGGCTCCGCGATTCCTGCAGAGTTTCTTTCGCACGAAGGCAAGCCAGGATTGGAGCGCCGATCAAAGGCTGGAGAGCTAGAACAGATTGATCCACAACTGAGTTTTGCGAATTCCAGTGGAAATGCTTTACCGGCCAATTCCACGTACACATGGAAGGGTTCATTGTGGGTACCTTCCACAGGTAGCTATCAGTTGTATCTTCAAAGTCTCGGCTGCTATGCAACTCTGATTCTGGATGGAAAGAAACTTGCCGCCAACTATCAGATGGTGATCCATGGTGACATTACCCAGGCGGGCCAGGACAATGTGCTGCCAACCACGGATGGGTTGGACAATTTGCGCAGGAAGATTCGTTTGACTGCCGGAGCGCACAACCTGCAGGTGTCGGTCATGCCGGACACTTCAGACAATCCGGCCCAGGTGCGGTTGAGTTGGGTGACTCCGGAACAAGAAAAGAAAAATTACGCCGCCGCCATCGCTGCCGC
>Ga0134126_10012844_pt1 | contig 10574 bp, 12 predicted proteins | sample KB31752_FD_96881 | JGI IMG/M metagenome (GOLD analysis project Ga0134126, IMG submission 96881) | Terrestrial soil microbial communities with excess Nitrogen fertilizer from Kellogg Biological Station, Michigan, USA - KB3-175-2 | ecosystem: Environmental > Terrestrial > Soil > Unclassified ...
CTGAAATTGCTTCAGAATGAACGTGAACTCAGAGGTCCCCGCATTTCCTACGACCGTGCCGATTTTTCTCCATCCATTGCTGTTTTCGCTTTCTGTCACGTAGTGACCCTCCTGGGGCCGATCAGCGGAAAATTCCGGGACGCAGCAAGAATTCGCGGCCTGAACCGCACAACATCCTTCGAAGAGAATCAAAGAGCCGGTTATCGCCGTTATCGAGCGCAGTGCGCATGGCACGTACTGCTGTGTGCGTATTAATCGGCCTGCTCATCCAATCCGGAATCCGAGCGAACTTGTCCACAATGTCGAGCCCGACAGGGAATGCGTAGCGCGGCAAAAGCAGCGAACAGTGCAAGACGAGCGCCGCAATCTCTTTGAACCTTGTTCGATCCTTGGAGAACAATTCGATGCGCACAGGAGCGTTCCATTCCGTGGCCTGCAGGTACGAAACGAAAGGCTTCGGGTACTGCGCAATTTCCGATTTCCAGGCCTCAGGAGCACGGCGTGCTTCATTACGATCAATTACGACGGGCATGAGCGCTTCCCCGGGCTCCAGTACGCAACGGAATAACAGTGAATCCGTGATCCTCTGGCCCTCAAATTCATCATCTCCGGACGGATCAATTGCATTGCGGAACCAGTGCTTCCATTCGGCGGGAGGAAGGGGAAGGAGATCGCGAATCAGGTCGTCCTCGAAGTCATCGAGCACCGCGCGACAGACAGAGGTCGTCGTGCTCTCACGTTCAATGACTCCGCAGACGACTGCTTTCGATTTTTCGAGGAGCTGAAGTTGTCGCAGGTGAACGCTTATGAAATTTCGTTCCCGGCCTAACCTCTGTGGTTCATCAGGAGGCAGGAGTGTTGCAAGTGCCGTGTCCGAGAAATCTGGAAAAGGATGGACGATGCGGCCCTCTCGCATCACATCGGTGTAGCGAGAAACCGGATTGACGAGGGCTCCATGCAGGAAGAGCCACTTTAAGGCTTCGCCGGAGTCACTCAAGAGCTTCACCGCCCCCGCGGCCTCGATGGAAATGCGTGCGGCGTCGCGTAGCGCGCCAACATCGGGAAACGAATCGCTGTAGACACCGCCTTCAGCGTGCGCATAGAGCTCGTCGATCAGATGTTTGAGATCAATGAAGCTCTCGCGGTTAGGACCGGTATCGCCCGGAATCACCGTATAGCCGCCGACGCGGGCGGCGATGGGGGCGGAGCCAAGCATTGAGAGATTCGCGAGTCCGCCGTCCACAAAGCCTATCCGCTGGCCTCTCACGGAAGGCCAAAAAGTCCCGTGATTTCGGTCGACACGTATAATTCCACCGGTAGCGACGAGCAGTTCTCGAAGCTGGGTCGCGAGTCTGTCAACAGTTTCAAGAAATCGAAGCTGAGCGGGAGCGGAGAGGTCGCCCGCGACTTTGAGCATTTGCTCAAGGAGGTGTGTATTCCTGATCTTCTCGCGGATGGTTCTTGGCTTAGATTTCGGTTCAGAGGACTCGTCCTTGGGCATCGTGGAGACAGGAGGGGCGGTTTTCGCAGGTGGCTCGGACACTGCGGTACGAGGAGAAGCGTCCCAGGGAAGACGCGCGCAGTGCTCTACAACATCAGCAAATTGCGGTTCGCCCTCCTTGAACGCCGCCATGCTGCGATCAAGGTGCCGCTCAATAATAATGGCAAGACCGGCATGCACCACTCGGTCTCTCTTTTTCGAGATGAAGATCATCGTGACCGGGTCGGTGCCGTCATTTTCACTCTTGGTTCGGATGAGTACGAAATCCTTGCAGTCGAGTTCGGCAAATGCCTGCCCTTCAATCTTCTTCCCACCAAGGCGCCAATTCTTGCCGCTCTTCCCTAGCCGACGCACACCCCGAGTCTCGTTACTGCCATATTTACAAACGCATTTGAGATCAGTGCCGCCCGCATCATACGCTTGGCGTGCAAGGAGGAGGCGTGCCATCTCGGAATTGATATTGAGCGCCCGCTGCTTGCTCCTAGCCGCCTCACGGTGGGCCGCGAACAATCCAAGATCAGACTCGGCAAGCGAACGCACGATAATGATTTCGGGTCTGGCAGCGTGCATAACAAATCACCTTCCGGCGATTACAGCGTCTTCAGCAGGGATCGCCAAGGCCGTGCCAATCTGCGCGAGAAGCTCACCCGCAATGGCCTTCGCGAGCAGCGGTGGAACGGCATTACCTATTTGCCTGAATGCAGGATTCATCGTACCGCAGAAGACAAACCCATCGGGAAAGGATTGGAGCCTCGCTGCCTCTCTCACTGAAATTGTCCTGGCCTGAGCGTTGTCATAGTGGATATGGCTATAGCTGTCTTTGCCGAGATGCGCCATCAAAGTACGCGCGGGTTTATCAGCCTCCATCTTGCGCCACTTGTTGGGGAACTTCGTGTGATCGTAAGGCGGGACAATGCTCGCGCGCAATTCCTCCCACGCCTTGCCTCCGTCCTCAAGCGCTTGGTTATTTAGACGATGACGATCAATCGCCTCGCGGAACATCGCCTCCGCCTTTTCATATGCCTCCGGGTACTGATCCCCCGGGGAGAGGCGGGCAAAAAGCTTGTAGTCGCGCGGCAGATAGCGAATAACGTGGTCTTTCAGCACATCCGATCCCGGAAAACTTGGCCACTCCCGCATCAATCGCGCGTATGCGGATACATTGCCCGTGGGCGCATAAGGAATAGGCTTATCGAATCGCCGGGCGCCACGCCGCAGCCGCCCGCTTTCAAGTTCTTTGAGAGCGTTAAGCTGGGGAAGGTCTAGCATCGCCTCGGAGGCGGTGACCGCCTCCGGCAAATCCGAATCGGATTCGGGCGTCTGCTTCCAGAAGCTATCCGGGCCACGAGTGTCGCTGGTGGCCAGGAGCTTGAGCGCGACTGCTCGTGTGCCTTCGTAACCAGCTGGCAGAACGATCTGATTCGTGGGCTCGGGAAAACGAACAGTTGTCCCGACTTCTTCGTGGATGGCCATTAGGAACGCGCGCTCACGCATCTGTGGAACGCCATACATGGCTGCGTTCATGAGCGTATAGCCACAGACATAGCCAAGGCTGCTGAGGACTTCGCAGATCTCGTGAGCGATGTTATGCCCTCCGAAATTCAGCATGTCCGGTACATTCTCGATTACGACCGCAAGCGGCGCGCACTCCTTCACATATTCGATGTACTCGATATAGAGCCTTGCCCGGGGATCGTGGCGGAACGCTTCCGGGTGATCCGCCACTTCGCGCAACTTCGATCGCCCCACGCGCGCAAACGCTTGGCAGGGCGGGCCGCCAATAATGACATCGAACTCGGCTTCTGGAGTGCCGAGACCGAGTGCTTTCGTTAGCTTTTCGGGAGAGGTCTTTGTGATGTCTCGCGGTTCAGCGTGGCGGGGGTCCTCCGGATGAAAATTCGTTCCGTGCGACCGCGCAGCGTCGGGATCGCACTCAAGCGCCGCCGTAATGGCGAAACCGACTGCATGAAACCCGAGTGAGAACCCCCCACATCCTGCGAAAAGGTCGAGTACACGCAGGGATGCACCATCCTGAAAACGGCGAATCTTCTGTCGAAGTGCTCGAACGTCGCCGTTCCGGCGTCTCCCGATTGAAATAAGGTTATTCTTGCCACGTTGGCTCACGATGCCTGCCTCCTCGGCACCTGGTCGCCGAACATGTCTATCTGAACCGCATAACGCTCCCGATCAAGATAATCGCGAATCAGACGCGCGATTAGAGTGCTCTTCTTGTAGCCGCGCTCATCGCAATATGCTTCAAACCGCGCCGCCTCTTCTGGGCTCAGCAGCACCGAGATTTTGACTGGGTTGGTCATTCGAGGCTCTCCACTGAAAGTACACCTCAAAGTGCTCCATCCTCAAGACAAATGCGCACTTTTGCGCAGATTGCAGACGGATTGCTTTTAGATGGCATAGTAGCGTCCGCAATTATCGCCCGCCACGAGACGCTAACCGCCTGAATCGCTTGGTGTTAACCGCGCGAATTTGATCCCTTGGAGCGGGGTGTGGCGCCATACACCATAACAAATCCAACCAGCAGAGCGACCGAGAGGATTTCGAGGTGCTGCCAGAAGGACAAGGAATGCCAAATGCCCGCGAGAATCAGGGGAAGTTCAAGCAATAGGACCATGCAACCCAGCACGCCAGCAATTCGACCGAACGCACGACCGGGCTCTATCGCACCTAACATTAGGCCCAACCCGACGAACACAATGATGAGGACGCCTACACTCTCAACAATGGCGTTCCACATCCCCAGGATGCCGCTCACTGGGCACCTCCGGCCACGGTGCTAGCCACCTTTGCGGGACACTCATCGTTGAGGTTTTCAAGGAGCCCAATCCCGTCTATCTGAACATCCGGGCTTGTCCCTCCGCCTCCGAAAAACTCTTTCCAAAAGACATCTATCGCCTGCCGCCGCTCGTTCGGGAGCGCGCCGAAGTCTGTGCTTTCGAGCCGCCCAAGACAGACGGCTACGCTGCGCCAAGATGGCTTGTCCTCTCCCCGCAAATTTATCGCGAGCTCGCGTGCGTGCGGCGGATCGGCGAGTCGCGGATCGTACGCAAAGTGGAGATCGCCGTCATCTTCAATCAGATCGCTGACGAGAATCAGCCGTCGGGCGGTCCCGTCGGCCAGGGATGTAAGCTCTTGCCGTGCAACGTCCATGCTGCCGAGAAGATCTGTACGAGCCGCCTCGGCTCCGTGCATTGCCGCCCAAGCGGAGAATTGATTCTTTGCTTCCGTCTGGAACCGACGAAGATCGGTATCGTACGTCTCTCGAACTGTTGGTGCTTCGAGACGCAACACCCGGCCGCCGGCATCGTTCTTGGCATCTCCGGTCACGGGGATCAGGATGAGGCGGTCCCCTCTCCCCATCTGGTCGATCTGCTTCCGTACCGCGTTGAGCGCAGATGCCTCAGCGCGCGGGCTGATGCTCAAGCTGGTGTCGATGAGTTCCACCGTAGCGGTGGGGATCCGATGCGAGCAGGAGCCGATGGAGAATACTGCTGTGAGAAGGAATAGTGCTGCATATTTCATTTCTGACCTCCTTTTGAAAGCAGGTGCACACGGTGTTCCTGCTCTTGGTTTAGGAGCGGGTGCTCAGGGGTGTTTGCGAATCTGGTGAATTCCCGCCCCGCGTACAGGTCCTCGCTCGGATGGAGCCGCCGATAGTTGAAGAAGAGGAAGAGTCCTACGCCTGGAATTACGGGAAGCAGGCAATCGGAGATCAGGCTCAGCGAGGGTACGAAGAAAGCGAGAATCCCGCAGCAAATTCCGCCGACCATCGCCTTCCAGATCACCGACCAGAGCGGCTCCCGGAGCGCGCCATTCAGACGACCGCGCTCATAGTAGTGGTTGAAGGATTCCTTCCATTGGCGGCACTCAGCTTCCTTTCGCCGGTCAAACTGCTCCAGCCACTCGGTCTTGGCCTGAATCTGCTTCGGCAGTTCGATCTCCGACTTTCGCACGCTTTCAACCCGCTTGCGCGCGCGCCGCCACGTCCGAGCGTGCGAGAAGTCACGCCATGCGGACAAGAACGTAAAGGCGCCCACCATCGGCGTGGCAACAGTAATAAGGATGAAGAACACCGTGGCGAGCAGCGGATGCGCGCCGAGGAATTGGCCGAGTGGATTGCCCGCAATCCCCGCCGCGAACTGCAACTGATAGCCCCGCATGAGACCCCAGACAATCAGCGTCAATACAGCGGCGCATCCAGCGGCGACGGCGACAGGCTTCTGGGTGCGATTAATTGCGCGAGCGTAGGAAAAGCCGGCGAGTTCAAACCATGCTGTGAAGAGCATGGCAAACCCGACCGCCACCACGTACTGGACTGCAGGCTCGGCGACGCCGATCATATCCATGGTGGGCGCGAGAATCACCGCGTCGACGAGGAGCGCATACGACCCGAAGATTGCCATGAGCACCGCATGGAAGTATGGCGGCGGCATGTCACCAAGGTCCTTCCGCACCACATCCCAAATGGCCTCAGCTTCGGGGCGCTCTTCGCGGGCATGGTCAAGCTTGGCCTTGAGTTGGTGGAGTTCCTGAAGAGGCTGCTCCTTTTCCTTGAGCGTATCTTCGGTGAACTTTGCTTCGATCTGATCCTTTACCGGCGCAGGGTCAATCCCATGCGCGCCAAGGTAAAAGGCGAGCGGGCCGACGTTCAATTTCTCTCCGGGGTGCGATTTCCAAATTGCCATGTGAACTCCTTCATGGAAAAAGGGAGTTGCCGATGGACAACTCCCTTGTGATTACTTGCGTTCAAGGATCTTGCGCGCTTCCTGGAGCTGCTGGAGTTCCTGCTCTTCGACGGCGAGCGCTTCGCGCATTTCGGCCACGCGCTGTTCCTGCTTTTCGATTTGCTCGATGAAGACTTCCTTGGGTGTTTTTTTGACCCAAGGCTTGCGGCCCGAAGCGGGCTCGGGCGTGGCGGATGCTTTCTGCGGTGTCATATCGCCTCCTGTGCGGTATGGGTTGGTTGTCAAAGGTCGGGCTCCGATCAACGAATGAGGAGCAGGAAACTGCGGAGTTCGGAAACCTCGCGCTCGATGCCGTCAAGGCCTCCGAGCGCGGCTTGGTGACGGCCATCATCAAGATCGTCAGAGACGGTCGCAATGCGGCCGAGTATTTTCCCGTTGATTTCCCGTGCGCGTACAAGAATCCATGCGCGCAGGGCGTCGTCGAGTTCAGGGGTGTGCTTCGTGTGCTGGTCCATCGTGATCCTCAGGTGAAGGTGCTATTGGGTTGTTTGCAGGAACTGCTGCGGACTCCGCTTTGAGAAGTGCTGTTTGTGCGGCGAGCCAGGTTTCAAGCTTCGCGATGGCGTCCTTCAGCTCGGCGAGTCCGATCTGGCTGTATCGGTCGTTCGTGTCGCGAGAATGCTGAGAGGAATGCCCGATGAGTTCGCGGCGGACTTCCTGCATGACTCCCGCGAGCATCAGGCGCGTGTTTGCGGTGTGGCGAAGGTCGTGGAACCTGAAGTGGCGCAGTCCGGCGCGGCGCAAGCTGGCCGTCCAGGTGGTTTTCACGATCTTGATCGGTTCTTCCTTTGAGACCTTTGGAATGCTGTTCGGTATTCGATCTGTTCCCTCGGTCTGCTTCGGTCTTGTCGCGGTGTACGTGAACACCACGCCGTGGTTCTTCCGGAAGGACTTCAGAAGGTTGTAGAGTCTTCCCGTGAGTGGAACGATCCGCGATTCGCCCTCTGGAGTTTTCGAGTGAGTGACATGAAGGATGTGGTTGTCGAAATCGACATCCTCCCATAGCTGGGTGAGGATCTCCCCTCTACGCATCCCGGTATCAAGGGCACAGCGGATGATGCGCTGGAGGTGGACCGGCGCATGCGCGATGAGAATGGCCTCCTCACGTACGCTCATGACCGGACGCTTGGTCCTCCGTTCGCGTTCCAGCCGGAGTTTGCCGAGAGGATTCACGGCAATCACGCCGTCCTCCACGCCCCAATTAAGCACGCGGCGGAGCACCGAGAGATCGCGATTGACGGTTGCAGGTTTGAGGGACCGGCGCGCTTCATAACGTTCCTGCCGGTATTTCCGCGTGAGTGACTGATTGATGTCCCGCACGGGAGTTTCCGAAAAGAACGGAAGAAGGTGCTGCAGACGGTCCACGGAGTACGGCGTGCTCATTCGTTCCGCAATGAAGCGGGCGGTAAGCGCACCAAAGGTGATGTCGGGGTTCATGTGCGGCATCCGGTGGCGCCGGTCATTCAGCTCCTCCCGACGTTGCCGCTCGATCGTCTCCGCCTTGCGCCGATTCGAAGTCCCGGTGGACTCGCAATGGCGCACGCCGTCGATATAGATCGAGAACCACCAGACCGAATTGCGCTTGTAAAGCGACACGGTATTACTTGCCTCCTTTCCGTTGGCGTTCGAGAATCCAGCGCACGACTTGCGCGCGGTAGAAGATCAACTTGCCGAGAGGGCCGGACCGCAGGAATGGCAAACCACGCGGCAGGTACGCATGGCGCACCGTCCACGCGGAGCAGCCAAGGAGCTTGGCCGTCTGCCGGATGGTGAGTGGCTCGCCGAGCGGGTCCGGCGGCTGCGGGTAATGGCGCGGGTAGCCCTGCCCGTGCTCTCCCGTCGAAATACCCAAGTTTTCCAATGAGTTCGGGCCGGGAGTCAAACCTGCCTTGCGTAGTTCCTCCGCATCGTGTTCATTCGCCATCGTGGTCCCTCTGCTTAATCCAGAAATCCCGGAGAGCCTCCCTCGACCATTCAGGGAGCTTCGACCAAATCGCCCAGAGCACCGCAAGGAGAATCCCCCAGCCGACGAAGAACTCCTGAACCTTTTCTGAACTGGCAAGGCTGGTGACGAGTTCCAGAGTGGCGTAGAAGAGAACGAGTCCCAGGACGAGCCTTGCCATGAGCGCAAGAAATCGGAGTCCGACGGGGATCGCGGGCTGAGGAGTCGAGAGTTCCCGGCTGCCGCACTTGGAACAAATCTCTGCTCCACGCGGACTCACATGCTGGCGCGGACAGAGCCGCACATCGTATGTGCGGCCACAGGTGGAGCAGTACAGCGGCTCGCCCGTCGTGACCTTTCCGCAATGGTTGCAATATTTCATCGTGGTTGCTCAAAGAGTGGTTGGTAGTCGGCTCCAGTCGGACGGAGCCACAGGGGGTCGTAGAACTTTGGGCCGCGCGTGGCATCGAGAGTGGCGAACCAGAAAATCTTCTCGGTGACCTCAGCGACAGCCGCACGGATGTACTTCAAGCGCCTCTCAGAGTCGGCAAGCACGAGCACGCGAAAGCGCGACTGATTGAACTTCTTCGCGAATTGCCCGGAGATGGCGAAGCTGACATAACTCCTGGCCTTTTCCTTCCAGACCTTGAGTTCCTCGGTGCCGAGATCGACTTCGAAAAACGCACTCTCAATCCCTGTCGCAGTCGCAAATTCGGCGTAGCCGTCAGGGATGAGCCGGGGATTCTCCGCAATCGGTACCGTGAATGCCATCCAAGTCAGGCAGCGGATATTGGGAACGGGACTTGGGTTGAATCGCACGTTGCAGTACACGTCATTGATGGCAAGGAGATGGATAACCGAGAAGTCGGCGGCGAGCAGCGCATTCTGCTTGCGGCGCGGACCCCGGCACTGAACACCGACGAGATGCGCGCCACGGGGTGCGAGTGAATAGATCGCTTTGCTGCTCGCGCCCACGCCGAGGAAGAATCTCCGGATGAGTCCTTCGCGATAAAGGGCGAGGAGGCGTGCATTGATCCGCGTGATGGAGCGGAATCCCGCCGCGACTCTCAGCTGGTCACGATCAGCAAGCCGCATCTCGTAGAGCTGAAGGAGCAGTTCACGGTCCCTCTGCTGCACGATCATGCCCCTCTGCCGGCCATTTCTCTTTGGGCTATTTCCAGTCATCGAGGGCCTCGGTTGGGTTTTTCGTGAGCGGTTCACGGCGAGCGGCAATTTCGCGCTCAATGTCTGCGCGCGGGCGGGCGTACAGTGCGCGAGAACGGTTAAGGAGGTCGCCGTAGTTGGTCCGCTTGTCCTCTACATTGGGCACCCTGCCTTCGACCCAGTGATCGGAGCCGCTTTTCACAATGAAGTGCCGGGGCGGCAAGTTTTTGAGCTTCTCGGCGAGCGGCTTGCCGCCGTCGAACATCTGCGAAACGGTGGCCGCGTCGGCACTCGAAAGCTGAAAACAAACCTGAGTGCCGACCGAGAGCATCGCCTCGCGCATTGATGCCGGGAACTGGCCGAGGAATTGATTGACGGCGACGATTCCGACGCCGAACTTCCTCGCCTCCGAGAGCACGGTTTCCACATCCGTAGACTGGGTGATCAGGTTCTGGAATTCATCGAAATACGCCGGGTAGAAGGTGCAGCGTTCGCGGGTGAACACGGCGTTCTTGAAGACGGTGAAGAGCACGCTCGCGAACGTGACTGCCTGTGCGCCGAGTTCGCCCTTTGGCAGGTATGCGATGACCCAGCAGTTCCGATCTAGGGCATCCTTCATGGAGAACGTGGAACGGGCCTGGCCGACGATATGGCGGAACCGCGGGTCAGCGGTGAAGGCCGAAGTTTTGTTCAAGATCGGCTCCCGCATGGTGGCCTTCATCGGCTCGCTCACTCTTCCGTAGCGAAACTCGAAGTAATCCCGAACCTCGGGAATGGGCGTTGCTTCAAGGCATCGTGCACGGAACCGGTCGTCACTTAAGAGAGCTGCAAGTTCGAGCAGGGTCAGTCCATTTGCCGAGAGAACCACAATCGAGTTGCGGAGCAATTCGTCCGTTCTCGGGCCGAGCGCGTCGAGGTTGTAGCGCTGCTTCAGGATTTCCGCGAACTCGGTGCTGCGGACGAAATCGGTCGCGAGCCCTTCGAGGGGATTGAGGCCGACGGAGACTTCGGCGTCTGACGGCGAAATCACGATGACCCGATCACTCAGGAGTGTGCCGCCTTTCCACTCCCGTTCCGCGATGGCGCTCAGAATGAATGGCGTGAGATCTCCATGAAAATCGATGAAGAGACCCCCGCGATTTGCGGCGACGTCCTGGGCGGCACAGTGCTTGATCCAGTAGCTTTTGCCGCTGCCTGTCTTTCCGAA
>Ga0134126_10012845_pt1 | contig 10573 bp, 9 predicted proteins | sample KB31752_FD_96881 | JGI IMG/M metagenome (GOLD analysis project Ga0134126, IMG submission 96881) | Terrestrial soil microbial communities with excess Nitrogen fertilizer from Kellogg Biological Station, Michigan, USA - KB3-175-2 | ecosystem: Environmental > Terrestrial > Soil > Unclassified ...
CAATTCGCGCGCGCGCTCGATGGTGATGGCCTGTAGGAACGCCTTCGGCGTCAGCCCCGCCCAGCGCTTGAACACATATTGCAGGTGCGAGGCGGACAAGCCGACGTGATCGGCGATGGCCTCGATCGAGGGCTGGTCGCGCCAGCGCTTGGTGACGAATTCGAGCGCGCGGCGCACGGTGGCGTAATCGCCGGCGGGGGGAGTGGGGATATCGAGCATGGGTTCACTCTTGGGCATGTCTGGACTCTTACTTGGCATCGCCGCGTCGCCGCCGCCACCCGTTTACGACGCGCGCGCGTCCGAAATCGCCTCCCAGCCCCAGGCGAGCAGCGGCAGCGCCTCGCGGGCGAAGCCCACGAGATCGCCGACGAGCGCCGCCGAGGCGATGCGTGTCTCCTCCAGCGGCCGCGTGACGACGATCGACTTGAGCCGCAGTGCGGCGGCGATGGCCTCGTCCTCGACGCCCTCGAAACCGCGCGGAGGGCGCTTCAGCGCGTACTCCCGCGAGGGCGCGAGGCCGCCTTTTTCGAGTTTGGCGAGCACGTTTTTCCACGCCTTCGGCGCCCGCAGCATGGCGTTGCGCAGCTTGGCGAGCGTCGCCGGCGCGGGATCGTAGAAGCCGGCGGCGGTCAGGCAATTCCCCGGCGCGACATGCATGTAGAACAGCCCCGGCTCGCTCTTGGCGCCGGCGCGCGTCATCACCGCGCCGACATTGGTTTTGTAAGGGCTCTTGTCGTTGGCGAAGCGCACATCGCGGTGGATGCGAAACAGCGACGCTTTGCGGTCGCCTTTCAACGGAATTTTCGCCTCTGCGAAGGAGGCGGCGAGATCCTCGACCAGATCGCCCATCGGCGCCCTCAGATCGGCCTCGTAAGTTGCGCGGTTGGCCTCGAACCATTCTTTGCTCTGATGAAAGGCGAGCGCCTTCAGGAAGGGCAGGGCGTTGGGGCCGAAACCGGTAAAGGGCATATCGATATCCTTGCGGACGCCGCCGGCGCGGCGCCGCCGCCCTATTTGGCGGCAGCGGGCCAGACTAAGCAGAGATTCGTAGCTTGGCCAACCCAATCCGGGTTAGGCGGCGAGGCGGTATTGGGGTCGCCGCAACGCTTGATTGAGGGCTGCGAAACAGCGTCCGTCGATGGCCGCGCCGAGATCGCCTTTCATGATCGCCAGCCTTCGATATCGGCATCGCGGTGCGATAGGGGCGCAGGAACATTCGTCTGAAGCCGACGCTCGCGGTCGAACTCGGCGCATATTCAAGGGCAAGACCTGTTCAAGGGCAAGACCTGTCAATTTATTTTGCGTTATCGCTCAAATCGAAGGAAATCTTGCCCTATAGTCGCGGGCGATGAGTCTTTCGATAGGCTGGGATTTCGAGGCCGCCGGGCTGCGCTCGCCAAAATAAGTTTTGCCAGCCAAATCGAAGCGTCCCGCCCTTGCTTTCCCTTCCAGCCTCGACTATATGCGGCTCCAGTCAGTCTCATAGCTTCGCATGAAAATGTGGAGCCTTTTTGAGAGTGGGCCCCGGCCGGGACCCGCTCTTTTTTATTGGCCGCGAGGGTTGGCCGCAGCGCTTGAGGAGTTGGCCGCAGCGCATGGAAGTTCAGCATCTCGCGCCATTCGAGGAAGCCCCTGAGGGCCTCGACGAGGCGCGGCTCATCGTCGAAAGCGGGCAGGCGCGGCGTATCGCCGAGATCGTTGCCGCGCCGCTGCGGGCGCTTGGCTTGCGGCTGGTGCGGGTGAAACTCTCCGGCGCCGTCACGCCGGTTCTACAGGTGATGGCCGAACGGCCGGATGGCACGATGGGCGTAGAGGATTGCGAGGCGGCCAGCATCGCCGTTTCGCCGCATCTCGACCTCGAAGACCCGATCAGCGCCCCCTACCGGCTGGAAATGTCGTCGCCGGGCGTCGATCGGCCGCTGGTGCGCGAATCGGATTTCCGCCGCGCCATCGGCCACGAGGCGCGCATCGAGCTGGAGCGTCCGCTCGCCGGCCGCAAACGCTTTCGCGGCCTGATCGAAGCGGTCGACCCTGTCGAGGGCCAGTTCGCCATTGACCTGCGGCTGCAAGACGGCAAGGAGGGCGAGGAGACCGTCGCCCGCCTGGCGGTCGCCGACATGGCGGAGGCGCGCCTGGTGATGACGGAGGCGCTGATCCGCGACTCGCTAAGGCGCGAGAAATCGCAGGCCAAGGCCCGGCGCAGCCAACGGGCCGAGGACCGGCGCCAGCAGAACGAAGCCAGGAAACAGCAGGAAGGACAGAGGTCGCGGACGCCAAAGGCCTAGGCGCCTTCAAGTCCCGCTCTGGTTCACTAAGGAGACCCAAATGGCCGTTAGCGCCAACAGGCTGGAGCTTTTGCAGATCGTCGACGCGGTGGCGCGCGAGAAATCGATCGATCGCTCCATCGTGCTCGCCTCGATGGAGGACGCGATGCAGAAGGCGGCGCGCTCGCGCTACGGTCAGGAGACCGAGGTGCGCGCCGAGATCAACGCCAAGACCGGCGAAATCCGCTTCTCGCGCCTGCTGCTCGTCGTCGACGAAGTCGAGAACGACGCGACGCAGATTACGCTGACCGAGGCGCACCGGAAAAATCCGAGCGCCCGGCTCGGCGACTGGATCGCCGAATCGCTGCCGCCGTTCGATTACGGCCGCATCCCCGCCCAGGCCTCCAAACAGGTGCTGGTGCAGAAGATTCGCGAAGCCGAGCGCGACAAGCAATATGATCTGTTCAAGGACCGTATCGGCGACATCATCAACGGCCAGGTCAAGCGCGTCGAATACGGCAACGTGGTGGTGGATCTCACCGGCGCCGGCGGCGAGGCGGTGGTCAGACGCGACGAACTGATCCCGCGCGAAATGTTCCGCCCCGGCGACCGCATCCGCGCTTTCGTCTACGACGTGCGCCGCGAGGCGCGGGGGCCGCAGATTTTCCTGTCCCGCACCCATCCGCAATTCATCGCCCGGCTGTTCAGCCAGGAAGTGCCGGAGATTTACGACGGCATCGTCGAGGTCAAGGCGGTCGCCCGCGATCCCGGCTCGCGCGCCAAGATCGCTGTGCTGTCCAACGATAATTCGATCGACCCCGTCGGCGCCTGCGTCGGCATGCGCGGCTCGCGCGTGCAGGCGGTGGTCAACGAACTCCAGGGCGAGAAGATCGACATCATCCCGTGGTCGCCGGATGCGGCGACCTTTATCGTCAACGCGTTGCAACCGGCGGAAGTCATGAAAGTTGTGCTCGACGAAGATTCCAGCCGCATCGAGGTCGTCGTGCCCGACGACCAGCTCTCGCTGGCCATCGGCCGGCGCGGGCAGAACGTGCGCCTGGCCTCCCAACTCACCGGCTGGGACATCGACATCCTGACCGAGGCCGAGGAATCCGAGCGCCGGCAGAAGGAGTTTGGCGAGCGCACGCAGAACTTCATGGACTGCCTCGACGTCGACGAGACGGTGGCGCAACTGCTCGCCTCCGAGGGCTTTCGCACCGTCGAGGAGATCGCCTATGTCGAGTTGCACGAACTCGCCTCGATCGAGGGCTTCGACGACGACACGGCGGCCGAAATTCAAGCCCGCGCTAATGGCTATCTCGAACGCATCGAGGCCGAGCACGACGAGGCGCGCCGGGCGCTGGGCGTCGCCGACGAACTCAAGCAGATCGAGGGCCTGACGACGCCGATGCTGGTCAAACTCGGCCAGAACGAGGTGAAGACGATGGAGGATCTCGCCGGCTGCGCCACCGACGACCTCGTCGGTTGGACCGAGAAGGACCAGAAACACGCCGGCTTCCTCTCCGATTTCGACGTCTCGCGCGAGCAGGCGGAAGCGATCATCATGGCGGCGCGCGTCAAGGCCGGTTGGATCGAGCCCGCGCCCGAGCCCGAGGCTGCGACCGAGGAAGGCGAGGAGGCGGCGGGCTGAGCTTGCTGGCGCGCATGGAAAGACAGCCACGCGACCCAGAGCGGGGGTCCGAACGAACTTGCGTCGTCACCGGGCAGACCGGGACGCCGGAGGCGATGCTGCGCTTCGCGCTATCGCCGGCGGGCGTCGTCACGCCGGATATCCGCCGCAAGCTGCCGGGGCGAGGCGTATGGACGCGCCTCGACGCCGAGACGGTGGCGCGGGCCGCCGCGAAAGGCGGTTTCGCACGCGGTTTCCGTCGCCCGGTCGAGGTCGGCAAGGATCTGGCGCGCGAAGTCGACGAACTGCTGGCGGCTGACGCGCTGCAATTTCTGGCGTTGGTCAACAAGGCCGGTCTGGCGGTCGCCGGGACGGCGAAGGTGGAGGCGGCGCTGCGCTCCGGCCGGGTCGCGGCGCTGATTCACGCCCGCGAGGGCGCGCCGGACGGCGTCGACAAACTCGACCGGCTGGCGCGCGGCCTAGGGCGCGGCGTCGAAATTATAAATCTATTTGAGTCGGCGCGATTGGATTTGGCATTGGGGCGGACAAATGTGATACATGCCGCCCTGCATGCGGGGCCGGCAAGCGCAGCCTTCCTCGTCAGAGTCGCGCGCCTGATCGCTTACAGGTCGGGCGCCGCGGCCGGATCGACCCCGGCCGCGGCCATTTTGACCTAGGGAATGCGCATTCCAGGAATGCGCCGAGACGGAACTCAAGAAGTCGGGTAGCTGGAACAACGCATGACGGATACGAACAACAGCGGCGAAAAGTCGCTTGGCGGCCCGAAGCCGACGCTGCATTTGAAGCGTCCGGTCGATTCGGGCACCGTGCGTCAGAGTTTTTCGCACGGCCGCAGCAAGGTTGTGGTGGTTGAGAAGAAGCGTCGCGTGGTCGGGCCCGGCGAAAGCGCCGCGCCCGCCAGCGCCGCCACGGTGGCGCTGGCGCCGAAGTCGGCCGCCGCGCCAGCGCCTGCCGCGGCGCCAGCCAAGGCCGCCGCGCCCGTCGCGGCCGCGCCTGCCGTCGCGCCGGCGCCGCCCGTTGCACCGCGCGGGCCGACCGCTGCGCCGCGCACGCCGACCCCGCCGCCGCGCACCGGCGTCGTCTTGCAGACCCTCACCGACGAGCAGCGCGACGCCCGCGCTCGCGCGCTGAGCGAGGCGCGCGCCCGCGAGGAGGAGGACCGTCGCCGACAGGAGGCCGAGGCCGCGATCCGCCGCGAACGCGAGACGCGCGAGCGCTCCGAGCGCGAGGCCGCCGAAGCGCGCAAGCGCGAGGAGGAGCAGCGCCGCCAGCAGGAGGCGAGTTTCAAGAAGGCGTCCGAGGAGGAGGCGCGCCGGCGTCTGGCCGGCGGCGAGCCCGCCCCGGCCCCGGCTGCGCCGCAGCCGCGCAAAACCCCGATCGCCGCGCAAACCGTCAGCCCGGCGTCGGCGCCCGCCGCCACGCCGCGCCCGCAGGCGCCGGCCGACGAGAACCGGGCGCCGCGTCCGGCTTCGTCATCGCCGCCGCCCCGGCGCGTGCAGCCGCAGGTCGTCGCACCGAAGCCGATGCTGCCGACGCCGCGCCCGACGCGCGGCGCCGAGCAGCGCCAGCGCGGCCGCCTCACCGTCACCACCGCGACTTCAGCGGAGGATGAGCGCACGCGCTCGGTGGCGGCCTTCCGCCGCCGCACGCAGCGTCTCAAGGGCCACGGCCAGTCGGTCAATAAGGAGAAGATCGCGCGCGAGATCGTGCTGCCTGAGATGATTACCATCCAGGAACTGGCCAGCCGCATGTCCGAACGCGCCGTCGACGTCATCAAGCTGTTGATGCGTCAGGGCCGCATGGTCACGCTGACCGACACGCTCGACGCCGACACCGCGCAACTCATCGCCGAGGAATTGGGCCACACGGTCAAGCGCGTGTCGGATTCCGATGTCGAGGAAGGGCTGTTCGAGAACCCGGACGATGTCGGCGAGGCGGTCTCGCGGCCGCCCGTCGTCACCATCATGGGCCATGTCGACCACGGCAAGACCTCGCTGCTCGACGCGATCCGCGACGCCAAAGTGGTCGAGGGCGAGGCCGGCGGCATCACCCAGCACATCGGCGCCTATCAGGTCACCGCCCCCGGCGGCGAGAAGATCACCTTCATCGACACCCCCGGCCACGCCGCCTTCACGGCGATGCGGGCGCGCGGCGCGATGGTGACTGATATCGTGGTGCTGGTGGTGGCGGCCGACGATGGCGTCATGCCGCAGACCATCGAGGCGATCAAACACGCCAAAGCCGCCAATGCGCCGATCATCGTGGCGATCAACAAGATCGACAAACCCGACGCCAACCCGCAGCGCGTGTCGCAGGAATTGTTGCAATACGACGTGCAGGTGGAGGAGTTTGGCGGCGAAACGCTGAGCGTGCCGGTGTCGGCGCTCAAGCGCACCAACCTCGACAAGCTGCTGGAGGCGATCGCGCTTCAGGCCGAATTGCTGGATCTCGCCGCCGACCCCGATCGCAACGCCGAGGGCACGGTGATCGAGGCGCGGCTCGACCGCGGCCGGGGGCCGGTGGCGACCGTGCTGGTGCAGCGCGGCACGCTGCGCGTCGGCGCCATCGTCGTCGCCGGTACGGTGTGGGGCCGCGTGCGCGCGCTGCTCAACGACAGAGGCGAGAGCGTTGCCGAGGCGACGCCGTCGACGCCGGTCGAGGTGCTGGGCTTCTCCGCCGCGCCGGACGCCGGCGACCGGGTGGCTGTGGTCGAGAACGAGGCCCGCGCGCGTGAGATCGCCGAATATCGCGAGCGGCAGCGGCGCGAGAAGTTGGCCGCCAAGGGCACTGGCGTCGCCCGCACCTCGCTCAGCGACATGATGTCCAACCTGAAGATGACGGGCCGCAAGGAAATGCCGGTCGTCATCAAGAGCGACGTGCAAGGTTCGCTGGAAGCGATCGTTAGCGCGCTTGAGAATCTCGGCACCGAAGAAGTCGCCGCGCGCGTGTTGCACGGCGGCGTCGGCGGCATCACCGAATCCGACGTGACGCTGGCTTCGGCTTCGAAGGCGGTCATCATCGGCTTCAACGTGCGCGCGCACAAGGAGGCGCGCGAACTCGCCGAGGCGCAGGGCGTCGAGATCCGCTACTACAATATCATCTACAACCTCGTAGATGACGTGAAGGCGGCGATGTCCGGCATGTTGCCGCCGACTTTGCGCGAGACCATGCTCGGCAATGCGCAGATTCTGGAGATTTTCAGCATCTCCAAGGTCGGTCAGGTCGCCGGCTGCCGCGTCACCGACGGCGTTGTGCAGCGCGGCGCGCATGTGCGGCTCATCCGCGACAATGTCGTGGTGCACGAGGGCAAGCTGTCGACGCTCAAGCGCTTCAAAGACGAGGTGCCGATCGTCCAGGCCGGCCAGGAATGCGGCATGGCGTTCGAGAACTACGAGAAGATGGCCAAGGGCGACGTCATCGAGTGCTACAACGTCGAGGAGATTCGCCGCACGCTGTAAAGCGTGAGGCGAGGAGGCAGCCATGCACGCGGTCACCCGCGCGGCGGAAGGTTTCGACCGCCGCGCCTTCACGGTCAGCGAGATCCTGCGCATGCAGGAGGCCGGGATTCTCTCGCCGGCCGAGACCTTCGAGCTGATCGAGGGTGAGATCGTTCCGATGCAGGCGAAAAGCCACATACACGAGCTGTTGAAGTCGGCGCTCAATTACAAACTCGCGCGCACGCTGCCCGACTTGTTATGGCTTGGTGTGGAGACGACCATCTATCTCAGCGACGACACGTTCGTCGAACCCGCCAGCCTGTATGCCCGGCATAAATTCCAGGAATATTGGGTGGTCGATGCGCCGAACCGGCGCACCTGTCAATTCGCCGGCCCGCGCGGCAAGAGTCGGCGCCGGCGAACCGAACGCGGGCCGGACGAAGTCCTGACCCATGCCGCGCTGCCGGGCTTCTCGATCCGGCTTTCTGAGTCCTGACCCGGCGCTTCTGTCCCGAAAGTCCCTTTCCATGTCCCGCATCGCCCCGAAATCCGGCGCGCCGTCGCATCGGCTGGAGCGCGTCGCCGAGCAGATCCGCCACGCGCTCTCCGAAATTCTCGCCCGCGGCGAGATCGAAGACCCGGTCTTCCACCGCACGGTGGTCACCATCGCCGGCGTGCGCATGTCGCCGGACCTGAAGCTGGCGACCGTCGCCGTGCTGCCGCTCGGCGGGCGCGAATCGCCTCAGGCGCTGGCCGCCTTGCAAACCCACAGGAAATCGCTGCGGGCACTGGTCGCCCGTCGTGTCGCGCTTAAATACGCGCCGGAGTTGCGCTTCGTGCTCGATGAAAGCTTCGACGTTCAGGCGCGCATGGATGCGCTGCTGCGCAGTCCGCAAGTGGCGCGCGATTTGGCGCACGATGCGGCGCGCGATCTCGGAAAAGATGAGGAGACCCCGTGAATACCGAAACGACCGCCGTTGCGGCGAGGCCGCAGCAGCGCCGCATCCGGCGCGCCGATGTGAACGGCTGGATCAATCTCGACAAACCCGTCGGCATCACTTCGACGCAGGCCGTCGGGCGGCTCAAGTTCCTGTTCAACGCCAAGAAGGCGGGGCACGCGGGCACGCTCGACCCGCTCGCTTCCGGCGTGCTGCCGGTGGCGTTCGGCGAGGCGACGAAGACCGTCGCGGTGGTGCAGGAGGGCATGAAAGCCTACCGCTTCGCCGTCAAATGGGGCGTCGAGACCGACACCGACGACGCCGAAGGCAAGCCGATCGCGCAATCTGAGCTGCGTCCGACCGCGCCGGCGATCGTCGCCGCGCTGCCGGCTTTCATCGGCGTCATCATGCAGACGCCGCCGATGTATTCGGCGATCAAGATCGCTGGCGAGCGCGCCTATGATCTCGCCCGCGACGGCGCCGCGTTCGAGATCGCGGCGCGCGAGATTGTCGTCCACCGGCTGGAACTCGTCGCCCACGGCGGCGACGAATCGACTTTCGAGGCCGATTGCGGCAAGGGCGCCTATGTGCGCGCCATCGCCCGCGATCTCGGCCGCGCGCTCGGCTGCTACGGCCACGTGTCGCTGCTGCGGCGTCTGCGCGTCGGGCCGTTCCTGGCCGAGCGCGGGGTGACTTTCGAGCGGCTCGAAGCCGGCGACGAGGCGCTGGCGGCGGCGCTGCTCAGCGTCGAGGCGGGGCTTTCGGAGATGCCGCGGGTGGCGATCGACCGCAACGGTGCGGCGACGCTGCGTCGCGGCCAGCGGCTGCTGCTGCGCGGTTCGGCGGCGCCCGAGGAGGGGCCGGCCTATGCCTCGTGCTTCGGCTCGCCGGTTGCCGTCGGCATGGTGGAGAACGGCGAGTTCGTCTCGACGCGGGTGTTCAACCTGGCGTGAAAGGCGGCGCGATTTCGCACGCGAGGCCCCGTGGCAGGCGCACTTTACATAATTGAAATGCTGGCGGCGCTCGCGGCGTCGCTGGTCTGTTCATGTCTGGGCATCCTTGCCCTGGCGAGATTTGCCTTCGAACTATGGTCAGCGCTGCGCCGCGAGCCCTTCAACTCGTCATCGCAGGCCGAGGGCGGGCCGCTCCACCGTTTCAAGATCGTCGCCAGGCTCCTCGCCCTGGTGACGACATCGGCGATCCTTTTCTGGCTCGCTTACAGGCTCGCCCGCTGGGGGCTGGGGCCTATTTCCTGACCTGTTTCCGCGACGCTAAACCTAACGGTTGATGCCCGGCCGCCGGTCGCTTGCAATGCCCGCCTTCGAACCGAGCGGGCTGTGTCTGCGTCACCCACCCCCCCCCCTCATCCTGAGGAGCCCCGAAGGGCCTCAAGGGACGCTCGTTGGACCGACCTTTTCTGCAATCAACCGCCGCCTCGCACAACCGGCGGCGCAAGCTGGAACGCTCTTCGAGGCTACACTTCGCTTCGCGCCACAGGGCGAGGGCGGTGGATCGCGCGGGGAGGTCGCAATACGCCCGGCCGCGACCAGGCGCCGAGCGTCGGATTGGAACCCCTAGGCTAGCCGCGCCTCACTTCCAAGCCGCCAGCGCCTCGGCGACGATCTTCTCGCCGTCGGCGCCTTTTTCGAACGTCAACTTGGCGATGCGGTCGTCGTCGAGCTGCATCGGGAAATCGAACCAGGTTCGCTCGGCGATCTCCTGCGTGTTGCGGGTGACGTCGGCGGCGTTGCGGTTGAGGCCGACAAGGAAGTAATTGTCGCTGATCTTCACGCGCACGCCGGTCAGCGCGTCGGCGGCGGGCGGATCGTCGCGGCGCATCAACGGCAGCGCGATGTCCTTGATGCCCTTGATCGATGAGCCGGGATCGAAGGTGACGCGCAGGTCGATGGTGTGGGAGGCCGGCAGGCTGGCGTCGAAGTTCTTGCGCATAATCATCGAGGCGTGCAGCTTCAGATCGGGAATGTCGATCTCCGCCTTGACGCCGATGCCCGCCGGCTGGCCCGGCGGCGCCGGCACGACGGACCAGACCGCGGTGCCGACGCTGATCGCCGGCTTGGCGGCGTCGGCGACGGTCGCCACCAACATGGCGGCGCGGCCGGCGATCGGCACGGTGGTCGCGGAAGGCGGCGTCGTGTCGGCGGTCGGCGCGACGACGGGCGCCGCCGTTGTGACGGGGGACGGGCTCGCCGAGGGGAGCGGCGCGGCGGCGATGGTCGGCGGCGGGCTTGTCGGAGCCGGCGTGGCGGCGGGCGCCGGCGCGGC
>Ga0134126_10012846_pt1 | contig 10573 bp, 8 predicted proteins | sample KB31752_FD_96881 | JGI IMG/M metagenome (GOLD analysis project Ga0134126, IMG submission 96881) | Terrestrial soil microbial communities with excess Nitrogen fertilizer from Kellogg Biological Station, Michigan, USA - KB3-175-2 | ecosystem: Environmental > Terrestrial > Soil > Unclassified ...
CGACCGCCGCGCCCGCCGTCTCGCCGCCCGCCACGATCAACCGCCGCACTCCGGCTTCCACCAGCCCGGCCGCGATCTCCGACAGCGCCCGCTCTATCGACTGGCCCGACGCCTCGCGCCCGTAGCGAGCCTGCAAGGCGGCGACGCGCTCGGGCTCAGTGCTGGAGGCGATCAGCACCGGCCCGACGCTCAACCGCTCGCTCGCCCAGGCGAGCGCCTTGGCGACCTCCGCGTCGTCTTCGAGGAGGCGCGCGGCGTCGAGGCGCAGCGTCGGCATGTCGGCCTCAGCGACGGCGATCTGCTCCAGCGTCGCCTTCGAGCAACTCCCAGCCAAAATCGCCGCGTGTCCGCCGACGGGGTCGAGCGGCTTGGCGCTCGCCCCGGCTGCGCGCCGCAGGGCGCGGGCCAGGCCGAGCCCGAGGCCCGAGGCCCCGGTCGAGATCGGGCCGCGCGCCGCCGCTTCGCCGATCGCTTCGAGATCGCTCTCGAAGACGGCGTCAACGATGGCGACGCCGCATCCCTCGCCCTCCAGCGCCCGCAACCGCTCCAAGATCGCCTCGGCGCCTCGGGCGACGGTCGCAAGATCGACGAGCCCGACGCGCGCGCTTGATTGTCTTTGCAGGACGCGCGCCAGATTGGAGTCGCGCATGGGGTTCAGCGGATGGTCCTTCAGCGGACTTTCGTTGAGCGGAACGTCGCCGACAAAAAGATGGCCGAGATAGACCGTGCGCCCGGTCTCCGGAAACGCCGGCGTGACCAGCGCCGCGCCGCTTCCGGCGCGCGCGCGCAACGCGTCCGTGACGTGGCCAATATTGCCGGCGTCCGTGGAGTCGAATGTCGAGCAGATCTTGTACATGACATGGCGCGCGCCGCGCGCGGCGAGCCAATCGTAGGCGGCGCCGGCGGCGCCCACCGCCCGCGCGGCCTCCACCGAGCGGATCTTCAGGGCGATGACCACCGCCTCGACATCGTCCAGGGCCAGATCGGCGGCGGGCACGCCGATGGTTTGGACCGTGGAGAGGCCGTTGCGCGTCAGCGTGTTGGCGAGATCGGAGGCGCCCGTGTAATCGTCGGCCACGGCGCCGAGCAGCAGCGCCATCACGATCTCCGATAAGGCTTGAACCAGCCCAACCCGTCGCGCGTGGCGCCTCGGGGATTGTATTCGCAGCCGAGAAAGCCGTCGTAGCGGAGCCGGTCGAACTCGGCGAACAAATAGGGGTAGTTGAGTTCCTCGCCGTCGGGTTCGTTGCGCGAGGGGACGGAGGCGATTTGCACGTGGCCGATTATCGGCTGCATCGCCCGGAACGCCATCGTCACGTCGCCGTGCAGAATCTGGCGATGATAGACGTCGAACTGCAATCTGAGATTGGGTAACGCGAGTTCGGCGATGAGATCGCGCGTGTAGTCGAAATCGTTGAGGAAATAGCCGGGCATGTTGCGGGCGTTGATCGGCTCCAGCAATAAATCGACCCCGCGCGCCGCCAGCACGGGCGCCGCGTGGCGGATGGCGCGGCGATAGCTCGCCTGCGCTTCGTCGTCGGCTCGGCTGGCGTTGCCCGACATCATGTGGACGCGCTTGACGCCCGTCGCTTCGACATAGGCGAGCGCGCGATCCACGCCCGATTTGAATTCCTCGAAGCGGCCGGGCAACGCGGCGATTCCCCGCTCTCCGGCGCTCCAATCGCCCGGGGGCAGGTTGAACAGAGCCTGCGTCAGGTGGTTGCGCCGCAACCGATCCGCGATCGCGGTCGGCGGATGATCGTAGGGGAAGAGAAACTCCACGGCCGAGAAGCCCTGCTCGGCCGCCGCATCGAACCGGTCCAGGAACGCGTGCTCGGTGAACATCATGGAGAGATTGGCGGCGAATTTCGGCAAGTCGTTACCTCCCGTACACACGACGGCGTTGGAACAAAGATCTGGCGGCGCTCACGCGGTGGCTCCCGTTATGAGTTCGAAGCCAACATCGATCTCGGCGGCGACCGAACGACCGCTGAGCCGGTCCACCACGGCCTGACCCGCGGCAACGCCAATCTCGAAACGTTTGGTTCCGACGGTGGTCAGGGGCTGAGGGAGGCACTGGCCCATGCCGAGCCCATTGTAACCGACGATAGCGAGATCGCTGGGCGTGCGGATGCCGCGGGCCATGCAATGAAAGACGCCGCCGATCGCCATGTCGTCATTCGAAAAGTAGACCGCGTCGCATCGCGTCGCCTTCAACGCGAGGAGGGCGGCCAGCGCATCGCGGCCTGCTTCCACCGAGGAAGGTCGCGGCGTGACGATCTCTCCCGCCAGCGGCGCCCCCGCCTCGCAAAGCGTCTGCGTGAACGCCCCGTAGCGCTTGCGGGCGCGCAGGTCCCGAGTGAGGTCGTGGCCGATGTAGCCAATCCGCCGATAGCCGCGCTTGATGAGATACGCCGCGGTTTCCGCGCCGGCCGCCTCGTGACGCATGCCGACTTGAATATCTATGGGCGCGCCGCCGAGATCCATAATTTCGACGATCGTGATCCCGGCGCCGCGCAGCATCGCGCGGGTTTCGTCGCTGTGCTCGCAGCCTGTCACGATCAGCGCCGCCGGGCGCCAGGCCAAGAGGGCGCCCACCAACTCCGACTCAACGTCCTCCCGGTAGTCGGTGACGCCTACGACGGCGCGATAGCCGTGTTTCGAGATGACCTCGTTGACGCCTCGCAGCACGTCGGGGAACACGATGTTGGTGAGCGAGGGAATAATCACGCCGACCAGGTCCGAGGTCGCCGAAGCCAGGGCGCCGGCGACGCGGTTGGGGACATAGCCCATTTTCCGGATCGCGCTTTCGACCCGACGGCGGGTGTCCGCCGCGATGGGGCCCTTCGCCCGAATGACGCGTGACACCGTGATCTCGCTAACGCCCGCCTCGCGCGCCACGTCCGCCAGCGTGAGTGCAGCCTCCCTGCGACGACCGCTCATGCGTTTCCCCTGTCGCGCCGGCGCCTATTTTCTCCGCCGCCAGACTTGACCCGTTCCAGAGCGCCGGCGCATCATAGGCGTGACAGCGCTGTCATTGCAACCACAATGACGGCGCCGCCAGTGGCGAGCGGGTATCCGTTCGCTCGAACACAGAAGAGTGCCGGGGAGGAAACTATGAAGACTCTGAATGTTTTACGTATCGGCGCCAGTGTCGTCGTCGCACTGGTGTTCGCCGCTGCCGCCGCACAGGCGGCCGACGCCTACAAGCCTGGATGCTACGCACCCGCGCCGGACAGCCACGGCCTGATCAGCTACAAGGCCAAGAGCGGCCCGTTCAAGATCGCGCTCGTCAACGGCTATGTCGGGAATGACTGGCGCATCACCACGATTCAGGCGGCCAAGGCCTGGGGCGCGCGCCCCGTTAACGCCAAGTCGCTTAGCGATTTCAAGGTGATTTCGGTTGGCAACGATTCCGCGGCGCAGATCGCTGCAATCGATAGCTATGTCGCCGCCGGCTACGACGCCGTCGTCATCGACGCCGTCAACCCCACCGCTTTCGACGCCGTGGTCAAGCGCGCCCAACGCGCGGGAACTATCTTGGTCACGTTCGACAATGTTCTCGACTCCAACAAGATCGTGCAGATCAACGAAGATCAGGTCGAGCTTGGGCGGATGAAGGCTGAGGCGGTGGTGGCCGGCATCAAGGCCGCAAAGGGATCGGTGACCGGTCAGGTTCTCGAAGTGTCGGGGCTGCCCGGCAACAGCGTCGACCGTGACAATCACCGAGGCATGCGACAGGTGCTCGAAGCCAACAAGGGCCTCAAGATCGTCCAGGTCGTCGGCAACTGGGACGCGGGCACGGCGGCCAAGGTTGTCGCCGACGCGATCGCCACCCACGGCAAATTCGACGGTGTGCTCGTGCAGGAAGGCGCCGTCGGCGCCCTGGAGGCGATGGCCAACGCCAAGCACCCGATCGTGCCGATTGGCGTCGACGCCGGCAACGGCACGCGCATGGCGATTTACAAGTATAAGTACCCCGGCGTGAGCGCCGCACAGGCGCCGGCGATGTCGGCCGTGGCGCTTGAGGCCGCGGTCGATCTGCTCCACGGCAAAGCGCTGCCGCAAAAAGTTTATCTGCCTATTCCGCACGCCAACAATGCGGATTTAGTCGAAGGCAAGGACTTCTTTCCCAATCTGCCGCCCAACTTCTACACGGCGACCGGCTATCCCGAGTGCTTCCCGGTGTTCACGCCGGCCGAACTCATGGGCCAGACGGCGAAGAACAAGTAAAACCGCACCGAGTGGGCGAAGAAACGCGGCCCGGCCGAGCGCCCGGCCAGGGAGAGGCGCCATGTCGGGTTCGCTTGTGGAGTTGTCCGCCGTCTCGAAGAACTACGGCGGCGTGCCGGCGTTGACGGATGTCGACTTCCGTTGCGAGGCCGGTATGGTTCACGCGGTGCTCGGAGAGAACGGCGCGGGCAAATCGACGCTGATGAAGCTGCTGGCCGGCGTCATCCAACCGAGTCGGGGCGCTTTGAAGGTTGATGGAAGGATCGTGTCGTTCGCTTCGCCGCGCGATGCGATCCGCGAAGGGATTGTCTGCATCTTTCAGGAGCTGTCGTTGGCGCCGCATCTGTCGGCGGGCGACAACATCGTGCTGGCGGCCCCCAGGGCCAGGTTCGGCCTGCTCACGCTGGACGCCTATGCGAAGGCCCGCGCGGCGCTCGACAGCGTTGGCGCGCGCAACATCGCGCTCGGCGCGCGCATCGGCGATCTCTCGTTGGCCGAACGCCAGTTGGTTGAGATTGCGAAGGCGCTCGTGCGCAAGCCGCGCCTGTTGATCCTCGACGAGGCGACGTCCGCGCTTTCCAAACAACTTGTCGAGGTGGTGTTTGGCGTCGTGCGCGAGTTGAGGCGACAGGGGGTCGCCATCCTGTTCATTTCCCACCGGATGCATGAGGTGGACGCGCTCGCGGACCGCATCTCGGTATTCCGCAACGGCCGCCACGTCGATACGTTCACGGCCGGCGAACGCAATCACAACGACATCGTGACGATGATGATCGGCCAATCCCTCAAGGAGTTGTTCCCACCCCGCGGCCCCGCGGCGCCCCGGGGGACGCCGCCGCGACTGGCGGTGAATGGCCTGCGTTGGAACGGGCAGTTGAACGGCGTCGATTTCGAGGTCGGCCCTGGAGAAATTATCGGGCTTGGCGGCCTGGACGGTCAGGGACAGCAGCAGGCCATGCATGCGGTGTTCGGGGTGCTCAACGGCGTCTCCGGCTCGATCACGATGGATGATCGCCCGATCGAGGGCGTTACGCCTTCACGCGCCAAGGCGTCCTCGGTAGGCCTCGCGCTGACGCCCGAGGACCGCAAGACGGAGGGGCTGGTGCTCGAAATGTCGATCTTGGACAATCTTCGGCTCGCCGCCCTCGGGCGGGCGCCGTTCGGCATCGCTGGCCGCCAGCCCGAGATCGATCGAAGGCTTGGCGCTCTCATCCAGCGAATGGCGCTGACTTACGCCGATCTGTCCGATCCCGTCGGCTCGCTTTCGGGAGGAAATCAGCAGAAGGTCGTCTTAGCCAAGTGGTTGGCGCTGTCGCCCCGTTGCCTGCTGTTGATGGACCCGACGCGCGGAATCGATGTGAAGACGAAAGCCCAGATCTACCGGCTGCTGCGTGACCTCGCCGCTGAAGGATTAGCCATCGTATTGCAATCGACGGATTACGAAGAACTCGTACACCTGTGCGATCGTGTCTATGTGTTTTATGCGGGCCGCGTGAGCCGTGTTCTCTCTGGAGACGACCTTTCGCCCGGGACGCTGCTCGCCGCGTCGATGAACATGTCGCAAGCCGCGCAGGCCGCCTCATGAAGGCATGGCTTCGCCTGCGCCTGCGCCTGCTCGCCGCGATCGCCGCCCTGGTCGTGCTGTTCGTGGCCTATGTGTCGATCCATCCGCGCGGCGCCTCGACCTATGTGCTGACCATCTGGGCCAATCAGGGAACGCTGCTGGGCTTCGCGGCCATCGCCCAGTTTTTCGCCGTGCTGGTGCGCGGCGTCGATCTGTCGGTCGGGTCGATGATCGCGCTCACCAACGTGGCGGCGAGCTTTCTTCTCGTCGGCGCGCCCGTTGCCATCGCCGCCGGGGTGGTCGCCGTCCTGCTGCTTGGCTTGTGCTGCGGCCTCATCAACGGGCTGTTCATCGTTTACGGTCGCATCCAGCCGATCATTGTCACGCTCGCCACCGGCAGCGTCTACGCGGGCCTCGCCCTGTTGTTGCGCCCCACCCCCGGCGGCGCCATCAATGAAAGTCTGTCGGACGCCCTGACTTACGATATATCGGGAACGCCGACCTCGATTCTCCTGCTCGCGGGCGCGCTGCTGCTGGTCGCGATTCCGCTGCGCCGCACGCCCCTGGGGCTTGGCATGTATGCGATCGGCTCGGCCGAGGCGTCCGCCTACATGACGGGCGTGCGCGTCAACGCCATCAAGTTGACGGCCTATGCGACGGGCGGCGTGTTCGCAGCGCTTGCAGGGCTCTATGTCAGCATGGTCACGCTCACGGGGGACGCCGGCGTCGGGCCCGCCTATACGCTGAACTCGATCGCCGCAGTCGTGCTAGGCGGGGTTTCCTTGAACGGCGGCGTCGGCAGCCCGCTCGGCGCCGCGGTCGGCGCGCTGATCCTCAAAACCATCTCGTCGCTGATGTTTTTCTCAGGCGCGCCCCCGCTTGCGCAGCCCTTCTTCGAAGGGCTGATCCTGGCGATCGCCATTGGGCTCGGTTCGCTCGGGGTGTTTCGGGTTCGCAACAAGCTCGACCTGTTCAACAGATGACCAATCCGATGCCCCAGATCGAATTGCCAGAGCGCTTGGCGCGCGGGCGCCCCCCGCTTCGCCTTGACCCCTCCGTGCTGATGGTGTTGGTTGGCTGCGTCGTTTTGGTGGCCGGCGGGGCCGTTATCTATCCAGCGTTCCTCGGGCCGGCCTACCTGTTGCAACAGCTACAGATCGCCGCGTTTCTCGGCATCATCGCGACTGGCGCCATGCTGGTGATCCTCCTGGGGGAGATCGACCTTTCCATTCCCTTGACGATCACCGGCACAGCGATTGTGACCACGCAATTCGCCGGCGCCAGCCACGCGGCGGTTGCAGCGCTGGCGATTCCCATCGGCCTCGCGGCCGGGGCTCTGATCGGGTTTGTGAACGGGATCGGCGTCGCCGTATTCCGGATTCCCGGCATGGTGTGGACGCTCGCCACCAATGCGATGCTGCTGGGCGCCACTGTGTTCTACACCGGCGGGTTCAAGCCGCAAGGCGTGGTCCCAGTTCTGGCCAGCCAAGCCGCGCTCGGCCGCACCTTTGGAGTTCCGAACGCCTTCCTGGTCTGGCTGGCGGTGGCGGCGGCGACAATCTGGGCGCTCAACCGGACCGTTTACGGCGTTTATCTCTACGCGATGGGCAACTCGCAGCGCGCGCTGTTCCTGTCCGGCGCGCGGGTGCGTCGGGTGACGGTCGCGACATTCATGCTGGCCGGGCTGCTGTCGAGCCTGGGTTCTTTGCTGCTCACGGGATATGCCAACCAGGCCTATCAGGGCATGGGCGACGGCTATCTGCTGCCTGTGATCGCGGCTGTCGTGATCGGCGGCACGTCCATCCTGGGCGGTAGCGGCTCCTATCTCGGCACGTTCGCCGGCGCGATATTCATTACGCTTCTGTCTTCGATCCTGTCCGTCTTGCAGATGCCCGCCGCCGCGCGCCAGATTGTCTTCGGCGGGATCATTCTCAGCATGCTGTTGGCGCATCGGTTCCGAACACGAGGGTGAGGTCATGACGGGTGAACAGCGCACGGCGACGAAGGTCGCGGTCATCGGCCTGGGCGCGATGGGTTCAGGCATGGCCGCGTCGCTCGCTCGGGCGGCCTTCTCCGTGCGAGGCTTCGACCGGCGGCCGGAGGCGATGGCGCGCCTCGAAGAGGGGGGCGTAACGGGCGCGGCCAGCGCCGCCGAGGCCTGCGCACAGGCTGATATCGTGGTGCTGGTGGTCGTCAACGCCGACCAGACCGAGGCTGCTCTTTTCGGCGATGACGGCGTGCTTGGCGCCACGAAGCGGGGGGCGGTGATTGTTTCGAGCGCGACGATGGCGCCGGAGCGCGCGCGCGCGCTCGCCACGGCCGTTGAAGGCGCCGGGCGGCTCTACCTCGACGCGCCGATCAGCGGTGGCGCGGCCCGCGCTGCGCAGGGCGCACTCACCATCCTGGTTTCTGGTTCGCGCCAGGCTCAGTCCCTCGCCGCCCCGGCGCTAGACGCCATGGGCGCCAAGATTTACGATCTGGGAGAGGAAGCCGGAGTCGCCGCCGCCTTCAAGATGGTCAATCAGCTGCTTGCCGGCGTTCACATCGCCGTCGCCTGCGAGGCGATCGTTTTCGCCAAGAAGCTCGGGCTGGACATCGCAAAGGTGATCGAGGTCGTATCGAGTTCGGCCGGGAACTCGTGGATGTTCGAGAACCGGATGCCGCATGTGCTGGAAGGCGATTATCGGCCGCGCAGCGCGGTCAACATTTTCACGAAGGACCTTGGAATCATCGCGGACATGTCGCGGTCGGAGAAATTTCCAACTCCCATGGCTTCCCAGGCGCTTCAGATGTTCCTGATGACGGCGGCCCAAGGCATGGGCGAAGAGGATGACGCCTCGGTGGCGCGCCTCTATGCGGACATCGCCGGCGTCGAACTGCCCGCCGCGAAGCTTCAAGTGCCTGCGGACGACAAGCGCTGACGAGGCCAATCGAGGTGCGCTCCGATACGGCTCTGACCGGATTCGCCAGCGCGTCGCTTCGAAGCAAACTCGGATGGCGCCGAGAGACTCCTGGACGCCGGGCTTGAGTTTGAGGATGATCTGGGTCCGGGCGCCTCGCGAGCGGGCGCCGGCGTTGCCGCGCCGATTCCTCCCCGCGTGCACGGGGAGGGAGGCAGCCGGTCATTTGTTAAGGCTCTTATATCGTTATTTGTTGATAAGGCCCGAGTCCGATGGCGCCGAGGATCATCTGGGCCGACGTGGCGTCTTGCCCCAGCGCCTCCAAAGTTCGGCGCCAGTCGAGATCAGATATTGGACGAATACGAGGACGGCGCCGACCGAAACGCTCTGTGTGCGGGGTTTAAGCACAGGAACACGTTAAGTCCGCGCGCGTCCCGCGCAGCCCGCGAGACGCGGTTGACGGAGCCGAAGATTTCGCGCGTACACGAAACGTCCACGGCATCGAACGTTCCCGAAGGGACCGTCCTACGTCGCGCAATGGAATATCGGCTTAGGACAGAGAAGGTGCGTACAAAATCGACGGCGAAGGTCTGCATCGCCCGCGACACCGGCCCTCGCTTGTGCGAAAACCCAAGGCGGGTCCGCGGACGCTGACGCAATTTCGTCATTGGCTGACAATTTCGCTTTGATTGGCGATTCCACATTTTCCCCAATGCGCACTGTCGCTTTCAGTCGCTTGTCTTTTGTGGCCCTTCGCTGCAGCGTCAAATCAGCATCGGCGGAGATTTCCGCCGACGCTATGCGAGCTCAAGCCGGTCAGCTTGACTCCAACAACCGCCGCTCGGTGAGCCAGACGTTCTCGTAAGTAAACGGGCGTCGCCGCGCGGAGACCACGCCTTCCTCGTTCAGGATCGAGGCGATCTGCCTGTCCATCAAACCCTGGCTATTGAGTTGCGTGATGCAGCTCCGAAGGCCTTCGAGATCGGCGTAGTCGTCGTTGTAGCTGTGAACCCGCCGTCACAATCGATGTTCGCTCACGGCGCCTGTCTGCCAGACGATCTTGACCGACGCCTCGCCACGTGCTCGCTTCTGATCGAGCAGCACCTCCTGGATGATGAAGCGCAGGATGCGGCTGCGCTCCTCAGGCCGCGTCGGGGGGATGTCCCGAGCCGCGTTGAAATTCGCCCGGGCGGCGTTGCTGCTTGAAGAGGCTATGCAGCGATAGCGTTCTCGTCAAGCTTGGCGTTGGCGTGTTTGGCCCGATGCGCCGACAGCGCGGCTCGCAGGGCCGGCAGTTGCTTATGAGATTCGAGCCTGCGGAAGCCTTTGGCGGCCTCGCACGTGGCGGCGCTGGTCCAACGCAGAGCCATCGAGGCGTCCTGCCAGTATTTGACGTTGCGACAGACCTGCCGGATGGTCCCGTTCATGTTTTCGATGATGTTCGTGCAAGCCAGTGACCGGCGCAATTCGAGAGGCAGACCGAGGCGGGTGACGGTGAGGATTTCATCCAGACCTTCCAGAATGCTGGCCGACACGCCGGGGGCTTGGCGCTGCAGGCGACGGGCGAGATTGACGACCAGCTTCTCGGCCTTGTCGGCGTCGTACATTTCCCAGGCTTGCCGCAGCGTCTTGCGCACGCTGGCGTGCAGGGGCCTGGGCAAGCGCTCGATGATGTTGCGCGCCTTGTGGACCTGGCAGCGCTGGATCGGCGAGCGACGACCGAACGTGTTGCGGACCGCCTTCGCCAACGCCTTGGAGCCGTCGATGACGAACAGGCGGCAGACCGCTGGATCGAGGCCGCGCCGCACCAGATTGTCGAGCAAAGCTTGGCAGACGGTGGCAGCGTCTCTACCGCGATGCACACATTCTTTACTAC
>Ga0134126_10012847_pt1 | contig 10573 bp, 10 predicted proteins | sample KB31752_FD_96881 | JGI IMG/M metagenome (GOLD analysis project Ga0134126, IMG submission 96881) | Terrestrial soil microbial communities with excess Nitrogen fertilizer from Kellogg Biological Station, Michigan, USA - KB3-175-2 | ecosystem: Environmental > Terrestrial > Soil > Unclassified ...
CAAGTTGGTCAACTGGCACTTCTGGATCTCGACAATCGGCATCGTGCTCTACATCAGCGCGATGTGGGTCTCGGGAATTCTGCAAGGCCTGATGTGGCGCGCTTATACCGGCCTTGGATTCCTGGAATATTCCTTCGTCGAAACAGTGGAGGCGATGCACCCCTTCTATGTCATTCGAGCGGTGGGCGGCCTGTTGTTTCTTATCGGCGCGCTGCTGATGGCCTGGAATCTCTGGAAAACCGTGTATTCGGCAGTTTCCATCGCACCCGCCGGCCTCAGGCTGGCACCGGCGGAATAGGCGGGGGCCGCAATGTCGCTTTGGTCAAGACACGCGATCCTCGAGAAGAACTCGATCGTTCTGGTTATCGGCATTTTGATCGTGATCGCCATCGGCGGTCTCGTCGAAATCGTGCCGCTCTTCTACCTGAAGAACACGATCGAGAAAGTTGATAGCGTGCGTCCCTATACGCCGCTCGAGCTTGCCGGCCGCAATATCTATGTACGCGAAGGCTGCTATCTCTGCCATTCGCAAATGATCCGCCCGCTGCGCGACGAGGTCGAGCGCTACGGCCACTCCTCGCTCGCGGCCGAGAGCATGTACGACCGGCCTTTCCAGTGGGGTTCTAAACGCACCGGCCCCGACCTTGCGCGCGTCGGTGGCAAGTATTCCGACACATGGCATCAGGACCATCTGCGTGACCCGCGTTCCGTGGTGCCCGGCTCGGTGATGCCGAACTATTCCTGGCTGGCCGATACCAATCTCGATTTCGCGCACATCGCGCAAGACATCCAGGTACAGGCGCTGCTTGGTGTGCCTTATACAAATGAGATGATCGCGAGTGCCACGGCGGATGTCGTGACGCAGGCCACGAACGACAGTCCCGATGCCGCCGAACTCACCAAGCGCTATCCGAAGGTCAATGCGCGGGATTTCGACGGAAACCCGGCGCGCGTCACCGAGGCCGATGCGCTGATTGCTTATTTGCAGATGCTCGGCACGCAGGTCGACTTCAAGCTGTACGACGACAAAGCCAATATCCGGTGATCGTCATGGACCCGACCTATCAAGCCGTTGCCGAATTCGCCCAGACATGGGGCCTTGCCTATTTTGCGGTCATTTTCGCAGCGGTCGTGCTTTATGCGTTGTGGCCTTCGCGGAAGAAACAGTTCGACGAAGCGGCGCAGATCCCGCTGCGGGAGGATTGAGCCGTGGCAGAAGAACACAAGGAAATCGATGCACTGACCGGCACGGCGACGACCGGGCACGAGTGGGATGGATTGCGCGAACTGAATACGCCGTTGCCGCGCTGGTGGCTGTGGCTGTTCTACATCACTATCGTTTGGGCAATCGGCTACTGGATTGTCTATCCGGCGTGGCCGCTCCTGAACAATTCGACCCAGGGCGTATTCGGCTGGCACACCCGCAGCGCCATCATCACCGATCTTGACGAACTCAAACGCCTTCGCGGTTCGATGATGGACAAGCTCGCTGGCGCCACGCTTGCCGAAATCGTGGCAGACCCGCAATTGCTTGACTTCGCTCGCGCGCAAGGACGCGTTGCCTTCGCCGATAATTGTGCACCGTGCCATGGCGCCGGTGGCGGCGGCGCCAAGGGGTATCCAAATCTCAATGATGACGATTGGCTGTGGGGTGGAAAGCTTGCCGATGTCGAGCAGACGATCCGCCATGGCGCGCGCGGGGGCGACGACAAGGGCCGACAGGGAAATATGCCGGCCTTCGGCCGCGATGGGATTCTAAAGGCCAACGAAATTTCGGCGAGCGCTGACTTTGTCCGTTCACTCGCGGGTCTTCCGGTGGAAAAAGACGCCGATCTGACCCTTGGTAAAAAAGTCTTCGCCGACAATTGCGCCGTCTGCCACGGAGAGGGCGGCAAGGGCAACCGCGAGCTCGGTGCGCCTAATCTGACCGACAAGATCTGGCTTTATGGATCCGACAAAGTGACCATCGTGCAGGGAATCCAGAACGGGCGCGGCGGATTAATGCCGGCCTGGAATGGACGGTTGAGCGAGCCGGTGATCAAGGCGCTGACGGTCTATGTGTACAGTTTTGGCGGCGGCGAAAAATGACTGCGCAGGTGCGCACCATGTCGGTTGATCAGGCGGTGCCGGGTACGTCGACGCTTGCGCATTTGGTGGCCGAGGCCGAAGTCGGCCAGGCCTTGCCTGAGGATGACATCCCTCTTTATGCACCGCGACGGAAAATTTATCCCCAAAGCGTGCACGGAAAATTCCGTAACATCAAATGGGCGGTGCTCGTCGTCACACTAGGCATCTACTATCTGCTCCCCTTCGTGCGCTGGGAGCGCGGGCCCCATGCGCCATCGCAGGCGGTGCTGATCGACTTCCCCAATCGGCGATTCTATTTCTTTTTCATCGAGATCTGGCCGCAGGAAATCTACTATTTGACCGGGCTGCTCATTCTCGCGGCGATGGTTCTGTTCCTCATCAACGCGGTCGCGGGGCGCGTGTGGTGCGGGTATCTTTGCCCGCAGACAGTCTGGACCGATTTGTTCTTCGCAATCGAGCGGCTGGTCGAAGGCGACCGTCGCGAGCATATGCAGCGCGATGTCCGCAAGTGGACCGTCGCGACCTACGCCCGCAAGGGGCTGAAACATTTTCTCTGGCTCATGGTGGCTTGGTGGACTGGCGGTGCCTGGGTTCTCTATTTTTCCGATGCGCCGACATTAGTGAAGGAACTCGCGACCGGTGAGGCACCGATTGTCGCCTATGCCTGGATCGGCATACTTACCGTCACCACCTATTCGCTCGCCGGCCATATGCGCGAACAGGTCTGCCTGTACATGTGTCCGTGGCCGCGCATTCAGGCTGCGCTTACAGATGAATTTGCGCTCAACGTGACCTACCGATACGACCGCGGCGAGCCGCGTTGTTCGGTAAAGAAGGCCGAGCAGCTCCGCGCCCATGGCGAGCGGGCAGGCGACTGCGTGGATTGCTTGCAGTGCGTGCACGTCTGTCCGACGGGCGTCGATATACGCGGTGGGGCCAATCTCGGCTGCATCCAATGCGGACTGTGCATCGACGCATGCGATACCATCATGCGCAAGGTTGGCCGTCCAACGTGGCTCATTGCGTACGATACCGACGTCAACATCAAGCAGCGCATCGAAGGAAAGAAGGCCTTCTACAAACTTGTGCGCATGCGCACCACTTTTTATGCGGTAATTATCGCGGTTGTCGGCGGGATCATGCTCTACACGCTTGCCACGCGCGACAGCGAAGGCATCAGCGTTATTCATGATCGCAACCCGATGTATGTGCGCCTCTCCGACGGCGCGCTGCGAAACGGCTACACGATCCGTATCGTCAACAAGCAACTCAAATACCGCGACTTTATCGTGAGCGTCGATGGCTTGCCCTCGACGCTTATCGATTTCGTGGGCCTGCCGCCGCGTGCCGACGGTCGTCAGTTGATTACCGTCGGTCCCGATCAGACCAAGGAAGTGCGCGTCATAGTGACGGATTACAGCGAGAATCCGCCGGCGCCATCGACATCGATACTCTTCCGGTTAATCGACAATGATTCCGGGGAAATCGCCGAAATGCGCGATCATTTCTTCGGCCCGTGACGGAGACATCGTCATGAATGGACGCAACAGACCGCGCGAATTGACCGGCCGTCACGTGCTGTTCTGCCTGCTTGGATTCTTCGGCGTCGTGTTCGCGGTCAACGCATGGCTGGTGGAGGCGGCAACCTCCACCTTCGGCGGCGTGGAGACGACAAGCTCCTATAAAGCCGGCCTGATGTTCGAACAGGACGTCGCCAGCGCCGAGCGACAGGACGAATTGCATTGGCAGGTCAGCGGCAAGCTTGCGCGCAAAAACGCCGGTGAGGCTACGCTTGATATTTCCGCGCGCGATGCATTGGGAGCACCGATTGCCGGGCTTACCGCGCATGCGCGGCTTGCACACCCGGCCGATGAAAGGCTTGACCATTTGTTCGCGCTCGAGCGCGTGGGAGCGGCCAATTTTCGGGGATCGACGCCGGCACAGTCGGGGCAATGGGAATTGGTCGTGGATCTCTATCGTGACGGCGCGCGCGTATTCCGTTCGCGCAGCCGGGTGACGCTCAGGTGATGCGGCAACGGAACCAGCATCGGCAAGCGCCATGACCGAAACGCTTGATCTTTCGCTCTATACGAAGCCGGCAGGCAATGGCGTTGTCGCCATGGATCTTGCGGTTGACGGCATTGCCTGCGGCGCCTGCATCGCGCGCATTGAAGGAGCGGTGAAGAGCGTGCCTGGGGTAACGGAGGCGCGGCTCAATTTCACCAATCGGCGGCTGCACATCGCCTGGGCTGATGGTGCAGTGAAGCCGGCACAAATTCTCCAGGTGCTGGAAGACAACGGTTATCACGGCCACCCGTTTGAGCCGCTGCGCGCCGAGCAGGAACAGGCTGTCGAGGCGCGCCGCCTGACACGCTGCTTGGCCGTCGCGGGCTTCGCGGCGATGAATATCATGCTGCTGTCCGTATCGGTGTGGTCCGGCAATGTCACGGACATCACCGCCGAGACGCGCGACTTCTTTCACTGGGCGTCGGCGCTGATTGCCTTGCCGGCTGCCGCCTATGCGGGCCGGCCATTCTTCGCAAGCGCCTGGCGCGCGCTTAAGGCGCGTTCGCTCAACATGGACGTTCCGATTTCGCTAGGCGTCATCCTGGCGCTCGGCATGTCGGTCGTGGAAACCGCCAAACATGCCGAGCACACCTATTTCGATTCGGCGATAATGTTGCTCTTTTTCCTGCTGATCGGACGCGCGCTTGATCATGCGATGCGGCGCAAAACGCGCGCGATCGCCGGAAATTTGGCGGCCCTGAAAGCCGAGACCGCGCATCGATTTGCCGGCGACGAATTGGTCAGCGTGCCGGTGGGCGCGCTGAAAGCTGCCGATCGTCTGCTGATCAAGCCGGGCGAGCGTGTGCCCGCCGACGGTACAGTCCTTGGCGGAATGTCCGAGGTCGATGAAAGCTTGATTACGGGTGAAACTGCGCGACGCAAGGTTACGGCCGGCGCGACTATCTATGCCGGCAGCATGAACTATTCCGGCGCGCTGACCCTGAAAGTGACGGCCGCCGGCGGTACCGCGCTGATCGACGAGATCGAGAAGCTTCTAGACAAGGCAGCAAGCGCCAAGTCGCGCGTCATGCGGCTCGCCGATCGGGCCTCCCGCGTCTACGCGCCGGTCGTGCATCTAACCGCCGCCTTGACCTTGATCGGCTGGCTGGTCGCCGGCGCGAGTCTGCATGATGCCCTGGTGACAGCCATCGCGGTGCTCATCATTACATGTCCTTGTGCGCTCGCTCTGGCAATTCCGGCAGTCCAGGTCGTCGCATCCGGAACTCTGTTTCAGGCCAATGTCATTCTGAATTCCGGCGATACGATCGAACGGCTGGCCGAAGCCGACACGGTCGTCTTCGACAAGACCGGAACGCTAACGCTGCCGGAACCGCGTGTCGCCAATGCGACCGGGCTTGACGGTGAACTGCTGCAAAAGGCGGCGCGGCTGGCGTTGTCGAGCCGCCATCCGCTGGCGGCGGCGCTAGCGCGCGAGGCAGTCACGCGCGCACCGTTCGGAGGCGCAGTCGAGGAGCCGGGGAGGGGCGTTCGCGTCAATATCGACGGAGCAGAGGCGCGCCTCGGCGCTGCCGAATTCTGCGGCGTCCCGTGCAGTTCTAACCGGGAAAGTGCCGGTGTCTCTCATATTTACTTCTCTTATCTAGGCCAGACGCTTGCCATCGCCATCAGCCAGACGCTGCGGTCGGATGCCGTCGCGGTCATCGAAGCCCTCCGCGCCCGAGGCCTCGACATCCAGATTCTGTCGGGCGATCGCAGCGAGGCTGTCGAGCCGGTCGCGCAGGCGCTTGGCGTTGCGTATTGGAAGGCCGGCCTGAAGCCGGCGGAAAAGATCGCATTGATTCAAACGCTGAGGAACAACGGCCGCCGTGTGCTGATGGTGGGGGATGGTCTTAATGACGCGCCCGCGCTGGCCGCCGCGCATGTGTCGCTGTCGCCGATCAGCGCTGCGGACGTGACTCAGGCGCAGGCGGACGCGGTCTTCCTTGGCGAGCGTCTCAAGCCGGTGCTCGATTCCATCGTGATCGCGCGCAGGGCGCGGGCCCTGATGACGGAGAATCTGTGGCTTGCGGCGATCTACAACGCCGTAGCGGTTCCCGTCGCGATTGCCGGCGCGGTAACGCCGCTGATCGCCGCGCTGGCGATGTCGGGCTCGTCGATGCTGGTCACACTCAATGCGTTGCGGGCGCGCGGGGTGAAATCATGAATGTTCTGATCTATCTGCTGCCGATCGCACTTGCCCTGGGTCTCAGCGGGCTGTTCGCATTCCTGTGGGCGCTCAAGACCGGCCAATATAGCGATATCGACGGCGCCGCGCTCCGGGTGCTCTCGGACGATGACATTGAGGAGGCACCGAAGCGGTAATTTGCGCATACGCGATGCAGGCGGAACATCACCCCGCCGCCACCACGGCACAGGTTGTGATGATGTCCTCGACGCTCGCCCCGCGCGACAGGTCGCTGATCGGTTTGGCGAAGCCCTGCAGGAACGGTCCGATGGCCGTTGCGCCGCCGAGCCATTGCGTCAGCTTGTAGGCGATATTGCCGGAATCAAGATCGGGAAAGATAAGCACGTTGGCCCTGCCGGCGACGGCGCTCGGCTCCTTGATTTTCTTTAGCGCCACGGCGGGCACCACCGCCGCGTCGCCCTGAAACTCGCCGTCAATGGCTAGGTCCGGCTCGCGTTGACGCGCAATGGCGAGCGCTTCGCGCACCTTGTCAACCCGCGCGTGCTGTGCGCTGCCCTTTGTGGAAAATGACAGCAGTGCGACGCGCGGTGTATCGCCAAGGAGCGTCTGAGCACTATGCGCGGAGGCGATCGCGATATCCGCAAGTTCGCTCGATGTCGGATCGGCATTGACGGCGCAGTCCGCGAAGACGAATGGCTTCGGCCCCTGCCCAAGGTAGTCCGCCACGACCATCAGGAAATAGCTCGAAGGCAATGCTATGCCCTCCGCCAGGCCGACCGTCATCAGGCCGGCCTCGATGACGCGCCGCGTCGGATTGGCACACCCTGCGACCATGGCGTCCGCATCGCCCCGGCGCACCATCATGCCGCCGAAATAGAGCGGTTTGCTGACGAGCCGTGTTGCCATCGCAGGTGTCATGGATTCGCGCGCCTGGACGAGCACCGAGGCGTAGTTTTGCAATCGCGCATCACTGCGCGGATCGACGATCTCGATCCCGTCCAGCGAGACTTTCTGTCCGGCTGCGAGCTCGCGAAGCGCATCAGACGCGCCGAGAAGCACCGGCTGCCCAATCCGCTCGGCCTGCAACCGCGCTGCGGCGGCGACGATACGCGCATCGTCGCCTTCCGGGAGAACGATTTTGCGATTACGCCGCCGTGCGATATCAAACAGTCGATCGAGTAATTCCATGCTTCTCACCGCGTGAGAAAGACGCGCAGTATGGGGGCGGGCGCATGATCCTGAAAAACAGGCGCTTGTTACAAATGATCCTGCGCAGCAGAAGAGGCCATCAATGACTGAAACAGCCGAGGTGATCAAGATTCAACGTGGGCTCAAGGGCGTCTATTTCGATCGTTCGCCTTGCACGTTCATTGACGGCAAAGCAGGGGAGTTGCGCTACCGCGGCTATTCAATCCATGACCTTGCCGAACATTCGAGCTTCGAGGAGACCGCGTGGCTTCTCCTCAACGGTGAACTGCCAAATGTGCAGAATCTCGCGGCCTTCGATGCCGACCTGAAGGCTGCGCGCAAGCTGCCCGATGCGCTGTTCGACATCATTCGTACCATCAAGTCGGCCCATCCAATGGATGTGCTGCGCACTGCCGCGTCGGCACTATCCGCGTTCGATCCTGAAACGGCTGACAATTCACGCGAAGCGACATTGCGCAAGGCCGTACGCCTGACCTCGCAGGTTCCGATGATCGTGGCCGCGCATTCGCGGATTCGCGAAGGAAAAGAGCCTGTCGCTGCGGATCGGACTCTTGGCCATGCCGCCAATCTGCTGTGGATGCTGACAGGCCAGAAGCCCAGCGCCGATGCCGCTCAACTCATCGATCGCGACCTGATCTTGCATGCAGAGCATGGATCGAACGCCTCATCTTTTGCAGCGCGCGTGGTGATCGGCACTGAGGCCAATCTGCATGCGGCTATCGTTGCCGCGATCGCCGCACTGTCCGGCCCCGCGCATGGCGGTGCCGCGGAGGATGTCATGAAGATGGCTGAGGAAATAGGCGAGCCCTCGCGCGCCGCAGCCTACGTGAAGGAAAAGCGCAGCGCGGGCATTGCCATCACAGGCTTTGGGCATCGGGTCTATCGCGCCGAAGATCCGCGTGCGCGCCACATGCGCGCGGGCGTCGAGCGCCTTTCAAAGGAAATGGGTGAGCCTAAATGGTTCGAGATCTTGCAGGCTGTCGTTGCCGCCATGGCGCCTTATGCGCGTCACGGCGTGAATGTGAATGTCGATTTCTATTCCGGCGTCGTCTATCACCTGCTTGGCGTCAGGCGTGATTTGTTCGTGCCGATCTTCGCGATCGGCCGCATGCCGGGCTGGGCCGTGCAGGCGCTCGAGCAGCTCGAAAACAATATCCTGCTGCGGCCGCTCACCCTCTACAACGGACCTGACGCGCGCGTGTATGTGCCGCTTGCGAAGCGGTAGGCCAGCCGTCAAGGCTGGGCTTGATCCGGACGCGCACCGAAAATGCCTCGAACCGATCCGCCGGTGAAATCGAATTCTCGAATCGCGGGACAAAACGGCTCGATTTGACCGTTGCGGCCCCAGACTCTTCTGTTATCGTATTGAGAATAGCAGTCTCAAAAAATGAGAATCCACCGGCAGGCTCGTGCGCTTGGCGGAGAACCGGCGGCAAAAAGCCGGATCAGAGTCCCTGCCGGGCACGGCCGCGGGCGAGGACGAAACAGACAGGCGGCCGCTTGGCAGGGAGGATCAAGTCATGCGTTCGGTCACGCGAAGCTTCACAGTGCTTGCGGCAATGGCGCTCGGCGCCGCGTTGTTCGGCGGCAAGGCCGTCGCAGCCGGTTATCCGGAGCGGCCGATCGAACTGATTGTACCGTGGGGACCCGGCGGCGGCGCCGATCAACTTGCGCGATTGATCAGCAAATTGATGGAGCCGATGCTCGGTCAGGGGATCCCGGTCGTGAACGTGCCGGGCGGAACCGGCGCGACCGGCATGGTGAAGCTGCTCGCGGCGCCGGCCGACGGCTATTCGATGGCGATCTATATCGCCGACAGCCACGCATTGCTCGCCGGAAAAAGTCCGCGCTGGACGATGAACGACATCACGCCGGTGGCGGTGATGATGAAAGTGCCGTCTTTTATTTTCGTGAAACAGGACAGCCGGTTCAAGAATTGGGACGATTTCGCCAAGGAGGCAAAAGCCAATCCGAACAAGCTCAAGGTCGCAACGCTCGGCTTCGGCAGCGTGGACGATTTTTCGCTGACGGTGCTCGACCATGGCGGGATCAAGGTCACGCAGGTGCCGTTCTCCAAGCCGAGCGAACGCTACGTTTCCATTCTTGGCGATCACGCCGACGCACTCTACGAACAGGCGGGTGACGTCGCGCAATTTCTGAACAGCAAGCAGATGCGGCCAATCCTGCTGTTCGGCGAGAAGCGCCTCGACAGATTCAAGGATGTCCCGGCGTCTTATGAGCTAGGTTACAAAGTAGCGCTGCCGCAGTTTCGCTCGATTGTCGTTCGCTCCGGCACGCCCCCCGATATCGTGAAGAAGCTGTCGGACGCACTGGCCAAGGTATACGCATCGGCCGAATACAAGAAGTTCATGGATGATCAGTTCTGCGATCCCAACAGCTTCGAAGATTCCGCGAAAGCGCCGGCATTCATCAATCAACAGCTCGACGATATGAAGAAGACAATGGCGACGAACTGATGACGTCCCCGCTGGAGCTTCACACGGTCCGCTTATTCCGGCGAAAGCGGGGATCTGGAGACTTCGTTTCGGCGGCGGCGATTTGTCACCCTGGGTCCCCGTACTTGCGGGGACGAGTGGAGTAAGCGCCATGGACAAGGTGCTGTTCCGTTCGATTGTGCCTTACACGGTTGGCCTCGCCATCGCCGCCGCACTTTACGTCTATGCCGGCACGATTGCCTACACACCTCGCGCCGGCGATCTCGGTCCCGAAGTGTGGCCGCGCATCGCGATTCTGCTGATGGCGGGGTCCTGCGTGTTTGAAATATCGCGGCGGTTAATTGCGGGGAACAAGGAAGGTACCGGCTTTCTCGAAGCCTTCGAGCGAGAAACCGAGCCGGAAGACAAGCAGCCGGTTTATCCGCGGATTCTGATCGGCGGCATCATACTGATGGCGATCTATGCGGTGCTGGTTCCCGTTCTCGGCTTCATTCTCGGCACGTTCTTTTTCCTCGCCGCCTTCATGTATGTCGGTGGTTACCGAGCGCATGGCGCGATCTGGGGCACCAGCGCCGCGGTGACGATTTTCTGCGGCGTTCTGTTCCTG
>Ga0134126_10012848_pt1 | contig 10573 bp, 9 predicted proteins | sample KB31752_FD_96881 | JGI IMG/M metagenome (GOLD analysis project Ga0134126, IMG submission 96881) | Terrestrial soil microbial communities with excess Nitrogen fertilizer from Kellogg Biological Station, Michigan, USA - KB3-175-2 | ecosystem: Environmental > Terrestrial > Soil > Unclassified ...
CTTAAAGTCGTTCGCCCCGCGAACCTCTCCATACAGAGTGGCGCCCCAGTTGGGGTACAGGTTGAAGAAGATCACGATGGGGATTAAGGCGAAGCTGCCTCCCAGGGCCAGTTTATTGAACGGTACCGGGGTATAGCCTGCCTTCGCTGCCGCTTGTAGCGTGGCCTGGTAGGCGCCGTTGACTCCGAACACTTTCTGATTGAAGTGGTTGAAGCCGTTCACGAAGTCGGCGTGGGAGTTGACCAGGAGCATGACGAACATGACCCCCAGCCCGATCATGCCTCCCAGGAAGCAAAACTTCTGCACCCTGGCGTAGATTTTCATCCCGGCCGCGATCACCGCGGCGGCAAACACCGCGACCACGATGGAGGAAATCATGTAACCGGTCTTGCTGAGCGAGTTAACCGCCCAATCGACAAAGGTATGGTTACCGGTAATCGAGGCCAGAATGGTACATACTGGACTGATGAACTCGGTGGAAAATATTTCACCATATATTGGTACCCATAACCAGAGGGTGAAGACCCAGCCGGTAATCGCCAGCACGAAGCCGAGGCCCCCGCCCAGGATCCGGGTCTGCCATACGTAGTCGCCGCCCGCTCTCGGCATCACCGCGATCAGCCCGGCGTACACCGCAACCTCGGCCAGAATAAGCAAGCCACTGATCACGATCGCGGTCAGCAGATTACCGCCGGGAGCGGATCCGGGACCGAAGGTAAACTCAAACCAGCCCAGGGTGACCAGGTTGATCGAGAAGAAACTATAGATGAACGCATCGAACGCGGCCCAGGAACGGACCAGGCCCGTGGCGTTACGAACGAACAGATCGAGGCTTCCGGCAACGATAGGGCCGCGTGTCCCTCCCAAGGTAGCCATGAATGTTTCCCTTCCCTCCGCTCTTGTTGCCGGTGACCGGCATCAATCGAGTTAGCCTGACGTAAGCCTGTGATCGGCGAGCTTGGCTCCCTTGAACTCCACCACGGCGCCGAGCAAGTTGCCCGACTCGTAGGTGCTGCCGGGATTAATACAGATCGTGCGGCCGATTTTGCTCGTTCCTCTCCCTTCATGAATGTGGCCATGAAGGCTCACCTGCGGTTGATACTTTTCGATCGCGGCCCGGACGGCGGTTGAGCCCACGGCGGCCAGGATGTGGCCCGCGTACTTTGGCCGCATGTCGGCGTCGAGCTCGGGCGCGTCGTCCAGTCCCGATTTATGGGGAGGGCAGTGCAAATTGAACACCCAGCCGGTCGTCGAAGGCAAACCAGTTGCCATGGCTTCGATCTTGGCTCCCAGGTCGGCTTCATCCAGTTCCCGATCGGTATTCCAGGGGGTACGATTGGCCCAGCCAGTGCTGATCATGGAGACCTGCTCCTCGATGGCGAGCACCTGTCCTTCACCCAGGCAAACTCTTTCAGCTTCTTGCAGAAGCGGATCGATGGCGAACGCGTCGTCGTTACCAGGACAGACATAGCAGCGGACGGAGGTACCGGACAGCTTCGCCTCGGCGTAGGCGAGCCACTCACGTACGCGCAGGATCACCCGTTCGGTAAAGAGGGTGTCGATCCGTTCTGGGTGTTGCCGGAGGTCGGCCAGTTGATCCTCGTCGAGGCGCACCGGATAGTAGCCTTTGTTGGCGATCGTGGTTTCCATGGCCTGAACCGCCGCCTCGTCCTTCAGCACGTGGACCTGGTCCATCAGTTCCACTCGCGTTTCACCACGGGCGCCCCGCACCATGGGGATCACGGCTTTCCCGGTCATATCGCCGCCGAGCACGAGCGCGTTCGCCTCGTAGAACTTGGCGCCGGCGATGAACTTCTTCCAGCAGAGGTCGGAGCCGTGCACATCGGTGGCAAAGAAGATACGAAACATGAAGCTGGTTTCTCCCCCTAACCCGCTGCTTTTTCCGGGCCGTGGCGTTGACTAAGCATTTGTTCGACCAACCTGGCTTCCTCCAGGGCCTCGGCCAGCCGCCCGGCCCGCAACAACGCCACACTGAGTTCCCGGCGCAGGGACCGATTCTCTGGATCGTCCCGAAGCTGCCGTTGCAAGACGGCGATCGGATCCGCCGGCGCGGTGGCCGGCTGGGCCGGACTGAGGATCGTCACCTCGGGAGCGCGGCCGGCGGCCTCGATCGGCGGGCCCGAGCGACTGGTAATGCCATGCTCGGCCACCAGGTTTGAGAGATCCTGCTGATAGGCCGATCGCTGTTCGGGAAAGTCTTTCTCCGCCCTACCGTAGAGTGCGAGCGCGTCGCTGAGTCGGGATTGGCGGATCAGCACGCGGGCCAGATCCCGCAGTAAGGGCGCCAGCGAGGGCAAGGCGCCGAGAGCGGCGCGGAGCGCCTGCTCGGACGCCTTGAGATCGCCTGTTTCGCCCAGATAGAGACCAAGTTTGTGTTGGATTCCGGCCTGAATGGTGACAACCATATCAGGGGGAGCGGGCATGGCGCCGAGGCGGACCACCGGGGGCTGATCGAGATCTCCCAGTAGGTTCAGGCCACTTTTGAGCAAATCGATCGCCCCTTGCGGGTTCCCGCGCTGATGTTCGATCATCGCGAGACCAGCAAGGGTCACCGGATCCCGCGGTTCACGGGCCAATCCCTGACGCAGCAGGTTCTCGGCGGCTTCTCGTTCTCCGCCGCGGAGGAGCAGGGAGCCCAGGGCGGCAAGGCCCAGCGCGTCCGTCGGCTGTAAGTGGACAGCCGCTTGGTATTGGTCTTTGGCGGCGTCCAGCCGGCCCATACTTTCCAATACGGTTCCGTAGGTACGGCGAAGCCCATCATCCTCCGGCGCCAGAGTCACCGCCAGCAAAAGTTCGCTTGACGCCTCCTCCAACTCCCCCAGCCGCTGCAGCACCATCCCCAAATAGGCATGCCCAGTGGTGGATGCCGGGTTAAGGCTTACGGCGCGGCGAAGTTCGCCGGCGGCCTGCTGGTAGAGGCGGCCCTGCAAGAACAGCAACGCGGATCGCTCCGCCTCGGCGGCTTGCTTGAGGAGCTTCTCCTGTTGATCCTGGGGCTGCTTCTCCTGCCTTCGACCGAAGAGTTGCATAAACCTCCCCATCCGACATGCGTGCGATGCCCTTACCGCGGTGTCCCGTGCGACCGGAAGGGAGGCACCATCCAAAAAACCGGGCCGGCATCCCCTTGTGGGAAGCGATTGTCCGCGGCCCGAGCCGGCACCAGGGTGTTCCCAGACCCCGATCCCGCCGCATGGTTAACCCCTATTCTGCTGCGCAACGATCGCGGATGCAACACCTTAGTGTTGACTACTCGACTAGATCACATATTTAGCGCGAACACACCTGCTTCCCGCGCGAGCCCGATACGGCATGCCGCCCCCAATTTCATCCAGCCGTCCCGTTATGGTCCGATACGATGAGCCCACTTTGTACTGATCGGGGTGGGAGGGTCAACCCCCCAAATGGCGAATCGTCCGCGCGGACGTGGGCATCGCGGGCTCTAACGTTGAACCTCCTCGGGCAGGTTGTACCATGCCTTTCGCCGACCCACCCGATCCCGGAGTCGCCAGCCAAGCGATTTGGGGGCCGACTCGATCGCTTCCAGCAGCACCCTGACCCGCCGCTGTACCCGCGATGCGTCGGATGGAGGGAGAATACGGTCGACCGCGGCCGAGATCGCGGTCAGATTGTCGTGGAGGGTCGTATACCACCCCCAATCCCCCGCGCAAAGCTTGACCAGGTAGTCGAGGCTCAGGCTGTCCGGGCCGTCCGACCCGTGAGGCTCGTACTGGAGGAGGAGCGCGAGGGTATCCGTAACATCTTTCCGGTTGAGCTGAATAATCTGCAATTTCAGCAACAGGAGATCCGATGGCGAGAGGGCCGGCCCAGGCAGGGTGAGGCGGGGCTCAAGATCCAAGGTATGGCACATCGAGAACTGTCCAAGAAAGACGTCGATTTGCCGCTGGCGCGGTCCATCATGAAAGAGGAGGCGTGAACCGCCCTGCAGGGCATTGAATTGGCGGTTCGGCGCATACCCCTCCCTGGCCAGCAGGTCGCCCAGAGCCCTGGCGGATCGGCGTGGCGCGGCCAGATCGATGTCCTTAAACTCACGGGCCAGTTCAGGGCGATCCATGATCGCGCCGCAGCGCAGCGAGACCGCGATGCCGCCAAGCAAACGGAGGGGAATCGCGTCCGTCTCCGCCAGCTTTACCAGCCGATCGGCCTCCGCTACGATATCGGGGTGCGTCACTCTTCCCTCCTCCGGTAAAGTTGCATTGGCCAGCCCACGGCGGCCATCGAGCCGGCGCCGCTTGTCTTCGCCCATGATAGCGCCTGCCGGGCCGAGCTGGGTCATTGTCGATCCCGCGGTCCCTTTTTCTCTTGGCCCTCAGGGTGTATCCTATCTGTTGGAACGGCACGCCCCACCCGCGCCGTCACGCGGGAGCCTTTTCCGTGGCATTCGCGGCCAAGGCACGACGCCGCGACCGGGATGTAGGTTCGGAGACTATGGCCGTCCGACAGCAGCGCCTGACTATTCCCCGCGTTCACCGGATGAGCTTCGCGCGCATCTGGGGCACCATGCGCTCCATGACCTTCGCCATCTTTATGTTGGCGGGTATTTTGGCGGTCGTGATCGCTGGGAGTCTCTTACCGCAGGACAAAGGCATCCGCTACATCTACGAATCGTGGTGGTTCTACGGGCTAAACTTCCTCCTCATGCTCAGCGTTTTGAGTTGCGTGCGTGGGCGGATTCGCCCGGTGTATCGCTATGCCTTTAAGGTGCCGGTCGTTCATCGGCCAGAGTTTTACCGCGCCGCCGAGACGGTCCAGGATATGGAGGCCGGCCTGCCACCAGCCACCGCGGGCCGCGCCGTGGTCAAGGCCCTCCGCCGGTGCCATTATAGGGTAGAGACAGTCGAGCGCGAGGGCAAAACCTACATTCTCGCCGATCGTTTCCGGGCCATGCGTCTGGGTTCCTTGGTCTCGCACCTGGGGATCGTGTTGATGGTGGCCAGCATAGCCTGGGGGGCGATCGCCGGGTGGCTGGACAGCGCCGTGTTGGTGGAGGCGGGAGGGGCGCCAATCGCGATCGGTCACGGCACGGGCCTTATGCTGCGTTCGGACGGCTTTAATTTTGGTCTGTACCCGGACGGACTGCCGCGGAACTTCCGCGATCAGCTCACCGTGATCGAATCGAACGGAACTGAGCATCACGACACGATCGACGTGAACACACCCTGGTATTACGGCGGTATCTTCGGCTACGATATTCACCAGGCCAGTTTTGCTGTCTCCGCCCGGTTGATCGCGATCGACACTCGGCAATCCCCGTCCAAACCGCTGTCTTATTGCGTGCTGGAGGATAATACGCAGTCGTGCGGCGGCGGCTCCGACCCGTTGCTGCTGGCTCCGTTGGGAGACGGGAGCTATCGCCCGATCGGGAATGGTATCTCGGCCTTCTATCTTCCGGACCGAGATCTGGCGGTCACCTTGACTTTTCATGATGCCATCCCCAACCAACAGCAGCCGCCTACCGCCGTGGTCACGGTTGCCCGGCCCCCACAAAAAGCGGGACAGACCATGCGAATCTTGAAGGAAGCGGCCGATATTCCGGTTGGCACGCGAGATTTCAACGGCACCATGGAACAGATCACGACCACGCCCGTGGAAGTTGGCGGAGTCCGCTTCATCCTGCTGATCCGCAGGGTCGCGGGCCTGAATATTGGCCATAACCCCGCCGTGCCTTTTATCTTCACCACCTTCGCGCTCATCCTCCTGGGACTGGTGAGCGTGTTGTATTTTCCCTTTAGCCGGTTGTGGCTGTACATTGCTCCCGACGACGACTCGGGAATATCCAGCAGAATGTTGATGCGCGGCTCCTCGGAAAAGAGCAGACAGGGATTTAAGCGCCGGTTCGAGGAGATTGGCCGTGTGGTGCGGCGTGAATTGGATACCGCCAGCAAGGAGCTTGAGATGGAAGGTCGTACGTCATGAGCCAAGATCAGCTTTTACATTTTTCGTCCACTTGCCTGTTTTTGGGCTTCTGGATCTACGCGCTCGCCCTGCTGTTCTACATCGCTCACGCGATCGCCCCGGAGGTTCGGGCCGTCACGGCGCGGGTGGCCACGGGATCGCCTGGCGGAACCATCGCTTTGAGCGGCGGCGGGCGGGCTGAGCCTGTTTTCAACCGTTACCGGTTGGGGCTGACCGCGACCGGTCTGGCCTATGGCGGCTACCTTTTGGCGACCCTCGGTCTGGCCGCCCGTTGGGACGCGCAAGGCTACTGGCCGGTGGCCAATGCGTTCGAGGCGCCCATCGCGTTCTCCTGGGCGATCGTCACCGTGTATCTGGTGGCCGAAAAACTGATGCGGACGCGCATCGTGGGCTGGGCAATCTTCCTGTTCGTGGTGGGATTTTCCGGCTATTCCCTGTTCAACTTCGGATCCGGCAGCACGGTGATCGATCCGCTCCGCCCCGCTCTGCAGAGTAATTGGCTCCGCATTCATGTGGGAATGGCCATGACCTGCTATAGCTTTTTCGCCCTGGGCGGCGCGCTCAGCATCACCTATCTGGTTCGGTCGGGCGCCTGGCGCCGTCCGCATACATTCGCGCTTGCCATCTGGCCGGTCTCGATCGTGGTCGGCATCCTCCTGGGGATTTATATCGGCCGCTGGCCGGGCAGCGGCGACGCGCTCACGGCCTCAAAAGTTCTGGGGATCGCCTGCGAGATCGTGGTGCTGTCGGCGGTGACTTTCCTGGGCTATAAAGGGCTGGAACGGCGAATCGCTCTCGAAGGTCCACTGGTGACACGGGCCGAGGGTCCGGAGGCCGAGCTGTTGGAGCAGCTCGATGAGTGGTCCTACCGCGCGATCTCCATTGGACTGCCTATGATCGCCTTCGTGTTGATGTCGGGGGCCATCTGGGCCCAAATGGCCTGGAGCACCTTCTGGAGTTGGGATCCCAAGGAAATCTGGGCCCTGATCACCTTCGTGTACTACGCGCTGTATGTGCACGTTCGGGTGCAGCGTGGCTGGCGCGGCGCCCCGATGGCCGCCCTGGGGATGGTCGGCTTCGTCATCGTGATCATCAGCTTCCTGGGTCTGGCCTACCTGGTTGGCACCCTGGGCATCTTTAGTCTACATACCTTCGGCAACGTCCAGTGACCGGCGGCGCCGGTTCGACGACCTTGGTGGACGATGCGCAGGCAGTCCATATCGAGGAGCGGCGGGCCGCGGCCGCCATCGCGCGGAAGCTGAGCGTGGCCCGGCCCCCAGTGGGGATCACCTTTTTTACCGAGGCGCCGCCGCCGGAGTATGAGGCGGTGAACCTGCCGGCGTGCGCCCTGATCCGAGAGGCGGAGCTTGGGCGGCGGATCTACGTGGATAGCGCGCGCCACGATTGCATCGTGGGCCAATACCATCTTGGCCTGGGGCCTGGCATGCCGCTGATTACCGAGGGACACTATCTCACCCTGGCTCAGGGGTTTTATACCCCTGAAGGGGCGCGGGCAAGCAAGGCTCACAGTTACTCGCTGGCGCAGGGTAGCATCACGGCCCTGGGGGCGGCGCCGCTGGCCGATACCCCAATCGGAGTATCGGTAGACTTGATGGTGCTGATCTGTCCTCCTCAGCAGGCGATGATCGTGGCCGAGGCGAGCGCGGTGCGGACTGGTGAGTTCCCCCTGGGAGATCTCGGGGCGGCCACCTGCTCTTCAGTTTTCGCGGCGCCGCGGCTTACCGGCAACAGCGTCTTCTCCCCAGGAGACAGCAATGGCCGAGCCTTTAATAAGGTGGATGCCTCGGAACTGTTCGTGGTGGTGCCGCGTGATCGTTTCCGTCATCTGATTGAGATGATGGATAATTTCTGGGTCAAGCCGGCGGAAACGCGCCGCTTGATTCATCCATCGTATGCCCCACGGGGCGACTCCGACGAGGAGCGGTAAGCATGGCAAACGACCCGTTTCGCGCGATCCTGTTCAGCGGCGGCGCCGGTTCGCGCTTGTGGCCACTGAGCAGACGGGCCCGACCGAAGCAATTCCAGCCCCTGGTCGGCCCCGATTCGCTCTTCCAGCTGATGGTGCGGCGCCTGGCCGGCAGTTTCGGTCTGGAGAACATCTTCGTCTCCACCGGCGAGGTCTACCGTGACCTGGTCCTGGAGCTGGTTCCCGGCCTGCCGGTGGATAACGTGCTGGCCGAGCCGGAGATGCGCGACACCCTGGCCGCCGTGGGCTACGCGGTGACCGTCCTGAACCATCGCTACCCCGGTTCCACGATCGCCACGCTTTGGGGGGCTGACCATGTAATTCGCCGTGACGGGGAGTTCGTGGCCTGCCTGCAAGCGGCGCACACCCTGGCGCGCGAGCGAAATTGGGTGGTGAAGGTGGATGTGCGGCCCACCTCGCCCAGCAGTGCCCTGGGGTACATCGAATATGGCGAACAACGAGCCATGGTGGATGGGAGGGCGGTCCACGCCTTTGTCCGCCAGGTAGAGAAGCCGTCCCTGGCCACCGCGTTGCGGTTGATCGAGGCTGGTAACTACCTCTGGAACACCGGCTACATCGTGTGGACGGCGGAGAAGATTCTGGCCCTCTACGCCGAGCACGCGCCGGAGGCTTCCGCGGCCCTGCTGCGGATCGTCCAGGCGCTTGAACATCAGGGCCCCAGAGCCCGGATTGGCGAATTATACGCGCGCATCCCCAAAATGTCGATCGATAAGGGGATTTTCGAGCATATGGGGGGAGATGATATGGTGGTGATGCCGGCCGAGCTTGGTTGGAGCGACATTGGGGCCTGGGACGTGCTGCGCGATGAACTGGCCGATTCCGGCACCGGGCACGCCGTCCGCGGACGCTACATCCCCTTCTCCAGCAGCCGGAATCTCATCTATGCTCCTGAGGGAAAACAGGTAATCACCATCGGGGTGGACAATCTGATCGTGGTGGATACGGGCGACGCGCTCCTGATCTGTCCGGCGGACAAGGCGCAAGACGTCAAAACGGTGGTTCAGCACCTTGAGCGCCATCTGCCCGACCTGTTGTAGAACCGGCCACACGCCGGTACGATGAGGATGGTATCGCTAGATCTGGGGTTTGTCGCCTGCCAACAGGTAATGTTTACGTTGCATCCCCGGTCCCCCGACTGAGGTCGGGTGGTAGCGCCGGGCCGACCGCGGTCGGGGAGTGCAACGAATGAGCATTGACACACCACTGGGGCTCGAAGGAGAGTCGAATGGATAGGGTAAAAGACAGGGTCGCGCTGGTCACGGGAGCCGGCCAGGGGATCGGGAAGGCTACCGCGCGCCGGCTTGCCCAGGAGGGCGCCACGGTCTGCCTGGCGGATGTGAACGGTGAGGGGCTGGAGGCCACGGTCGCCGAACTCCGCGGGGAGGGGCTGGCGGTCTCAGGGGCTCGCCTGGATGTTACCAATCGCGAACAGGTTGACGCGGTGATAGGCGATTTCGCGGCGTCCCAGGGCCGTTTGGACATTCTGGTCAACAACGCCGGCGTCCTGCGCGATAACCTGCTGTTCAAGATGAGCGATGAAGATTGGCAGCAGGTGGTGGACGTGCACCTCAAGGGGACGTTCCTGTGCTGCCGGGCGGCGCAAAAGGTGATGGTGCCCCAGAAATACGGAAGAATCGTCAATCTCTCCTCCACCTCGGCCCTGGGCAACCGGGGACAGACCAACTATGCCGCCGCCAAGGCCGGTCTCCAGGGGTTGACCAAGACGCTGGCCATCGAACTGGGAAAGTTCGGCATTACCTGCAACGCGGTAGCGCCGGGGTTCATCGAAACCGACATGACCCGCGCCACCGCCGCGCGGGTGGGCGTTCCCTTCGAGCGTTTCGTGGAAATGGCCGTGCAAGAGATACCGGTGGGGCGGACCGGGCAGCCCGAGGACGTAGCGGCGGCCATCCTGTTCCTGGCCTCGGAGGAGGCGGGCTTCGTGAGCGGTCAGGTGCTCTATGTCGCGGGCGGTCCCCGCGTCTGAAAGGAGCGGCCCATGTGGCAACACCTGGTTGGTACCGGGTCGAAACCAGCGGCGAATTGGATCGAACGCGGCGCGGTCCGCCGATTCGCGGAGGCGATCGGCGATCCTAACCCCTTCTACGTCGACGAGGAGGCGGCGAAACGGAGCCACCATGGCGGGCTGATCGCGCCGCCGACCTTCGCTATTACCCTGGATTACGGCCGGATCGAGGGCTTGGATTTGCCCGGCGAGGGCCTTCTGCATGGCGAGCAGCGGATTAGCGCCGCCCGCCCGCTTCGGGTGGGTGAGATGATTATGGGCCAGGACATGTTCGAGAGCTACTACGAGAAGCAGGGAGGGCGGGGCCTCCTCACCTTCCTGGTATTCGCCCAGACCGGGACAGCCGAGAACGGCGACGTGGTGCTGAGCATGCGGAAGGTCTTGATTATCACCGAGACGGTGCGTCGGGGGCTGGAACGATGAGCCTGGTATGGGAGGTCGGGACGGAGCTCGGGCCGCTGACCCTGGCCCCGGTGACCCGCCTTGATTTGATCAAGTACGCGGGCGCCTCCGGCGACTACAACCCAATCAACACCATCGACGCGGCGGCGTCCGAGGCCGGGCTTCCGGGGGTGATCCAGCAC
>Ga0134126_10012849_pt1 | contig 10571 bp, 8 predicted proteins | sample KB31752_FD_96881 | JGI IMG/M metagenome (GOLD analysis project Ga0134126, IMG submission 96881) | Terrestrial soil microbial communities with excess Nitrogen fertilizer from Kellogg Biological Station, Michigan, USA - KB3-175-2 | ecosystem: Environmental > Terrestrial > Soil > Unclassified ...
CACCCTCCCATTGCCACTTCAAATCGACCGGATGTTCGGCGCCGCCGCGGGTCAGCGCCGCCGGATCAGGACAGTGGCTGACCAGCCGCAAGTAGATCGCCTCGCGCTCGAGCGGCAGCACGGCCGCGAGTTTTCTGAGCTTGTCCGCGGGTTGCGTCGGCAACCAGCCGGCTGGCGCAATGCGCGCAATTGCCTCGACCAGGCTGCCGGGGGTCGAGCGTAGCATCGCGGCAAGGGCGCGGCGCAGTTCGGCGGGAGAATTGGTCACGAGGCGACCGAGACCATAACCGAGCGCGTATTTGCTGTAGCCGCCAAACAGCTCGTCACCGCCGTCTCCCGACAAGGCGACGGCGACATGCGCGCGCGTGAGCTTCGAGATCAGATGGGTCGGGATTTGCGAGGCGTCGGCAAACGGCTCGTCATACATCTCGGCAAGCTGTGGAACGACCGCCAGGGCATCCGTTGCGGTTACGATCAGCTCGCGGTGTTCGGTGTCGAGATGCTGCGCGACGGCCTTGGCATGTTTGGATTCGTCGTAGCCGAAGTCGGGAAAACCGATCGAAAACGTCCGCACCGGACCGCGCCGCGCCGCTTTCATCAAGGCGGCGACGGTCGAGGAATCGATGCCGCCCGAAAGAAAAGCCCCCAGCGGCACATCCGAGATCATCTGCCCGCCGACGGCGTCGGCCAGCAGATCGTGCAGTTCGGCCTCAGCATCCGCCTCCGATCCGGCATAAGCCTCCGCCAATCCGGCAGATGCGACGTCGGCCAGCGACCAATATTGCCGGCGCGTGATATTGCCACCGGCATCGATGGAAACGACTTCACCAGGCTTGAGTTTAGTGATACCGCGAAAAATCGAAAACGGCGCCGGAACATAGGCGAAGCGCAGGAAACTCGCGACCGAGGCCGGATCGATATCGAGTTTCACACCGGCCGCCGCCAGCGCTTTGAGCTCGGATGCAAACAACGCGTCGCGCTGCGTCGAGACCAAGAACAAAGGCTTGATCCCCAGCCGGTCGCGGATCAGATGCAACGTGCGTGTCGCGCGATCCCAAAGCGCAATCGCAAACATTCCATTCATGTCGGCGAGCGTGCGGTCGAGCCCGCGCCTCGCCACCGATTCAAGCACGATCTCGGTGTCCGACGTGCCACGAAACGCCAAGCCGCTCAATTCAGGCGTCCGCGCCATCGCCGCCGCGTTGTAGATTTCGCCGTTGTAGGTGATCACCCAACGGCCGTCCGCGGAAACCATCGGCTGCGCGCCGGTCGGCGTCAGGTCGATAATGGCGAGCCGCCGGTGCGAGAGTGCCGCGCCGGCTTCCGGATCGCTCCACACGCCGGAACCATCGGGCCCGCGATAGGCGATGGCGTCAGACATCGCGCGGGCCCGGCTCTCGAGCGCGCGCCGATCTCCCACCAATGACGGATCAATCAGACCGGCAATGCCGCACATGATTCAATCCGGTGGAAGATAAACGCATGAACGTCAAGCGCGATGTTGGGCCGATGAAGCCCGGATGCTTTCGCCGACGTTTCGAAATAAAGCTTTGGAAACAATATGTTACAAATCGACCGCGCTGGCGCGCGCTAGACTGAGCGGCGCGTCGCTCGGGTCTTTGCCGTAACGCGCCGACTTGGCTTATGTACGTTTGGGTTTCGTTAAGACCGGTTTTCCGATTCGCCGGGCATGGCTGCCTGGTTGGAATCAACCGAGACACAGACTGGCTGTTGATGCAAAAGATTCTCTATCTGGTCTCGGAAGATTGGTACTTCGTCTCGCATCGTCTGCCGATGGCGCGCGCGGCGCGCGATGCTGGATACGAGGTTCACGTGGCGACCCGGGTGGACAGATGCGGCGCGCAAATTGAAGCCGAGGGATTTCATTTGCATCCCATTCAATGGCGCAGGGGCAGCATGAATCCATTCCGGCTTGCGGGCGCGGTCATGGAAACGCGGCGGCTGTATCGCCGGCTGCGGCCCGACCTTGTCCATCATGTCGCCACGGTCTCGACTGTCATCGGTTCTTTGGCGGCGCTCGCCTTGCCGATGCAGAAACTCAATGCCTTTGCCGGACTTGGTTTTGCGTACGCTTCGAAAGCCATGATGGTGCGGCCGTTGCGTGCGGTCGCCTATGCCTTCCTCGGCTGGCTCCTGAAGCGGCCCCATTCCACCGTGCTCGTGCAAAACCCCGACGATGGCGTGACAATTTCAGGGCTCGGCGTGCCGCGCGAGCTTATCGCATTCATTCCCGGCTCCGGCGTGGATGTGGATTTTCTTACCGCTCTGCCGGAGCCAGCGAACGCTTTCACGGCCGGCTTTGCAGCGCGCCTGCTCGATATTAAAGGCGTGCAGACTTTGGTGCGCGCGCACGAGATTCTGGCAGAGCGCGGTATCGCGGTTCGCCTGCTACTGGCGGGCCAGCCCGACAAGCCCAATCCTTCGTCAATTCCGGAGCCCGTGCTAGCCCGCTGGCGCCAACGGCCGAACTTGATCCTGCTCGGTCATGTCGATGACGTCCGCACCGTTTGGGCGCAGGCTCATATCGCCATTCTGCCGTCGCGGGGCGGCGAAGGCATCCCGCTGAGCCTGCTGGAGGCGGCGGCATGCGGCCGGCCGCTGATCGCGACCGACGTCGCCGGATGCCGCGAAATCGCGCGGCTTGACGTGAACGCGTTGCTGGTGCCGCCGGACGAGCCCGGCGCGCTGGCGGACGCGATCGAGACGCTCATACAGGACCGCGCCATGCGCCAGCGATTTGGACAAGCCAGCCGCCAGATCGCCGTCAAAGAATATTCCACCACGCTCGTCGGCCGTGAAATCGTGGCGCTTTATGCGCGCTTGCTGAAGCGGAGCGCCGCATGAGTAACACTTGGGCGCTGATAATTTTTTTGGCCAGCGCGGCGGTCAGCTACGGGCTGCTCTTGGCGTTCCGTCCGATGCTCGAACGCCATGCGCTGGCGCATCCCAATCCCCGGTCGTCGCACCGCGCCCCGACGCCGCAAGGCGGCGGCTTCGCTGTGATTGCCGCGACCTTGATCGCCATAACCGGCGCTGCAATTTGGTCCGGCGACACGGCCAATTATTCACTGTGGCTCGTGCTGGCTGCCGCCGTGTTGATCGCTGTGGTGGGCGCAATCGACGATGTCCGCAGCATCGCGGTTTTGCCGCGGCTTTTCCTGCAGGCGGCAAGCGTCGCGATTGTTTTGGTGGCGCTACCGGACGCGCTGCGGATCGTGCCGTCGCTTCCGCTTTGGCTCGAACGCGCGCTCGTCGGGTTCGCTCTGCTCTGGTTCGTCAACCTGGTGAACTTCATGGACGGCATCGACTGGATGACAGTCGCCGAGGTGGTGCCGGTTGCGGGCGGCCTCGTTTTATTCGGCTTCATGGGGGCGCTACCGCGTGACGCCACGGTGGTGGCGCTCGCGCTCGGCGGCGCGATCGTCGGTTTTGCACCCTTCAACAAGCCGGTGGCGCGGCTGTTTCTTGGTGACGTCGGCAGCCTGCCGACCGGCCTGCTGCTGGGCTGGCTTCTGGTCGTGCTCGCCGGTGGCGGCCACCTCGCGGCGGCTTTGTTGCTGCCGCTCTATTATCTCGCCGACGCGACCATCACGCTGCTGCGCCGGCTCACCAACGGCGAGCCAATCCTGCAAGCCCACCGAACGCACTTCTATCAGCGCGCCACCGACAATGGCTTCAACGTCAGCCAAATTATTGGCCGCATCTTCCTGCTCAACCTGACGCTGATCGTCCTCGCCGCCACGACCTTGCTGACGGCGTCGTTGCTCGTCCACGCCGCCGCGCTCATTGCAGGCTGCGTCCTGGCCGCCGCGCTGCTTTATCGCTTCGTCGCCGCCAAGGCCTGATCGACGGCCGCGATCACCTGAGCCGGCAGGAGTTCGTCGAGGCAGGCGCTGTAACTTTCGAGCCAACGCTCGCAGCCCTCGAGCTGGCACGGCATGCACGGCAGCGGATTTTGCACCAGCCACACATTGCCGCGATGCTGCATCGTTCCGGCCGCCGCCCAATTCGATTGCAAACCGCCGGCCGGCCACGGCCCCCAAAGCCGCGGGTCCGTTGGCCCATAGAGCGCGACGGTCGGACAGCCCACGGCGGCGGCAAGATGGGTGACCGAGGTGTCCGGGCCGACATAAACCTGCGCCTTCGACAGCAGCGCCGCGAGCTGGCTCCAGTCGAGCCGGCCATCCATCCGTGTGACGGACGCTCCGCTCCAAACCTCGTCGAGGTAGCGCCGCTCGGCCTCTGCCGGACCGCCGGTCGAAACGACCGTCAATCCGCGCGCGGCCAATGCGGCCGCCAACTCGCGCCAGCCGCTCGGGGTCCACTGCTTGTAGCGGAACATCGGCGCGGCGTGAATCACGGCATAGGCCCCGGCGGGGCCTACCGCATCGATGTGATGGGGGCTGACGACCTCGGCCACGCGCTCGATACCGAGCAGATCGGCCAGCCGAAGATTCTCCTCCACGCGGTGCGGCCCGGGCTGAGCGGATTGCATTCGGCCGTATGCGAGACGTTTCAAGCCGCGGCCGGCATGAGGTCCGGCGCGACGACGGCCGGCCATGAAGGCGAAAAACGTCGGCCGGTCGCCCGATTGCGTCGAGATCGCGAGGTCGTATCTCCGGAAAAGCCGCATCGCCAGCGCCAAGCTCTGCATCATCGTCGGCGGCGCCGGCATCGCCACGATAGCGTCGAGATCGGGATTGCCGCCGAGAATGCCGGCGGTGTCGGCGAAAACCAGCGCGTCGATGCTTGCGTCCGGCCAGGCACGCCGCAGACTGCGGATCAGCGGCGTGGTCAGCAAAACGTCGCCCAGCCGGCGCAGCGCGACAACCAGAATGCGCGGCTTGGCGGGAAGCTCGATCCGCGTCATGGCGGTGGCGCTTCGCGATGCTTGAGCGCCATGCCGCCGGCGACGCCGACCCCGATCACGTAAATCCAACCCTCGGTGAAATCGAAAATAAACGAATTGAACAACGAGCCGACAATGTTCGACGTTACGATCACCAAGCCGATCCAAGCCAACGTTCCGGCTCCCCGAAACAGCAGCAGCTGCGATATCCACATCGCCCACAGTAACGCGATTCCCAGAATGCCCAGCTGAATCCCGACCGCGAAACTTTGATTGTGGGGATTATTGAAAAAATAGTCGGTCGCTTGACCGTTGCGCTTGAACTGATCGGCGATCGAACCGGTGCCGTGCCCGATCAAGGGGGCGCTCGCGATCAGGCGAAGAGATTGTTTCCAGAAGTCGATCCTGAGGCCTGACGCCGTGGCCTCATTTTTCTGTTCATAAAGCATTGTCTCCGAATAAATCCCCGTCACGCGTTCGCGCACATAAGACGATGTCGTCCACACCACCGCGGCAACGATCAATCCGGCCGCGCCGGCGACAACAATTCCCCGCCAGCCGGAATGCCGGAAACCGTAAAGCAGGACGAGGACGGGAATAATCACCAACGCGGTACGGCCGGTGGTGACGAAAAAAATATCGCCGAGGAACGCTATGGCTAGAGCAGTAAAGGCTGTCGAAATTTTCCACAGCTGCAATCGCGCTTTTGCGACGGCAAGATCGAGCAGCACGGCGGCACACATCGTGAATTCAAGGCTTTGAACAATGTAGCTTTTGACCGCAACACCTTCATTGCCGGGAGGCCGTGGGTGAATGTCCGGCCACAGCTTTACGATGAAGGATGCGATCAGCAGCGCCACACAGGAGATCAGGAAGCCGACGAAAACCCGGTTGCCGCCATCGGAGCGGCGGAATTGCACCATCAGCAGCGGAATCATGAGGAGCCTTACAAAGCCGTCGAGCCCGCCCCAGCGCTCGTGCCAGCTAACGTCCGCCCACCGCGTTCCGATCGCGCCAAGCAGGAACAGCACGACCGGCAAGTCGCCGGCCGCCATCAATAGTTCGCGGCGCAAATCATCCCATACAAGCGTCGGGATGAGCGCTATCAGCCACAGCACCAGAAGAATGCTGGTCGCCGAGGTCGACCAAGGGATCGACACGGCGACGGCGACGGCCAGCCCATCGGCGATCCTGCCGAGCCGCGCGCGGTCAAGACGCGATGTAATCGAAAGCGCGGACATCATTGGACCAAGGCAGGCGAAGCGGCGTCCTCAAGCGCGGACAGACCGCGTTGCGCGCGGATGTTCTGGCTCACAAGGATACCGGAAAGCTTACGCTCGCTCTCCGCCAGCCGGCCGCGATCCGCTTCCGGATGCCAAAGATGCAGCACGCCGGTCGCGAACACGCCGTCCTTGCGGCGCACCCCGGCACGCAGCAGGCGAACGATGATGTCGGAGTCCTCTTTGCCCCAGCCGACATAATCGGCATCGAAACCGTCGACCCGATCGAGATCGGAACGCCACACCGCGAGGTTAGCCGAGCGCGCGCCCTGCCACGAGCTTTGGCGCAGCCGGCGCAATGGGCCGAGTGGCAGGCGCAACAGCGCCGAAATACGATTAACTCCGCCGCGCAATCGCTCGCCTGCCCAATCGACGAGGCTCCAGGTTTCCGGCGTGAGTTTCTCAGCCAATACCTTGGCTGTGAGCGACGCCGACAACAGAATGCGGTTGCCGGTCACGAACCAGCCCGGCGCGGCGAGACGGCGATGGGTCGCGACGAAATCCGGCCGCACGATGCAATCACCGTCCAAAAAAATGCAATAGTCGCCGCGCGAGGCCAGGATGGCACGGTTGCGAATTTCCGCCGCGCGGAAACCGCGATCTTCGTGCCAAGCGTGGTCGAGGCGGCGGCCGACCTTTCCCTTCCAGCGATCGATCACCACCGCGGTGGCCGCGCCCGAACCGTCATCCGCCACGATCACCTCGAAATCCTGCTCGCTCTGGCATGCAAGCGAGCGCAGCACCGCGTCGAGCGCGTCTTCGCGGTTATAGGTCGTCACGATGACGGAGATCGGCTCATTCCCCATGATTTGCACAAAACATGGATTGCCGGACGACCGCAAGCCTGCCGCAAGCGCCTGACGAATTTAAGCATTTTGCCATTTATGCTGTCCACCTCGCGGCCGGCATGGTAGGTTCGCCGCCGCCCGTTCCGCTCGCTTCAACGCAAGCTATGAGCCGTTCCTTGCGCTGCTCAATCGTCCTCCCGAGCTACAACCGCCGCAACGTGCTGCCGCGCGCCGTCGAGAGCGTGCTGGCACAGGACGTTCCCGGCTTCGAATTGATTATCGTTGACGATTCGACTGACGAGACGCGCGAATGGCTCAAGTCGTTGAGCGACCCGCGCATCGTCACGATTTTTCCGCCGCAGCGGCGCGGCGTCAGCGCCGCGCGCAATATCGGCATCGCGGCCGCGCGGGCGCCGGTCATCGCCTTCCTCGACTCGGACGATTTCTATCTGCCGCAGCATCTAAGTCGTGCGCTGACGGCGCTCGAGCGCGAGCCTGATCTCGTCTGCACGCTGTCCTCGGGCAACAAGGAGGTGCGCGGCGAACTCCGCCCGGCTCCACTGCCGGACCTCAGACTCGCACCGCGCGCCTTCGAGTGGGCGCTCTACAGCGACTTGATTGGCGTCGACGGCTCCAGCATTACAGTGCGCACCGAGGCGGCGCGCCGAATCGACGGCTTCTGCGAGCAGATGCAGAGGACCGAGGACCGTGAGTTCCTAATCCGCCTCTCGCCGCTCGGCGCGGTCCGCTTGCTGCCGCAAGTCACATGGGAGAAAGGCTGGACGACGAACAGCCTCTCCAACGAATGGAGGGGCGCGGGCCGTGATCTGTTGAATTACGCCAAGCAGCGGCCGGAGCTCGCGACGCGCTTCGGCAAGCTCGGCAGCTATCTCGCCAGCAAGATCCTGGTGTCCGACCTGCGGCGCGGCGACTTTGCGACTTTGGCCGCGGATTGGCGAGCCTTCCGCGACGCCGGCTTGCTGCAGGGCAGCATCGCCCGCATCTGGCGCAGCCATCGCGAGGTGCGTAAATATCGTCGCGCCAATTCGAATCGCGGGGCGCTGATGCGCCTTTCAGGCGCGCCGGCGGACTGGTCCTGACCGTGGCAAAGATATCAACATCCATCATCACGCTCAATCAGGCCGACAAGATCGAGGACGCCATAGCGAGCGTGCTGTGGACCGATGAGGTCGTTGTAGCGGACTCCAACAGTACCGACGGTACCATCGCGCTCGCCGAAAAGATGGGCGCCCGCGTGGTGCAGATTCCAATCACGACCTTCAGCGAATTGCGCAATCGCGCCGCCGACGCTTGCAGCGGCGAATGGATCATCAGCCTCGATTCCGACGAGCGCTGCACTGCCGAATTGCGCGACGAGATCCTTGCCTTGCTGGCTGCGGGACCGAAATACGACGCCTACTACATTCCTCGACGAAATTATTTCATGGGCCGCTGGATCAAGGGTTCCGGCTGGTATCCGAACTATCGCCAGCCGCAGCTCCATCGCAAGGGAACGATGCGCTATACGCGGGTCATCCATGAAGCCGTCGTGATGAAGGATGGCCAGCCGATCGGAAAGCTCGAGAATTCATTCGTGCAATTTCCGTTCCGAAACTTCGAGGAAGTTCTCGCCAAAGCCAATCGCTATTCGACCTTCGGCGCCCGCATGTTGACACATAAAAATGTGTCGTTGTGGTCCGCGCTCGGCCACGCGATCTGGGCTTTCATCAAGCATTATATTTTCAAGCGCGGCTTTATCGACGGTTGGGCCGGCTTCATCATTGCTTTGGGCAATTTCGAGGGCACGTTCTGGCGTCATGCCAAACGCTACGAAGAAATCCAGGCGTGGCCGCCGCTCAAAACCGAGCCGGTCAAGCGCCCGGATCAACAAGCATAAACCGGCGCTCGGCGTTTAACGCGGCTTGCGCCCGCGCGCTTGTTCTACCATGGCGCTGGTCGAGTGGCCGGGGACGATGTCGATCAGAATTATCTCGCCGCCCGCCGCCTCGACGATGTCGCGGCCGACCACCTGCTCGCGCGTGTAATCGCCGCCTTTGACCAGCACCGTCGGCTTGACGCGCGCGATCAGCTTTTCCGGCGTATCCTCGTCGAACACCACGACCAGATCGACCGCCTCAAGCGCGGCCAGTACCTCGGCGCGGGATTGTATCGGCTGCACCGGGCGGCCCGCGCCCTTGAGCCGCGTGACCGAGGCGTCGCCATTGAGGCCCACCACCAGGCGGTCGCAGGCAGCGCGCGCGCCGGCCAGCAATTTGACGTGGCCCGGATGCAGCAGGTCGAAGCAACCATTGGTGAAGCCGACCCGCAGGCCCTGGCGTTTCCATTCGGCGAGGTGTTCGTCGAGCAGCGCCCAATCGAACACGATCTTTTCTTCCGGCGCGAGCGTCGCCGCCGGCAGAATACGGGAGCGCAACTCTACGGCCGATAGCGTCGCAGTGCCGCGTTTGCCCACCACAATCGCCGCCGCTGCATTGGCGGCACGCATCGCCGACTCGAGATCCGCCTGCATGGCGAGCATGGCGGCGAGCACCGCCACCACCGTATCGCCGGCGCCCGAAACGTCGCGTATGCGCACCGGATAGGCCGGCACATGGATCACGGCGCCCTCAGCCACCAGTGTCATTCCGTTTTCGCTGCGGGTGATCAGAACGGCTTTCGCGTCGAGCGTGCGGCCCAGTTCGGCGGCCGCCGTCGCGATCTGATCGTCGGTCTGCGCCGGACTATGCGTGGCATCGGCCAGTTCCTGCCGATTTGGCGTGATCATCGTCACACCACGATAATTGCCGTAATCGCGCCCTTTCGGATCGACCACCACCGGCTTGCCGGCTTTATTGGCGGCATCGATGACGGCGCGGATGACGCGCGGGGTCAACGCGCCCTTGGCATAGTCGGACAGCACGACCGCGCCTGCTTTAGGCATGGTCTTGGTCGCATAAGCAATCAGCGCGTCTTCGCATTTGGCATCGACCGGCGTGGCAGGCTCCCAATCGGCGCGCAGCATGTGCGTCGAGTGATGTTCGGACACAAAACGCACCTTGCGCGTCGTCCGCCGCCCGGCATCGGTCGCCAGATGCGCCTCGATCCGCGGCAGTTTCGCCAGCTCTTTTTTAAGTTCGACGCCGCTATCGTCGTCGCCGATGACGCCGACGAAAATGCAACGCGTGCCCAACGCCACCAGGTTGCGCGCGACATTGCCGGCGCCGCCGATCATCAGTTCGGTGCGCTTCACGGCGATCACCGGCGTCGGCGCTTCCGGCGAAATGCGCGACACCTCGCCGTAGACGAACTCGTCAAGCATCAGATCGCCGACCACCAGCACCGTCTGCTCGGTCAGCGCGGAGAGATGCTTGTCAAAATCGTACATGGCTAGCGGTACTTGTCTTGGCGATCGAGATAGCCGTTGACGTATTGGCCGACGGCAGTCTCCAACGGGGTAAACCCGGCATTATAGCCGGCGCGGCGCAGGTTCTCGACGCGCGCTTGCGTGAAATACTGGTACTGGCCGCGGATCGCGTCCGGCATCTCGATATATTCGATATTGGCCGGCCGGCCGAGCGCCTTGAACATGGCGCCGATCATGTCGCGAAAACTCTCGGCTTTGCCGGTGCCGAC
>Ga0134126_10012850_pt1 | contig 10571 bp, 7 predicted proteins | sample KB31752_FD_96881 | JGI IMG/M metagenome (GOLD analysis project Ga0134126, IMG submission 96881) | Terrestrial soil microbial communities with excess Nitrogen fertilizer from Kellogg Biological Station, Michigan, USA - KB3-175-2 | ecosystem: Environmental > Terrestrial > Soil > Unclassified ...
ATCTCGATATTTTTCTTCCAACTGCCGAACCTCTGTCATTCGTTGTTCCAGCTGCCCGAACGAACGTTGCAGATTGGACGCCATGTGATTGAAGGCCTGGGCAAGTCCTTCGATTTCATCGCCGGTCTTCAACTCCACCCGCTGCTCCAAACGACCGCTCCCAATCTGCTGCACTCCGTCATGCAAGAGTCGAATCGGCCGCGCGATCCGGCGGGCAACGACGACTCCGATTCCTCCAAGCCCTATCAGCATCACCGAGCCGAACAACAGCATCTTGGTCATCAGCTCACCCAGCGGAGCGAACGTTTCCGCTGCATCCTGACGCACAAGGGTAATCCACCGTTTTCCGCCGAGACTGCCCGTCGCCAGTTGACCGGCAATCCGCACCGGTGCGAACCCGATCAGGGCTCGCTTATTGCCGTGCGAATCGTCGGCAGCCACTGCCCATCCTGGTTTCGGAGCACCCATCGTACCGAGCAATTCGGCATCGATCGAGTGGGCCTCGGGAGCAAGGACTGGGCAAATCACCACACCACCCCCGTCCGAGGCGAACAACATGGCATGGCCTGTCGCGCCGAAGGAGCCCTCAGCGATGGACTGGAACAATGTGTCACGCCGAAGGAGGATCGTCACAGCCCCGATCACAGCCCGACGTTGATCATCCAGGATCGGCGCAGCCACGATGACCACGTGAGTCCCAAACGATGGGTCGAAGGCGATTTCACTCACATAAGGCTGCTGGCTGCCGCCTTTTATCACAGCCTGCCACCAGGCGGTCTTGGCATAGGAATATTCCACTTGAGGAATTGAACTGACGACCAAGGCGCCCTGTCCATCGGTGACCAAAATGCCGACATAGTCTGATTTTCGAATTTCGTGCCATCGGATCAAGTAGTTGGTCACGATCCGGTTGACGAAGTGCGGAAATTCGCTTCGCTTATCGCGCTGCCCCCACCGCTGTTGCCAGTCCTTGATGATTTCGGAAATACTTTGAGCGTCTTTGCCCTCGTACGTTCGGTTGGCCTCCGAGACGGCGGTGCGAAGGAAGGGTGTCGTCGCGAGTTGTTGGGCTTCGTTCATACCTTGAGTAATGTGTATTTCGATCCGACGGGCGGCTTCGACGGCCACTTCTTTGAAATTCGCCCCCGTCGACTCTCGCAAGGCACGTCGCTCTTCGACATAGATGAGGGCGAGCAGGAGTGTAAGCGGCAGGAGACCGACCATCACGATCGCTGCGATGATTTTCTGCTGGAGGCTGTGAGATCGGCTCCAGAGGGCCATAAGGGTGCTCCGCTAATGATGCGGAAACCTGTGAAGGGTGACGCGTTCTGAATGATCTTCGGAAACGAACGACGAACAACGCTTCACGAGCGACGCCCGCTCTATTCCACCATTCGCTCAGCCGCGTTTCAAGAGTCGACCCGGCGCTCCGGGCCACAACAATAAGAGAGGGCTGGCAACGAATACCGATGAATAGGTGCCGAAAATCACACCCCAGAGCAACGCAAGTGAGAAATCGTGCAGAACTTCTCCTCCTGCCATGGTCAATGGGACCAGGACGAGCACAACGGTCAAACTGGTGACGATCGTGCGGCTCAACACCTGATTGATGGCGGAATTGATCGTTGCTTCCTCGCTTTCTCGACGCCGCAACTTCAGATTTTCCCTGATCCGGTCGAACACGACGACGGTGTCGGTTAAGGAATAGCCGGCCAGCGTCAAGAGCGCCGTCACGATCAGGAGCGTAATTTCTTTGTCCAGGATATAGAAAGCCCCGACCACGGCCAAGACGTCATGAAACGTCGCCAATGCAGCCGCGACGCCGAACCGAAGCTCGAATCGCGCCGCGATGTACAAAATAATACCGGCAAATGAAATGACGACGGCCACGAGCGCGTCTTCCTGAAGCTTCTTACCGATGGTCGGCCCGATCTCGGTCGTTGAGTCCACCACGAACTTGTTGTTCGGGAACTCTTTGGCGAAGATTCCCACCACGCGTTCCGCGGTCTTTTCTTCAATCGTCGTGGAAGCTTTCACCCGGATGAGGAGTTTGTTATCTTGTCCGAATTCCTGCAGCTCTGCATCACTCAGACCGTTGGTTTCGAGAGCCTTTCGCGCCTCATCAATCCGGACCGTCTGCTCGAACTTGAGTTGGACAGCCGTGCCCCCGGCAAAGTCGATGCCCAGATTCGCCGCACCTCGTGCGATCTGGACCAGTGCGATGAGCCCGAGCAAGACCATGATCCCTGAAAAGAGAAAGGAGAATTTGCGCTTGCCCATAAAGTCAATGTCGGTCTTCCCGAGAATCTCTAACATGCGCGCTCCCTTTTGATAACCCTGAGTCTCCCCCTGAAGGCTGATCGCTGACGGCTTCATGGTTAGATGCTCAATGCCTCGACTTTTTGTCGATGATACAACAAATCAAAAATCACCTTGGTCCCGACCAATGCCGTGAAGAGGTTGATGGCAATGCCCAGGCACAGCGTCACGGCAAACCCCTTGATAGGCCCGGTCCCAAAGAGAAACAGGGCGACCCCGGTGATCAACGTCGTCACGTGTGAATCGATAATCGTCAATAACGCCTTGTCGTAACCCGCATCGACGGCGGATCGCGGCGCTTTTCCACCACGCAACTCTTCGCGAATGCGCTCAAAAATCAAGACGTTCGAATCGACGCCCATTCCGATCGTCAGCACGATACCGGCGATGCCGGGGAGCGTCAACGTAGCGGTCAAGGCGGACAGGGCACCCATTAAACACACCAGATTCAGCACCAAGGCAAAGTCCGCGATCAGCCCGGACAGGCGGTAATACACGATCATGAAGACCACCACCATCGCCCCGGCGATGAGAGTAGCCCTGACCCCTTTATCGATAGAATCTTGGCCGAGGGACGGACCGACGGTAAGATCCTGCACGATCTTCAGAGGCGCAGGGAGAGCACCGGCCCGCAGAACGATCGCCAAATCATTGGCTTCCTGCGTAGTGAAAGTCCCGGTAATCTGCGCACGTCCTCCCGAAATTCGTTCTTGAATGACCGGAGCCGAATAGATGGTGTTATCGAGAACGACCGCCATACGTTTCTTGACGTTCTCGCCCGTAATCCGTTCGAACTCCTGCCCTCCTTTGGAGTCAAACGTGATGGAGACATATGAATCATTGAATTGACCGATGGCAACACGCGCATCGCTCAGCACATCACCGGTCAGCATGACCCGTTTTTTAACGACATAGGGAATGCGAAACTCGACACCGGTGTCTTTGTCGATCATGCGCTCGAATAAAATCTGGTCGCCCTCCGGCATTTTCCCGGCAAACTGCTGGATCACCTCGGTTTCTTTGTCTTTCGAAACACGCGCGGGCAGATCGAGGTGGATATCTTCATCCAACATTTTGAATTCGAGCAGGGCCGTCTCCTTGATCAGATCTTTGGCGCGTTTCGGATCCTTGACGCCAGGCAGCTGTACGACGATTTGCTTCAACCCTTGTCGCAGGACGATCGGCTCCGCGACACCGAACTGATCGATCCGGTTTCGGATGGTTTCCAACGCCTGATTGATGGCGGAATCCTTCATTCGCTTGGTTTCTTGCTCACGAAGCTCCCACACCACGACACTCGTCGCCCCCGCCGGCTCCTTCTCGACAAAAATAGGGAAATTATCGATCAGTTTTTGAACGGAGACCTTCGCGTCGGCATTCTGGAGCTGAATCGTGATTTGATCGTGCCCGATTCGCTTGACCGAGTCGACCGCGAGCTTCTTTTCGGTCAAGAGATCCTGTAGCGCATTGACGGAACGGTCAACCGCGATCTCCACGGCACGATCCTCGTCTACCTCCAGGACCATATGGATGCCGCCCTGCAAATCCAACCCCAACGTAATTCCCTTGTTCGGAAGCGCTCCCTTTACCCAGCCGGGCAAGGCTTGATACACCGGCTGATATGACGGGAGAACGGCCACTACCGATACCAAGGCAACCAGCGTGAGTAACCATAGCCGTCCACTTACCTTTTTCATGTCGTCCGTGACCCCTTATTCCCTTTGAACTACGTGTCTTTGTCCTTATCTTTGTCTTCTTCTTCACTGCGCACTCGCGCAATATTCTCGCGCTGCATTTTGATCTTGGTATTATCGGCAATCTGCAGCGTCACCGTCTCTTTCCCCATGTTGGTGATGGTGCCCCAGATCCCCGACGTCGTAACCACCTTGTCGCCCTTCTTCACCGCGTCCAACAACGCCTGCTGTTGCTTTTGTTTCTTCTGTTGAGGCCGGATCAGAAGAAAATAAAAAATGACAAAGATCAAGAGGAACGGGATCAAGGATAGGATTCCGCCCGCCCCTCCGCTGGCGGGTGACCCACCTCCGCCCGTCCCTTCAGCCCATGCAATCGATTCCATCAACATCGAACAATCCCCTTTTTCTATGCATGACCGTTTCCATGCAATTCTCCGCACGATTTTTCGCACCCCGCTGAACCGGCCATCACCGCCTGTCGATCGTAATCGCGATAAAACGCTTCCCGAAACTCAGGAAAGGTCCCTTCTACCAAGGCTTCTCGTATTCGGCGCATGAAGTCGGAAAAGTACCATAAGTTATGAATCGTGTTGAGCCGTGCTCCCAGCATTTCTTTGATCATAAACAAGTGGTGCAAATAGGCCCGTGAGTATCGACGGCAGACCGGACACGTGCAAGCAGGATCGATCGGTCGTTCATCCTCAGCATACTGAGCTTGCTTGATAACGACCCGGCCTGTTGCCGTAAACAGCGAGCCTGTTCTGCCATGGCGCGAGGGAACGACGCAATCGAAGAGATCGATGCCGCGGGCCACCCCTTCAAGCAGATCTTCCGGATGTCCGACCCCCATGAGATACCGAGGCTTTTTCTCCGGCAACTCTGGAACCGTCACGTCGAGCATCGCATACATGTCGGACTTATCCTCCCCGACCGACAGCCCGCCGATCGCATAGCCCTCGAACCCCAATTTCACCAATTCCCTCGCCGAGGCTACGCGCAGGTCCGTTTCCAGACCGCCCTGTACGATGCCAAACAAGGCCTGATCCGTTCTTCGCCTGCTGGCCTGACAACGCTCGGCCCAAAGCTTGGTTCGACGCACACTTTCCTCGATGATTTCTCGACCGGCAGGCAACGCCGCGCATTGATCCAGCACCATGACGATATCGGCTCCCAATGCTTCTTCGATTTCTATCGTCTTTTCGGGCGTGATGAAGTGCGTCGACCCATCAATGTGCGATTGAAATATGACGCCTGCATCGGTGATTTCGCACAACTTCGCTAAACTGAAGATCTGAAACCCGCCGCTGTCGGTGAGGATCGCTCCCGGCCATCCGGTGAAGGCATGAAGCCCACCCATATCGGCAACGAGCTTGTGACCAGGGCGCAAATACAAATGATAGGCATTATTGAGGATGAGTCGAAACCCCAGACTCTGCAGGTCCTCCGGTTCGAGACCCTTGACTGGTCCCAGCGAGCCTACCGGCATGAAGGCCGGTGTGTCGACCGCCGCATGACCGGTCGTGAGCAGGCCGATGCGGCCTTTGGAGTGCCGGTCGAAATGTTGGACGTGGTATTGCATCATCTATTATGGGAGGTCTGACCCGCTACATTTGCTCAGGCGCTGAAATGCCGAGCACCTCAAGTCCATTTCTAAGAACCTGCTGGACAGCCCCCATCAAGACCAGACGCGCCGCAGTTCGTTTCGGCGTGAGGATTTCGGCGGACGCCGACTCGTCATGCTCCTGATCGGCCGCAGGAGGCAACACACGGTGTTTGTTATAAAACGTATGGAGAAGCGCCGCCAATTGCTGGAGATAATACGTCACTCGATGCGGCTCAAAGGCCAACGCGCTGGCTTGGATAATTTCAGGGTAGGCGGAAAGTTTTTTGATCAGCCCCAATTCATCGGGGTCGGTCAAAACGGTCAGATCCGTCCCCAATGCGAGCGGTCGGGTCACTCCTCTTTCGGATGCCACACGCCAGAGGCTGCAGATCCTCGCATGGGCATATTGAACGTAGTACACCGGATTGTCGGCGGACCGTTGCTTCGCCAACTCCAGATCGAATTCGAGATGAGTTTTGGAGTCCCGCATTAAAAAATAGAATTTCGCAGCGTCGGCTCCGACCTCATCGATGACTTCCCGCATCGTAATGAATTCCCCGGTCCGCTTAGACATCTTCACTTCGACTCCATCCCGTAGCAGCTTCACCAACTGAACCAGCACGACATGGAGACGATCTTTTGGATGTCCATAGGCCTGCATGACGGCTTGCATACGCGGGATATACCCATGGTGGTCGGCGCCAAAGACATCAATCAGCAGATCGTAGCCACGCCTCAGCTTGTCATGGTGATAGGCGATATCGGACGCTAAGTATGTATACTCAGCGTCCTGCTTCTTGACGACACGGTCTTTTTCGTCGCCGAACATGGATGCTCGAAACCACCATGCCCCTTCCTGTTGGAACAGGAGGTCGCGGGATTTTAATTCAGCCAGAGCTCGTTCGATGGCTTTGGACTCTAGAAGCGAAGCTTCGCTGAACCAGGATTGAATTTCGATACCAAAGGACTGAAGGTCATCACGAATGAGTTCTAACAGGATCTGATAAGCAAGAGTTCGGCAGCGAGCCTCAAGATCGGCGGGAGTCAGTCCATCAGCGACGCGGTCAAGTTGCTCCTTGATCTGCTGTGCCACAGCGGTGATGTATGAGCCATGATAACCATCCTCAGGAAACTCGACGGTCCGCTCCGACAACTCTTGATATCGAGCATAGACAGATGCGCCCAACAATTTCATCTGTCGTCCCGCGTCGTTGATATAGTACTCGCCCACGGCATCGTATCCGATCGCATTCAGTAGCCGAACAACTGCGTCCCCGACCGCCGCCCCCCGTCCATGGCCGACATGCAATGGACCGGTCGGATTGGCGCTCACATACTCAACCAGCACTCGACGACCGGTTCCGACAGCTGCCCGGCCATAGCGAGCCCCTTGGAACTCGATTTCACGGAGAACCTCCTGCCAGAGGGCCGGTTTCACCGTAAGATTCAAGAAACCGGGACGAACGATTTCCACACGATCGAACAGCTGCTCTCTCTGAGGAAGATTTTCTACGATGATTTGGGCGATATCGTGGGGTGCCTTGTGTTCAGAGGAGGCCAAAGACATCGCCACCGTCGAAGCGAGATCGCCCCACTCCGGCCGTTTGGGCGCGTCAAGGCTAAGTGTGGGCCAAGCCGTCGTCTTCAACTGCCCTTTTTGCCTCGCGTCATTGAGGGCGCCAAGCAGGGCCGTTGTTACCCGCTCTTGCACGAGTCCTTGAGACACAACAATTCTCTCTAGGCCCTTACCAAAGAAAGGAAATTAACGCGCCACTCTATCACATGAGATAGGTAGAGACAAGGCGGTTCATGTGGAATTACGAGGGTTTGTGCTGCTCCTTCCCCCCTCTCAATGCTGTCAGAATCTCTTCTATCGGCACTTGAAGACAAGGTTTCTCCGCACACTTTCTCACTGTTTCCCACGACTCACAGCGACAGGATGACCCACGCAGGATCGTTATATGACTACCCTGTGGGGCCCACCGCTGTGGGTCTGTAGGACCGAAGAAGGCAATCGTCCGTACACCCAACAAAGCGGACAGATGCGTCACACCAGAATCATGACCGATATAGAACGTAACCTGCGCAAGCACGCTCGCAAGCCGGGAAAGATCGAGGTTTCTGAGAACAAAAGGTGGCTTACTCACAAACTGCAATGCATGGCCTACAGCATCCCGATCTGCCGGTCCTTCCAGGACTAGTGGACACATTCCTCCTCGCCACAATTGTTCAATCAGCAAGGCCACTCTTCCGGGTTCAAGGCACTTGTGAATGCTTCCACTGCCCGGATGCACAAGGACCAGCGATTGATCAGGGGAAATCCCCAAAGTCTCAAGATAATCTCTACCCCACTCCAAGAGATGCGGAGAAACGTGTATTGTTTCCTCTGGAGAAATATCTCCGGCGATTTTACCCAGCGTCTCAAGAAAACGATTGCCCTGATGCCGCGAACGTAACCCCATGGCAAATGGCGACTGAATCTGAACCAGCCCTACGCCCGCTTCCTGAAATAGAGACCGAAGGACGCCATCTTTGTCCTCCGTCCAAGCCACAGCCAGATCACACCGGTCCACCCTTGACTGCAATTTCTCGGAGATGGATAAAGTTTCCGAAAACAATCCGAGACATACTTGCCCTTCCAATGAAATCCAATCGTCAATCACTCCGCACTCCGATAGGAGTCGACTTACGGCTGCCGAAGCTATGAGCACGATCTCATGTTGCGGAAACCTCCCGTGCAGACTCCTTATCGCCGGGACAGCCAGCAGGACATCCCCAAGTGCACCGGGATGAAGAATAAGGATGGTCCGTTTCACATCTCTTCTCGAACACTATGATCCGAGATCGGTATCGGCATCGTGCACTGATCGAGCATGTTCTAGATCGGATGGCGTATTGATGTTGAACATGGAACGCCCATCGTGGTCGATTTGCTGGATCTCCCTTTCAGTAATGAAACTCACGCGAAGAGCGGGGTGACCTATCATGCCGTGAATCTTCCTATTATGAAGTTTCATCATTTCCTCAATAACTGGAAGGCAGTTTCGGCCATACACCGCATGGGTTGGCTGCAGACGAGTCACCCATCGACTGATAACAATATCAGCCTGATCTTTCAGGTGAACCATATACCGAATGACATCAGAGTTTAAAAACGGCATATCACAGGCAGCGAGGAAGATATGTTGAGTCTTGGCCAGTCGAAGGCCCGTGTATAATCCTCCAAGGCTCCCGCAGTCTGGAATAAGATCGCGAACCACCGGTACTTCCGTTTGCAGCGACGGGCTGTCTTGAGCGATGACAACGCAAACCTGCTCAAACAATCCGCAGAGAACAGCGCAGCTTCTCTCAAAGAGGGTCCGCTGACCGACGAGGATAAATCGCTTATCCTCTCCCATCCTTCTACTCTTTCCCCCGGCCAGCAATACGCCCGTCACATCGCTGATCATGAGCACGTCACCTGTTTGAAAAAAAAGAGGGGGTGGGTCGCCCCACCCCCTCGATCTTCTTACTACGCTAACGCGTGTATCTAAGGAATGCTACAGCATCTTACCCTTTTTCTTGTTGGCACGACGAGTCAGAACCCATCCTTCCAGCAACACAACTCCAACGGCAATGACTGCCGGATAGATATATGTCTCTCGGGGGATCGGCGGGTTCATGAATGTGTAATAGAACGCCGAGACGGCCATCTTTCGCCCAGCATCACCATTGTGGCCATCCCAGGCGAAGAACACCGTTGGAATGTATTGCCCCATCTCGAAGAATGTATCCTCGTCGTAATCTTGGTCCTTTTTATTCCCCAAGGGACGCTGAATCATCACATACCAGCGACCGTCCTTCCACTCGCCCTTCAAGAGTTTCATGCTTTCTTCGTAGTTATCACGTTCTTCAAAATCCTTATCCCAACCCGTGCCTTTAAACGCGCGGAGGGATCCGTCTGCTTCCCACTTGACGATATCAACCGGGAATTGGTCGTTGGTACCAAACAAGTAACGGGGCTTGATCGGCGCAGGTAGCTCTTTCCACTTGACTGCCGTCTCAATGGCAATCGCATCGTTATACACCGTGTAGTTGTTTTGGTGCGCTGCGATCGATCCTTCTTCGCCTGTCTTCGGATCCTGTTCTTTAACATCGATATTGACCTGGGTTGGGACCCAGGGAAGCTTTCCTTCCGCCACACTCTTGGTTCTGTCATCCCACTCGATGAGATAGACAATTGATTTATCATTATAGAGCGAGCTCACCCATATATCATCAATCCGGTTAACGAAGTTCCTGGGCTTATGAGTAATTTGTCCACCCATAGCCACATATCGCTTTGGAGCTTTTTGCCAAGCCGCATGTTCAATATCGGTCGGAATTTCACCCTCAAAGAGATCCGATGGGATCACGAAGTTGATTTTCGGTTTATCCGTCAATGGATCGATCGGGAGCGGATTGCCTAAGGCATCCCTCTCACACAGGGAATTAACGAAATTAGCTATGTCCCACCGTTCATCCACCGTCGTGTTATCCGCAAACGATGGCATCGGGGTGCCATTGACACCCGTCGAGAAAGTTCGGAAAATGTTGGCCACATTGTATGGATCCTGACGGCTCCCACGGAAGTTCCAGCACTTGTGCCAATCGGCGGGCTGAATCGAGAAACCCCAATCGTCCTTCAAATTAAAGGCGTTCCCATCTCCACGCCCTTGCATCCCATGGCATTCGACGCACTTCTTCTCGACGACGAGTTCGGAACCGCGCTTCTTGCTTTCATCGGTTGCGGGTTTTGCCTTGAGCTCAGCCAACTGTAATACTGTTTGAGTTTCCGACTGTTTATCCGTAAATTTTCGATCCTTGACCAGCTGTCTTGTGACAAACGACAGGACCTGAAGGCGTTGTTCTTCCGTCAAAATACCCTCCCAGGATGGCATGGCGGAACCAGGCAGTCCATGAGTGACCGTCTCAAA
>Ga0134126_10012852_pt1 | contig 10570 bp, 9 predicted proteins | sample KB31752_FD_96881 | JGI IMG/M metagenome (GOLD analysis project Ga0134126, IMG submission 96881) | Terrestrial soil microbial communities with excess Nitrogen fertilizer from Kellogg Biological Station, Michigan, USA - KB3-175-2 | ecosystem: Environmental > Terrestrial > Soil > Unclassified ...
AAAAATTTATTGGCCCGGCTTTACAGATCACCCTAACCATGATATTGCAAAAAAACAAATGCGCGATTTTGGCGGGATGATTTCTATTGTGTTAAAAAACGCTTCGCTAGATGATACATTTAAAATTGCATCTTCATTTAAAGTGTTCTCTTTAGCTGAATCTTTAGGTGGAGTAGAATCGTTAATAAATCATCCAGCAACAATGACACATGCATCGATTCCGAAACCGGAAAGAGAAAAAGCAGGTGTGGTCGATAATTTATTGCGTTTAAGCGTAGGAATTGAGGATATAGAAGATTTACTGGAAGACCTGAAACAGACTTTATCCTAAAAAATTACCGTTTATGTAAAAAAATTATTTCAATGTTAAAAAGTTGGAATTGCTTTGCTATTATTGTAACTTTGAAATAATAAATTAAAACCAAGCCCACATGAAAAAACCATACAAATTAATAACGGCTAGTATTTTTGCTGCTTCTGCGATGTTTGCGCAACAGCAACAAATTATACCATGCTATTCAGATCAAGCTACAAAGGCTTATTTTTCTGCACATCCGGAGGAAAAAGCACGATATGACAGAGAAATGAAAGAAGCTACTCTTTCTCCTGAGTATCTTAATCAAATGGCTAATCAACGTAGTAATGGTCAAAATAAAGTTTCTAATACTGTTTTTACAACCGTAGATACTATTCCGGTGGTATTTCATATTTTACATCAGGGTGGCCCAGAAAACGTTTCTAATTCATATGTATATCAAGCGTTAGCAGAGGTTAACCGTGTTCATACAAAAACTATTCCCGATAGCGCTCAAATAGATCCACTTTTTAAAGGTGTTTCTGGTGCTAATAACTATGTATTTCAATTAGCTACTAAAGATCCTAGTGGAAATTGCACGAATGGTATAGTTCGTCACTTCGATTCTAACACATACTGGGATCAAACAAATCCTAATTATGCTTATACTTGGGATCGTACAAAATATCTTAATGTTTATATTGTAAAAGACATTTGTAATGGTGCACCTTGCCCCCCTACAGGTAATACTATTATAGTTGGATATACTTATTTGCCAGGTACAGTTTCTGCAGCTATGGATGTTGTTATATATAATTATCAGTTTATGACTGGTACCAACGCCCGTTCTATGGCACATGAGTTTGGTCACTGGTTAGGCTTAAGCCATACTTTTGGTAGCACAAACAACCCGGGTACTTGTATGTCTGGTGGTGCAAGCGATGATTTTTTAAGTTCTAATCCTCCATCTGTTGCTTGTACAGGTGTTACAGATGATACCCCAAAATCAGCCGGGTACTTTAGTACATGTCCATCAAGTTCAGTTAACACTTGCGATGTAAGTGGTACAGCAAACGTGCAAAATATTATGGATTATTCTTCTTGTCCTAAAAATTTTACATTAGGGCAAATACAAAGAATGCACAATATAATGAACTCAACAACAGCCAATAGAAAAAATGTTATAACTGCAGCTAATAAAATTGCAACCGGAGTTCGTCACCCTCAGGTTTGTATTCCTACTCCTTATTTTCATGCAAGTACTAGAACTGTTTGTTCAGGTGCCCCCGTTACATTTAGTGATAGTTCTGAAAACGCAAAACCTACCAGTTTTAACTGGAGTTTTCCGGGTGGAACTTTTGTATCGGGTTATTCTGCAACCGATTCTATGCCTAAAGTAACATATGCTACTCCGGGTTTATATGCTGTATCATATACAGCTAGTACTATTGCAGGAGGAGCTTCTATTACAAAAAACTCCTATATAAATGTGGTATCTTCAGTAGCTGCTTATAATACTGCTTTTATTGAAAGTTTTGAAACGGCTTCTGTTCCTGGTACTGATTGGAATATATCGCATACATCTTCTACTGGGGTAGATTGGACTGTTACAAATAGTGCTGCTGCTAGTGGTTCTAAATGTATAATGATAGATAATTTTTCTAACTCACCTGGCGATACAAGTGTATTACTTAGTCCAACCTTTAACTTAGCGGCTATTGGTTCTCCAACCTTAAAATTTAAATTATCTTACCAACAACAGGCAACCAGTAATTTAGATAAATTACAAATTTATTCTTCTACTGATTGCGGAGCTACTTGGGTTTCTAGGTTTGCACGTAGCGGCACAGCTCTTCAGCCATCAACGGTTACTGGCCAAAGCACATCGCTTTTTGTACCGACGCCATCGCAGTTTGCAACATACACAGTTAACCTTAGCCCTATCGCATCAAGCACAAATGCTATGTTCCGCTTTGTGTTTTACGCAGGCACTGCTTCAGTAGGTAACGAACTTTATATAGATGATATAAATATATACAATACTACTGTGGGTATAAAAAACATTGAAACAGAAGTAGGTTTAGAAATTTATCCTAACCCTTCATCAAGCAATGTTAATGTAGTTTTTAACTTAACCGAAAAACATAACATATCTGTTAACGTAGTTGATATGCTTGGAAGAGTTGTAGAAACTAATCCTTCGCAATTCTACCAAAGCGGACAAACACTTATTACTATTGGTAACAAAGCTACCTATCAGTCAGGTGTTTATTTTGTTAATATTGATATTGATGGGCAACACGTTTCTAAAAAGGTTATTATTCAGTAATTACATTTAAGTTAATTCATAAAAAAGCCAATCAATAAATTATTGATTGGCTTTTTTAATGTTAAATTTTATTGTTTACCCGTTTTTATTGTTTTTGGAACCATATTTCTCTATATTTGGAATACTTAATTTAAAAAAACCACAGTTCATGAAAAAAATAAATTATGCAATGTTTGTTTTAGCTTTAGGTGTAAGCGTAGCTAATGCTAAGCCTGTTACACCTGCTTCAGCTAAAACTGTAGCAGAAAATTTTTATATACAAAATTCTATTCGAACGTTAAGGACTAGCACCTTAGTTCATACAGAGTTTTCTTCAACAGGAGCTCCTATATATTATGCCTACAATATTAATGAAGGTGATGGATTTGTGATTGTTTCAGGAGAAGATGCCACAAAACCTATTGTTGGTTATTCAACTGAAAGTGTTTTTGTTATTCCTCAGGCAAACTCTAGTATTGGTGTTTGGTTTAATCAGTTTTCAAATGGCGTAAAAGCTTTAAGAGAAAATAACGTCGTTGCTGATGCGAAAACAGCAAACGAATGGACAAAGTATACTTTAGCAAATACAGCAACAAATCAAAGGCTAACTAATGGAATTAATAACACAATGAGTGTTAATGCAGTTGCACCACTTTTGCAAACAACTTGGAATCAAAGCCCTTATTATAATGCTTTATGCCCGGGTGGTTCGGTAACAGGTTGTGTGGCTACTACTATGGCTCAAATTATGAAATATTGGTCTTATCCTACGCAAGGTGTAGGTTCTAGTTCTTACGATGATGCTACTTCACAAGGTTATACAAGTGATTATGGAGTTTTAAGTGCAACTTATACTGCTACCTATAATTGGGCAAATATGCCTTTAGCTTTAAATTCAGCTAATAGTGATGTAGCTAAACTTATGTCTGATTGCGGAATAAGTGTTGATATGGATTATAGCCCTACTGAAAGTGCTGCATATGTGCTTGGTGCATCTGGCGCAACTGCTCAGCACTCTTTTGTTACTTATTTTAAATACGATCCAACTCAAATTCGTGGATTAACTCGTAGCAGCATAAATAACGATGCAAAATGGTTAGATACTATTAAACATGATTTAAATATTGGACGAGTTGTAGAATATGTAGGAAGTAACCCAACCGAAGGAGGTCATACATGGGTTTGCGATGGTTACGATCAAAATAATTATTTACACATGAATTGGGGCTGGGGCGGACAAAGTAATGGTTATTTTCAACTTGATTCTTTTGCTACACCAGGTTACGATCCTTATAGCGGTCATCAAGTTCTTATTGGCATTGTGCCTAAAGCAGCAACTACTACTGATGCTAGTGTTTTTGCAGTTACATCGCCTACGGGCATACATTGCAGTAATGCCTTTACACCAACAATTGTTTTAAGAAATTACGGCAGCAGCCCACTAACATCTTGTGTTATTAATTATCAAATTGATAATGGTACTATTCAAACTACAAACTGGAGCGGATCGTTAGCTAGTCAACAATTTATTAATGTAACCCTGCCAACTTTTAACTCAACTACAGGCACACATACACTTACTTGTTTTACAAGTGCGCCAAATAATTCAACTGATTTAAACACATCAAATGATCAATCATTTACCGTTTATTCAGTAAATAATTCTCATGCAAGTTTACCGGTTGTTGAAGGTTTTGAAACTACTAATATAAACTGGGTAATGTCTCATAGTGGTACTGGCGTTGATTGGGCTGTTACCTCTAATGCAGCTGCTACAGGTGTTAATTCGATAATGATTGATAATATGAGTAACACGGCCGGAAACAATAGTATGTTACAAACTTATTCTTCGTATGATTTAACAACCTTTACTGCAACGCCATCATTGAGTTTTAAGGCAGCTTACCAACAAAAAGCGACTACCAATACTGATAAATTACAAGTGCTTACATCTACTGATTGCGGTGCATCTTGGCAATCAAGAAGAGTTTGGCAAAGTTCTGCATTAGCTGCATTATCAGGCGGGCCAAGCACTACGCCTTATATGCCAACACCTACACAGTTTACAACATATACTGTTAACATAAACGCAGTAGCTGCAAGTAATAATGTGATGTTCCGTTGGGCATTTTTAGCCGACCCTACTAGTCCGGGCAATAACTTATATTTAGATGATATTAATATTGTTGATGCATCTACTAGCGGAATTAATAATATTGAGAAAATTGTTGATTTAACTCTTTATCCAAATCCATCGCACGGTAGTGTAAACATTGCTTTTAACTTAACCGAAAACCACAATATTGCTGTTAACGTAGTTGACATGCTTGGAAGAGTTGTAGAAACAATTCCTGCACAACAGCATACAAGCGGAGAAACTGTTTTAACCATTGGTAATAAAGCTAGTTACCAAGCCGGTATTTATTTTGTAAACATCAATATTGATGGTCAGCAAATTTCGAAGAAAGTTATTATGGAATAATAATTCCTAATAGTCCTAAATTAAAAAGCCCCAATCAAAAAATTTGATTGGGGCTTTTTAATTTACTTGTTTTTTAGCCTTGTGCTTTTTCCTTATGCTTTTTTACTTGAGTGCGTAATGCATCTACAGCTGTATCAACAGCTTCTTCAAATGTTGCGCATTGTTTTTTTGCAAACAAAGGATTACCACTAAGGTGAAGTTTAATTTCAGCCGTTTTATTAGACTGGTCAGAAGATTTATCTAGTTTTAATATAACATCGGTTCCTATAATTCCATCGTGAAACTGAGTTAGCTTATTTACTTTTTCATGGATAAAATCGATCAATTTTTTGTCAGCACTAAAATGTACTGATTGGATGTTTGCTGTCATGGGTCCTCCTTTTTTTATTTGGTTATTAATTATGCTCGTGGGTGAGCCTGTTTATATGTTTTCTTTAATTTCTCTATTGTGTTATGTGTATATACCTGTGTGGCGGCTAAGCTTGTATGTCCTAATAAATTTTTAACCGATGTAATTTCTGCGCCACTATTTAATAAATGAGTGGCAAAGCTATGACGAAGCACATGTGGGCTTTTCTTTTTTAATGTGGTAATGCTACTTAACTCTTCTTTAACTAAAAGATAAACCCATTTATCATAAACCTTTTTTCCATTCTCTTGATAAAAAAGATAATCATTAAGTAGCCCGATTTTTTCTTTTTCAGCTATATAATTTATTATTAGCTTTTTTAAATCTTCGCCAAATGGTATAACACGTTCTTTACTACGTTTACCCATTACTTTAATTTCTTTGGTATAAAAATCAAAGTTTTTTTCGAGCAGATTTACTAACTCAGTACGTCTAATGCCGGTTTGATAAAACACCTCCATAATTAAATTTTGTAATACTAACTGATATGAAGATAAATTAATGTTTTTTGTTTGAGTCTTTAATAAATCTAGTTTTTTCTCGTCAATAAAAACAGGAAGTCTTTTTGGTTTTTTAGGTAATTGAATTGTAAGCAAGGGGTTTTTTATGACAATATTGTTCCTTAAAAGATACTTGTAGTAGCTTTTAACCGAGGATATTTTTCGATGAATGGTAACCGACGATATTTTTTTTGTAATAAAAGAATGAATCCAGGTACGGATAAATTCAGGTTCAACTTTTTGCGGTTGATTTGTTTCAAAGTTTTTCTCTACAAAAAACTGAAATTCTAAAAGGTCTTGTTGATAAGCAGTACACGTATTTTGGGCATATCTTTTTTCAAAACTAATGTAATTGATAAACTCCTCTATGCACCACCCTTTCATAATAAATAAGGCTTAATCTACTATCGAAGTTACAAAAAATTTCGACAATAGATTAAGCCTGGATGTTATTTTAAGAAGATTTTGATTAATCTTCTAATAAACCTTGTTGAAGCTTGTTTTTGTAAACAGCTTTAATCATGCCTTGACGGCGTTTGATTGACTTTTTAGTGAATTTTTGGCGCTCGCGCAATTCCTTTACAACACCAGTTTTTTCAAACTTTTTCTTGAATTTTTTAAGCGCTTTTTCTAAAGTATCGCCTTCTTTTAATTGTACTATCAGCATTTTGTTTTTATTATTAAGGGCTGCAAATATAGTGCTTTTTTTGTTTTGTTACAATTTTAAAACAAAAAACCCCGAAGTTTTTACGCTTCAGGGCTTTTTTCATCAACTAACTACACAAACAAATTATTTTTTGCCTTTTTTACCGCCTTTTGCAGCTTCTTCTTCTACTTTTTTAAGAGAATCAGCTTTTGCAACTTGTGCAATTGAATCAGCTTTTGCTGCTTCAGCCATTTCAGTAGCTTTTGCTGCTGCTGCGATAGAGTCAGCTTTTGCAACTTCTGCAACTGAATCAGCTTGTGCTTTTGCTTTTGCTTCTAATTCTGCTTTGCTAGGACCACATGCTACGAACATTGATGTAGCTAATGCTGCTACTGCTAAAATTGAAATTGATTTTTTCATGTTTTGTGTTTTTTTTGATTGGTTTTTATTTGTTTTTTGATTTTATTTTCTTTCAACTTTTACTAAAGAATCGGACGTTTTATTATCTTTCTTTAAACTATCCATTTCTGAAGCTATATCCTGTTTAATGCTGTTTTTTATAGAATCTGCCTCTATTTTCATTTTCTCTTCTTCGGCCTTTTTACTTGCTTCAGATGGCCCACAAGAAGTAAAAATTGTTGTTATTAGAGCTATAATTACTAAAGAAACTACTTTTTTCATCAACTGTTTTTAAACTTGTTCTACATATATGCCCAAAAAAGAAAAAAGTAACCCGTTCGTAAAAAAAATTCCATTATTTTTATTTAACTAATTGATTTTCAATTATTAAAATTGAAATAAAAAAGCCAGTAGTTATATAACTACCGGCTTTAAAATAAGAAACAGGCGATATTTAATCTCTGTTATTACCCATAAAGCGCATAATTAAATAAATTAATGATGCTATAGCTCCTAAAGCAGCTGCAAAATAGGTGTAAGCTGCCCAGGTTAAAGCATCTTTAGCGTGTGTATGCTCTTCGCCATGTGTAATGTTGGCTGAATTTAACCATTGTAAACCCCTTCTGCTTGCATCAACTTCAACAGGTAAAGTAACTACTGAAAACAAGGTTATAGCCGCTTGACAAATAATTACTACTAATAACATAGCATTACCCATTTTAGGCATCGCATAAGCCACAAAAAATAACCCGAGAAACATAATATTCATCAAATTAGAACTTATCTGCACAATAGGCACCAAACTTGTTCTCAAATTTAACCAGGCATAAGCCTTGGCATGTTGTACCGCATGCCCACACTCGTGCGCAGCAACAGCAGCTGATGCAACACTACGCCCATTATAAACTTCATCACTGAGGTTAACTACTTTGGTTGCGGGGTTGTAATGGTCAGTTAAAAATCCTTGGGTGCTTGTTACCTGTACATCATAAATGCCATTATCGCGTAACATTTTTTCGGCAACTTCTTTACCACTCATGTGGTTTAAAAGTGGCTCTTGAGAATATTGATTGAATTTACTTTTTAAACGAAAACTAATTAGCATGCCAATGCCTGCAAAAAGAATGCCTATTAGTAATAAACCAGAATCGAACATGATATTATAATTTTATTTGGAATAGAATTTCAAATTCCATTCCAAATAAAATAGTCTGACAAATTATCAGTAAAAATTAATCGTTGAAGCTTCTTTTAGTTCTTGGTCTTGAACCACCTGCAGGTTTATCAAAACTTTTTTTAAACCCACCATCTACCGAATCTTTGCGTTTGAAACCTCCACCGCCGGTTGACGATCCTGAATCTCTGCGTTTAAAACCACCACCTTCTGTAGATGGAGAATCTTTACGTTTATATCCACTTCCACCACCTTCAGATTCTCTGCGTTTGTATCCGCTTGAAGAAGAATCACTGCTGCGCTTTGGATAACCACCGCCTTCGCGTTTGCCTGCATATCCTCTGCTACCACTACTTCCGCCACCTTCACGTCTTTTGTATCCGCCTTCGCCCCTGCTTTCAGACGATCTTCCTCCGCTACGTTCTCCTCCACCCGATGAAGCTTCTATCTGAACTTTACGTTCATTGAATTTCAATTCTTTTGCATTTACGTTTAAGAAAGCCTGAGCATCTTTTGTTTCTGATTCAAAAAACGAAAAACTTTTCTTTACATCAACATTAAAAATATGCAATGCGCTAATGCCTGAAATATCAGCTAAATAATCTTTTAAGAATTTCCAATGTAAACCATCTAATTCGCCAAGATTGATAAAGAAGCGAGACATTTTACCGTTTGAGCTAAGACCAGAACCACCTTTTTGATTTAAATCAGGTGCCTGCTGGTAGTATTCTAAGAAACGATTAAACTCTTCAGATACAAAACGTTTAATTAAATCTTCTTTGCTTAAATCTTTTAATTGCTCGTATATTTTGGGAAGATAATTTTCAATTTCTGCTTCGTTAACTTTTGCATTATGAATTTTTTCGGCAACATGAAAAAGTTGTCTCTCACAAACTTCAACACCTGTTGGTATAGTAGCTTGTTTGAATTTTTTATTAATGATTTTTTCTATATCACGAATTTTGTACATGTCCTTCCCTGTAACAAATGCAATACTTACACCTGTTTTACCTGCACGAGCTGTACGTCCGCTACGGTGGGTATAATTCTCAACATCTTCAGGTAAGCTGTAATTTATTACATGCGTAACATCTTTTACATCTAAACCACGTGCTGCTACATCAGTAGCCACAAGCATTTGTAAAGCGCGACCACGGTAACGTTTCATTACAAAATCTCTTTGTCCCTGTGATAAATCTCCATGTAAAGCGTCAGCACTATATCCATCTTTTATTAATGAATCGGCAACCTCTTGTGTTTCAATACGCGTGCGGCAAAAAATTATACCGTAGATGTCCGGATTAAAATCCATCACACGTTTAAGCACTAAATATTTTTCTCTGCTTTGTACTTGGTAAAAAAGGTGTTCAATATTTGCGGCACCTTCATTCTTTTTACCAACACTAATCTCAACAGGTGTTTTCATGTAAGATGATGCAATACGTGCAACTTCTTTAGGCATAGTAGCCGAAAATAACCAGGTGTTTTTAGTATCAGGTGTTTTTTCTAAAATCTCATCTATGCTTTCTTTAAAGCCCATGTTAAGCATTTCATCTGCTTCATCAAGCACTACAACAGAAATGTTTTTTAAGTCGATGACTTTGCGTTTCATTAAATCTATTAACCTACCCGGTGTTGCTGCAATAATGCCCGGGGTACTTTGTTTAATAGTTCTAATTTGCCCTTCAATGCTGGCACCACCATATACTTCAGTAACTTTTACGTTAGTCATGTATTTGGCATACTTTTTTAAATCGGCACTAATCTGCATACACAACTCACGTGTTGGCGCTAGTATTAAGGCTTTTGTATGTCCGTCAGAGAAATCTGTTTCTGATAATAGAGGTAAACCAAACGCGGCAGTTTTTCCTGTTCCGGTTTGTGCAAGTGCTACTAAATCTGTTTTTTGTTTTTGTAAAAGCGGAATTGTTTGGCTTTGTACGGGAGTTGCTTCAGTAAATCCTAAATCTTTAAGGGCTTTTAATAATTTTTCTGGTAATCCTAATTCTTCGAATGTTTTTTGACTCATTTATGTATATTAAGCCGCAAAGGTACTAATTAAAACCAAACAAGGCTCGGTTGTTCGCCGAGCCCTGCTTTTAGTAAGACTAAAGGTTATTATTTCAATAGAGTAACGGTACCGTGATACTCATGTAGTTTACCTGTAAAGTCATGAAACTTAACTTTCCATACATATACATCTTCCTGTAAAACAGGCTTGCCTTCGTTACCACGCATGTGTCCATCCCATGATTTATCAATGTCATCTGCATAAAAAATCATTAGCCCCCAACGGTCAAACACCCATAAGTTATAGGTTGTGTTATCTATACCAACTCCAAGTCCTTTAAAGCCCT
>Ga0134126_10012853_pt1 | contig 10570 bp, 2 predicted proteins | sample KB31752_FD_96881 | JGI IMG/M metagenome (GOLD analysis project Ga0134126, IMG submission 96881) | Terrestrial soil microbial communities with excess Nitrogen fertilizer from Kellogg Biological Station, Michigan, USA - KB3-175-2 | ecosystem: Environmental > Terrestrial > Soil > Unclassified ...
CGACACCCCGCAATCTCACCCGTGGGTCAATGATCGCGAGCTGCGGTTCATCCCGGGCGTGGCCGGAGCGGCGCCTCGCGCCAAGAAGGAAGCTCACCTGACCCGCGCGGAGATGAAGAGGGCGTTGAAAGTCATGCTGACGCGAAACGGCATCGGGGTCTTTCTCACCTTCCTGACCTTCGGCTACATTCTGTTCACTTTTCTCAACTGGCTCCCGATTTACATGCATGACACGTTCCACCTCTCGATCGTCAAGAGCGCGTCGTGGGCGAGCGTGTCGTATATTGCGGGCTTCGCCGGCTTTCTGGTGTCCGGCCCAATCAACGACTGGCTGGTGGCGAAATACGGATACGCGAAAGGGCGCAAGCTGGGGGCCGGCGTGCCGATGGGGCTGATGATCATCATGATGCTGTGTGCGCTGGAAACATCGAGGCTGAACCTGGTGGCGCCAAGCGCGCTGCTGATCGGGCTGTCGCTGCTGGTGATGAACGCCAGCGTGGGGGCGTGGGGGGTCAATGCGGTGGACCTGGCGCCGACGCCGAAAAGTTCAGCCTTTGTCTATGGCATTTATAATGGAGTGCTCAATTTGATGGGAGCCTACAGCTCGATTCTCGTGACGGATATCGCCAAAAAATTCGGCTTCATCTGGGCGTTCTCGAGCGCGTTGATCTTCATGGCGATCTTCCTCTTCGGACTGGTCGTCGTCATCGACAAGCACGGCATTGCGCCCAATCCCGTGCTCGAAGAAGACGCAGCCGCGCTTCATTAAGGGCCAGTTTGCGGCACCCAGTGGAGACGGTAAAAGCGCTGGGCATCGGCGCCGGGAACATCCGTGGTGTTCACTGTTCCATTGGTCGCTGTGATGGGACTGCCAAGATCCTGCCAGACTGGCGCGACCAGGTTTGTGGCATATTGCAACTGGTAGCTGAAGGAAGGCTGCGCAGTCCAGGCAAAATTAAATATCCCGTTGGAAGTTGTAATTGCCGAAATGGCTGGCGGGACGATTACGCTCAGCGTTAAATTGCTGCTCATCACACTGCCATACGGGCTGGTAACGATTACCCGATAGCTCCCGGCATTGGTAAGGCTTACATTCGGCAACGCTAAAGTCGGGTCACCAGCGAAATGAACTTTGCGAATACGGCCTCCATCCGCGAAATACATGTTGCCGTATTTGTCGAAAGTTAGTCCGTGAAGAAAAGAGAGGGTTCCGCCGGTGGCCGGCCCTCCGTCGACTACAAATCCCGGTCCACTGCCGCCGGCCACGGTGGTGATGATTCCACCCGCATCTACCTTGCGAATTCGGCCAGACTGCTCCGCTATGTACAAATTGCCCGTTTTGTCAAAAGCGATGCTATACGGCCATAGATTGGCATTCGTGGCGGCTTTGTTGTCACCATTGTAGCCATAACCACCGGTGCCCGCGATGGTCGTGATGATCTCGTTCGTATCTACTTTACGCACCCGATAATTGCTGCTGTCCGCAAACACCTGGTTGCCGGATGGATCGATCGCGATGCTGAGCGGGGTATTCAACTGGGCGTTGGTGCCCAAACCACCATCGCCAGAAAACCCTCCGGTCACACTGAACGTGTTGCCTGCCGTGGTACTGACGATTCCGTTCGTAGCGATCTTCCGAATTCGGCAATGGGCGTTCTCGCTCACATAGATGTTGCCGTTCGTGTCGAGTGCTATGTCAGCGACGGTGCTGAATGCAGTGCTGAGGGCCTGTCTGCCATCGTTGAAGATGCCCTGAGTACCGGTGCCGGCCACGCGAGTGATGATTCCATTCGTGTCCACCTTGCGCACATCGCCGTTGCCATATTCACCGATCAACAAGTTCCCGGATGCGTCAAAAATCACGCTCGACGGACGATATAACGTCGCATTGACCGCCGGCCCGCCGTTGCCAGCATTGCCCTGGGTGTTGGTGCCCGCAATCGTTGTTATGATGCCATTGGTGTCCACCTCGCGAACCCGATTATTTGCATAGTCGGCGATGAACAGGTTGCCCGCCGAATCAACCGCCACTCCTTCAGGCTGATTTAGTTTCGCGTCGATCGCCGGTCCTCCATCGCCCGAGTAGGCATAACCGTTCGTCCCCGCCACGGTTGTGATGATGGGTGGCAGATTGGTGCCGTCGCACTGCCATTGATAAGTGAACGGCCCATCACCGGCCGCGGCCACGCTTAAAGCTAGACTTGTTCCGGATACCACCCACTGGCTTCCCGGCTGGCTCACAAGAACGGGTGGATTGCCGACAGTCAAGGTCACCACGCTGCTCGTCACGCTGCCGTAATCATTCGTGATGATGACGTCATAATTCCCGTCGTCAGCCCACTGCACATTGGCCAGGTTTAACGACGGGCCGGTCTGAGCGGGCAGGTTAGTACCGTTCATTTGCCATTGATACGCCAGCGGAGCCGTGCCGCTCGCAGTCACCGCGAAGGTGGCATTGCTGCTCAAACCGGCGGTTTGGTTCGCCGGCGGATTCACAATGGCCGGCGGCAGCAGAACGGTCAGTGAAGCGACACTGCTGGTCACGCTGCCGAAGGCAAAACCACTCCTGACAATCAGTGTGTAATTCCCGGCGTCAGCCGCGGTCACATGATCAATCACCAACGACGGCCCCTGGCCGAACCGGCGAACGCGGTTGTTGATGGTATCGGCAATCAAATATCTCCCGTAACTATCCACCGCGAGGCCGGTCGGAACAGACAAAGACGCATTCGTGGCAACGATGCCATCGCCGTTGTATCCATTTGCATTGGTTCCCGCGACGGTCGTGATGATGCCATAAGGATCTATCCGGCGGACCCGGTTGTTATTGTGATCGACCACCAGAATGTCGCCATAGTCATCCGCGGACACGCCGTATGGGTCGATGGCCGCATTGGTAGCCATGCCACCGTCTCCGGAATAAAAGCTGGAGCCGTTGCCTGCAATGGTCGTGATCGTGCCATAGATATCGACCTTGCGAATCCGTTCATTTCCCAGATCGGCAATGAAGACATTGCCGGCGCCATCCACAGCCACTCCCCGGGGAAAGTTCAGGCTGGCATTCGTCGCAGCTCCCCCGTCCCCGGAAAATCCCGAGCCGGATTTTCCCGCTATCGTGGTGATGATGCCGTTGGTGTCCACCTTGCGGATGCGCTGGTTCCCGTAGTCCGCGATGAACACGTTGCCAATTCCGTCGACGGCCACGCCTTGCGGCGCACGGAAGCTGGCATTGGTCGCCGGCCCATCGTCCCCGCCGAAGGCATATGCGCCATTGCCCGCCAGCGTGGTAATGATGCCATTGGCATCCACCTTTCGGATGCGATTATTGCTGGTGTCGGCGATGAACAAATTCCCGGCGCTGTCCACCGCGACTCCATTAGCTCCGCGCAAAGCAGCATTCGTAGCGGCAACTCCATTGCCCCCATAGGTGGGTGCTCCATCTCCAGCCACGGTGGTTATCAGCCCGTCAGTGCCCACCTTGCGAATACGATTATTATTGGAATCGGCGATGAACACGTTCCCCGCACTGTCCGCTGCGACGCCGACGGGCGCATTGACTTCACCAGCCGTCGCAATGCCACCATCTCCGGCAAAGCCCGCAGTTCCATTTCCGGCAACCGTGGTAATCAGATTGTTGGGCAGATTCGTTCCGTTCAACTGCCATTGAAACTTCAGCGGCCCCACGCCGGACACGTTTGCCGTTAAGACGGCACGGCTTCCAGCGAGGAGGGTCTCGTTTGTCGGCTGCGAGAGAATGGTTGCCACGCCGCCAACGGCCAACGTCGCCACATGACTCGTCACGCTGCCATACGGGCTGCTGGCCAATACAAAATAATTTCCCGCGTCGGTGGTGTGAGGTTCCGGGATCGCCAAACTGCCGTTCGTTTTGCCATCGAGAGGTGAGCCGTTGAAATACCATTGGAAGCTGATGGGCGGGGAGCCTGACGCGAACGCATAAAAAACGACGGAGCTTCCGTCGGAAACCTGACTCAGAGGTTGTGTCGTGATGGTGGGACCCACCACGGTCACGTCCATGGTGGCCACGCTGCTGGTGGCGCTGCCGTAATCGTTGGTGACGATGAATGAATACCCGCCTGCGTCGTTCGTGGTTAACGGTTCGGAGGAATAATAATTGTTGGTGGCGTCGTCGACGGCCACTCCATTGAAGAACCACTGGTAATGCAGAGGCGGCGTGCCATCGGCAGAGGCATTGATTATCACATAGCTTCCTGCCGATTGGGTTTGGCTGCCGGGTTCGCCGGTGATAAACGGCTTCGTTCCTCCCGGCACAAAGCTCACCTGGTCCAGCCAACTGCTGTTCCCATTGACCGTGTACGGACCGGCATTCGTGTAAACCCATTGCACCAGGTTGGCGCCGCTGCCCAGATAGCATGTTTGCTGTTGCCAATTTAACTGCGGAATGGCCCACGGCACCATGGCGCCATTTACTTTCACACTGTAGTTGAAACCGACGGTGGGCTGATCCACCTGCCACCAAAAACTGAGCGTTCCGGGACCTTCCACCGTGGTTTGCAAAACCGATTGCTGCCCGGGAAGCTGCACCGTCCCGACGGCTGCGGCCGTGCCGTCATGGGCCCAGTTGATTGGATCAACCGTCCACGGACAATCTCCGAAGGTTTCCCAAACAAAATTGGTGGCATTCAACGCTTCACCCAACCCCAAAACCATCAGAGGAACATCATCACTATTGGTGACGCCGGAACTGTCGCTGACAATAACTCGGTAAAGCCCCTGATCGGTGGCCTGTAGATTCGTAAGGGTCAAAGTTGAATTCGTTTGGAAATCCAAATTGGTTTGATTCAGTTGCCATTGATACCCAAGCGGGTCGGAGCCGGTGGCGGCAACGCTGAACGATGCTGATTGTCCCAGCCAATTTGTCTCGCCGACGGGCTGGGTGGTAATGATTGGCTGGGCCAGCAACGGCCTTAACCCGGCTGCCAGTAAAAGCAGAAAAGGAAGAGTTTTTTTCATTCTGATTTTGCGTCTCCTCTTTTATCCATCCCGGGCAAACCCGGCGAGTTGTCCGGTTTTTGAAGCAACTTGCAGTGCAACATTTTAACTGGTTCCCTTATGTTAATTGGCTGTTACCACCTGGGCTGACTTCGATTTTCCTTGGGCATTAAAATTTTGCAAGGTTTTTCCCGGTTCAGCTTGCGTTTTGGGGCGCATCCCGGCCCCGTGCGGCGAAACTTGAAGCGCAGGCCCGAAACGTGAGGAGTGCGAGTCCGGCGGTTGTTTCTGGCCTGATTGGCGGCGGACCGCCTGCGGACGCTGTTGGCGAAATACTGGAGGGGCGCACCTGCCTGCTGGGGGGGGCCACACGACCTGGCACGACGGGGCACGACTGGGTTTGAAATCAATTCAATTTGGAAGCGGTGAGGTCCTTTCGTTCCATTGTCCCTTTTAACCTGTCCTTTCATTCTTTTCTCCGTGGAGGCATTCCAGCACAAACTGGGGGATTTGTTCAATACATTTCTGCTCCGGCCTTCGCAGAGGGGTGCTTCCTGGCACTGCCTCCGAATGCGGTGACATCGGAGCGCCGATCTCCAGATCGGCATGTCGATAAACGATTTTTCTGCGAACTTGCCGGTCAGGAGACCGGCGCTCCGGGGGGCGGTGTCAGGATGCACCCTTGCGTTTGCCAAGGGGCGGGGTGGTGTTCGCCGCTTTTTGCGGCGCCGCTCACGGGTTGATCAAGCGATAGAATTTTTGCGCGGCATTCACTGCATTCGTCACGACGTTGTTGGTGCCAACGACGAGGGGCGGGGCTGCAATCGTGAACCAATTGGTCGGATCCGTGTTGTTCAGATTCGTGGTGGATTGGAGCCGGAACGCCAGCGTGTTGGTGGGCCAGAACAGGCTGACCAGGTTTGTGCCCGTCGGCTCGATGCTCAATTTGGGAATCGTCACTGCGCCGAGCTGGCTCAGAACCACATCGTTGCCATCGCCGCCGCGGTATGTGATGCGAAATACGTGGCCGCCGATGGCCAACGCACCACCCTCGGGCAAGTTGTTGAAGGTTGCCGATACCGGGAACCTGCTGTTGTTATTGACGATCATGAACTGGTCGTTGGTCGCCGGCGCATATCCGAGCGAGCCGGTGAGGCTGATGCCGCTGAGATTCACGACGCCCGAGGAATTGAGTTGATTATATTGGCTGCCCGGCGTGGTGCCGTTCAGTTCCACATTCATCACGCCGCTGAAGCCGGTGCCAATACTGTCCATTGACTGGCAGGTCAACGTGCCCGGGTTGTCGCCCGGGTTCAGGGTCGCCGAATCCCCGAACACGACCAGCCGCCCAACGCTGCCGTCGCCGAGGAGAGCGCCGGAATTGATCTCGACAAAGCCTCCGACCGAAAGGCTGCCATCCACCTGCAGCTTGCCGTTGTTGACGATCGTGCCGCCCTGGTACGTGTTGGTGCCGCTCAACCGCATCCGGCCGCCGCCGTTTTTTGTGATGCCCGAGAAGCTAAAATTGGGGTCCTGCGTGTTGACCGAAATGGTGGCCGGCACTTCGAGTTCGGCCCGGCTGTCGAAGGGAAAGGAAATGGCGTAAGGGCTGATGTCAAAATTCACCGAGGCCGCATTCGTGGCCAGCGCAATGTTGCCTTGAATGGAGGCGCTGACGTGCGATCCCGCGCCAAACTTCTTACTGAACGAGCCGACGGAAACCGTCGCGCCGCTGGCCAGGTCCAACTGCCCGGCGCCCGTCTGCACGGATCCGCCGTCGTTGAGGTTCAGTTGCGCAAGGGTTTGGCTGCGGCCGTTGAGATTCAGTCCCGAATTGGCATTCACCGTCACTGTGTCGCCCCCGATGGAATTGGGGCTAAGGAAAATGGCGGATGCCGCCGCATTCGCCGGCGCCGGGCCGAGCGTCAGATTTCCGGGGACGGCGATTGGCGTGGCACCGCTCTTGGACAAATACAGCAAACCGGATTCATTGGTCACTCCACCGGAAAAAATGTTGGGACTGGAACCGCTCAAGGTGAGTGGACCGCCGTTTTTGGCCAAAGAACCGCTGCCACTGATCACGCCATTAATGAAGAGGGCAGCGGCGGAAGCGATATTGATGGTCGTGTCGCCGGCCAATTGGATGGGGCCGCTCAAGGTCGGGTTGCCGCTGATCACCTCGACGGCGCCGCCGGCAAGGAATCCCGCCCCGCTCAAGGTCAACGGTTCCGGGTTTGCACGATTGATGCTTTCAAGCTGCAGCGTGGCATTTGTGTTGACCGTAGTACTGCCCGTGCCGAGCGCGGTTGCATTGTTGATCAGCACGTTTCCGTCGGCAGCAGTCACGCCATCAAAGGTATTTGCCGCGGTTAAATTCAAGGTGCCGGGGCCGGTCTTGTAAATGCCTCCGGCCGAGATAACGGCATTTACCTGGAGCCCGGGAGCGGCATTGCCCAAGCCGACGTCGAAATCCACAGTAACTGGCAAAGCGAAGTCGCCGGATGTGCGAAATTCGATGTTGCCCTGGATGAAGGCGGTCGAATCATTTGGATTGGCCGTGACCTGGCCGCCGATGGTCAGCAAGCCGCCGCCGGTGTCAAGCTTGCCGCCGTTGAATGTCACATTAGCAATGTCGTCGCTGAAACCGGCGAGATTGGCGACCCCATTGGCGTGCAGGATGAGATTTTGTCCTCCGGAACCGCTCTGGCAGCAATTCAGCCAGCGCACTTCGCAAGGGCCGCCCGTTCCACCACCCACTTCCAGGGTGTTCCCAAACGCCCCGACGCTTTGCGATCCGACAAGTTGGTTCAGTTCCAGCAGCGGGCATCGCACCAGGGTCTTGTCCTGGGAGTTTGCCAGACTGCCCGTGATTTCCACCGTGCCCACGTTGAACAAACCCAGGCTGTCCCGCCCGGGAAACCCGGCAATCTCGTTTGAAAAAATGACGTCATCACCGAAGACGTCCAGGTTCGTTTCCAAAAAAATCGGCCCGCCCCAGGTCACAGGGCTCGATGACAAGACAATGAGCGATGCGCCGGGCAGATCACCAGCGTCGCCATCGGTGCTTTCACTCCGGGCGACGAGCCTCGCACTGGAAATGGAAGCCCGCAGCGTCAGCGAGCCGCCGTTGAGGATCGTGTCCACGCTGGTCGAGCCCAGCGCGTTGGAATTGCGCACGTCCAGGGATCCTTCATCCACCTCGGCCGTGCCGGTGAAAGTGTTCGTGCCCTCCAGGATCAGAGTCGAGCCGCCCGTCTTTTGGAACCCGTTGCCTTCGATGTCGGCGGGAAGATCCAAGCCGATGGCCGCCGTGCCGTCGGCGTCAATGGTCTCGAAACCGATCAGGTTCAAGCGGCCCTGGATAACGGGTGCGTGGCTGTCGCTGTCACAACTGGCGACGATGCCGTTATTCAAACCGAGCAGGTGGCTTCCCGTGTTCAACAGAGAGGACTGCGAATCGGTGGAACCATTTTGCATGATGACCCTGAAGAACGTCGCGTTGCCTCCGCTCAAGGAAAGCCGGCCGCCGGATGCAACTTCGAGCGTCGTGCCGCTTTGGTCGGTCTGCTCCACGTTGAGATTGACGGTGGCGCCATTGTGGACGCCCACGAGGCCGGCCACCGTGATTCCGGGCGACTGGTTGAAATCAATCGTCGAATCTCCATCGGTCGAAAGCCAGAGCGTGCCGGTCAGGGAACTATTCGACGCCGTGTCGAACTCGATGGAACCTTTGGTGCTGCCATCGGTTTCATCGACGTGCGCCTGAATATCGCCCGCGCCCGAAAGTGCGCCGGCAATATAAACGTGGCCGCTGAGTCCGGAATTTCCTTCGGCGTGAATCGACAGCGCCCCGCTTTGAACCTGAATCCCGCCATTGAGGTACAAGGTTTCTTTATTTTCGCCCAAATCCGCGGCGGCGGCAGGTCCCACGTCCATCGTTCCGCCCGTCGGAAAGACGAGCTGGCAATCGATTGTCACCGTTTGATCATAGCCGGTCAGCGAGGAGGTGCCGGGGGTGGCGTCCAGGGACGACAAATACAGGGTATTGCCGCTCAGAACGAAATTATGGCTTGTATTGGAAAATGCGATTGCGCACGACAAATTGGGGATGTCGTTCACCATCGTCGTGTGGGAAACATTGTCATCCCAGAAATAGAGAAGGTCCCCGTTCTGCGGCGCGCGGGCGGGGTTCCAATTCCCAGGTTCACTCCAATTTCCGTTAATTGCGCCGGTCCACGTGAGCCCCGTGGCGCGCGCCCGCACGACCGGAAAAAGCAACGCGCTTGCCGCGACAAGAGCTTTGACCATCAAATGAGTCAGCAGAGGGAAGCGGCTAAACCGGTGGCCCCGTAGCTTTGGCGTTGCACGCTCCTCAGTCCATGTTATGCAACCTTTGCTGTTGCCACCCGGATAAGAATCGTTCATTCTCTCTATTTAATAGCATCAACATGGCACCCAAGGACATACGTAAATTTACGTAGTTAGGAGGGGTGGGCAGTTGCGCCGATCGCCGAAAGATTTGGACGCGTTTCAACGCGCAACGCTGGCCTGCATTTTCCTTTGGTTATTCCAGTCTTTCATTAAAATCCAGGCGGCGACGCAATCTCATATTCAAATTTGTTGTCGCGCTCACGGGCCGGAGAATTATGAAGAAATCATTTTTTGCCTTGGTTGCCGCATTGTCTCTGACGATCCCTTCACACGCCGCCTTGCCGGTCCAAACAACTTTCACCGGCGTCAAATCCGATCACACCTGGTCCTTGAAGGAACTCAACAGCGGCCTTCCCAGCGATTGGACCGGCTACAATTTCCTGGTGATCGAATTCAAAGCGTCCTCCTCGCAACGTTTCGATCTCGGCCTGGAGACTCCCACCGGCCGCAATTCCAAACGCATCGGGCCGTTTGCCGGCGTGTGGGTGCGCGCCGCGATTCCGCTGCGCTTTTACCGTCAACCCGCCGGCAACGCCGCCGATCTCGCCGCCACTTACAATCAACCGCGCCGCTCGTACTGGATTAACATCAATGAGAGTCACGTCGGTCCCACGACAAACGTGACCGGCATCACCGTCTCCATGGATTATCCGGTCGGCTCGCCAACGCTGGAAATCCGCTCGGTCACGCTTGCAACCAACGACCCCGGCGATGAAGTGCTCGAAGGCAAGCCGCTCCTGGACGAATTCGGCCAATACACGCACGCCGATTGGCCAGGCAAGGCGCACTCGCTCGATGACTTGAAAAAGAATTGGGCCGCCGAATCCGCGAGCCTGAAAGAGGGCGGGGTGACCAATCGCGATTCCTACGGCGGCTTCTTGAACAGCCACGCCCAAGCCGCCGGATTTTTCCGCGTCGAACAAATCGATGGCCGCTGGTGGTTTGTGGATCCCGACGGGCATTTGTTTTATTCCGCGGGCGTGAATGGTGTCGGCATGAGTTCGCCCACGCGCGTCGAAGGCCGTCGGGACCTGTTCGCAGCGCTGCCGCCCTCAAATATCGCTCCATCCCGTTTCGCTCGCCGTGGTGAGGGCGGCTCGTTTTACACCTGGAATCTGCAACGCCGTTTCGGCGATGACTGGCGCCAAAAATGGGCGGACCTCACCAC
>Ga0134126_10012854_pt1 | contig 10570 bp, 11 predicted proteins | sample KB31752_FD_96881 | JGI IMG/M metagenome (GOLD analysis project Ga0134126, IMG submission 96881) | Terrestrial soil microbial communities with excess Nitrogen fertilizer from Kellogg Biological Station, Michigan, USA - KB3-175-2 | ecosystem: Environmental > Terrestrial > Soil > Unclassified ...
CGCTCAGGCGTCGATCATTACCATCGATGACGCAGGGTAACGCGCTCCGGTCACCGGGCGTTCACGCAGGATCCCATACAACCGCTCGAGCTGCGCATCACCCAGCCGCACCATGACCGACAGTGCATTTTCCTTGAGGCGCTTGATGTGGCGCGTCCCCGGAATCGGCACGATGTAGGGCGCGCAGTCGAGCAGCCAGGCCAGCGCGACTTGTGCCGGCGTGTAGCCTTCCTCGCGTGCAATTTGCGATACGACCTCCACCAGCTGCAAATTGCCGGCGAAATTCTCACTCGAGAAACGCGGACTGCTGCGCCGGAAGTCGCCGGCACCGAGGTCCTCGGGCTTCTGGAACGCGCCGGCCAGAAAGCCGCGGCCGAGCGGACTATAGGCGACGACGCCGATGTCGAGTTCCTCGCAGGCGGGCAGGATGGTCGCCTCGAGGTCGCGTGACCATAACGAGAATTCGCTCTGCAGGGCGGTGATGGGGTGCACCCGGGCAGCGCGTCGAATGGTGTTCGCCGAGGCTTCGGACAGCCCTAAGTGGAGCACCTTGCCGGCCTTGACCAGCTCCGCCATGGCCCCCACCGTTTCTTCGATCGCGACCTTTGGATCCACTCGGTGTTGGTAGTACAAATCGATGTGATCGACGCCGAGCCGCTCGAGACTGGCATCGCAGGCCGCGCGCACGTACTCGGGCGTCCTGTTGATACCCAGAAAAGCGCCCCCAGGAGCGCGCGCAATGCCGAACTTGGTGGCGAGCACAATGTCCTCGCGGCGCGTGTCCAAGACCTTCGCCAGCAGGCGTTCGTTGGCACCAAGCCCGTACATATCCGCGGTATCGAGGAAGTTCACGCCGATATCGAGAGCGGCATTGAGGACACGCAGGTTGGTGGCTTCATCGGAGGGACCATAGGCGTCCGACATGCCCATGCAGCCGAGGCCGATGGCCGAGACCTCGAGGCCCTGGGGCCCTAGTTTGCGACGCGGAATGTTCATGATGTCTCCAAGGCGGGGGTGGCTCCAAAGCGGGGCGTGGTGTTTATGCTAAACATCGGCGCGCGGGATACTAGTTCATTACTGCCGGGTTCTTGCCTAATCCTGCAAACAGCGGGATCCTCGGTATCGCACCACCTTGCGACCGGCTACCATGCATCCACCCCCCGGGAATCGAGAAACACCATGTTTGACAGCAGCTTGCAGGGAATTCGCGCGATGGCCGGGATGGCCGAACGACAGCAGGAGTTGTCGGCGCGGGTTGCCCGATTGGCGCCCTTCGACGGGACCCATCAATCCGCATTGCCATCCCTCGCGCTGACCCGCGGCAGCGTGCCGACGCTGTGCATGCCGACGGTGTATCAGCCTTGTTTGGGCATTGTCGTGCAGGGTCGCAAGCGTGCGCTGCTGAACGACGAAATATTCAACTACGACGCACTGAACTATCTCGTGGTGTCGGTGACATTGCCCGCGATGGGCCAGGTGGTCGAAGCCACTCCAGAGCATCCATATCTGTCGCTGCGTCTGAACCTCGACCTGGAGGAAATCGCGCGCTTGGTGCTGGAAATAGGCGACCGGAGACCCGCGCCGGCCGCGGCCGATAGGGGCCTGTTCGTCGCGCGCTTGGACGAGCCTTTGCTGGACGCCGTGTTGCGGATGGTGAAGCTGCTCGATACGCCGGAGGATATCGACGTGCTGGCTCCAGTGGTGCAGCGCGAAATCTATTACCGCATGTTGCGCGGCGACCTGGGTTCTCGCCTGGTCGACCTGGCCCAAAGCGAAGGCGGCAATCATCGCGTCGTTCGCGCCATCGAGTGGCTCAAGCAGCACTATGTGGCGCCGCTGCGCATCGAGGAGTTGGCTGACGCCGTGCACATGAGTCCGTCGGCGCTGCATCACCGCTTCAAGGCAGTCACCGCAATGTCGCCGTTGCAATACCAGAAGCACCTGAGGCTGCATGAAGCGCGGCGGCTGATGTTCGCCGACGGCATCGAATCCGCTTCCGCGGGGCACCGCGTCGGCTACGAAAGCGCTTCGCAGTTCAGCCGCGAATACCGGCGCCTGTTCGGTGCTCCGCCGCGCTCGGAGATCGCACGCTTGCGCGAGACGGGCGTGCCGGCGTAGCGCAATGTGAACGCCGTGGCATCCGGCCTCCGGGGACAATGGTCATGACTGACCGACCTTTGGCCCCGCTCAAGCGTGACCGACGCCCAGAAGTTTTTCGACGGCCTCGAGCAGGTCATCGACCTCAAACGGCTTGGTGAGCACCACGTGCGCCCCCGCCTCTTCGGCCGATTTGAGATAGGCATTGGTCGCTATCGCGGTGGGTTGGTAGCCCGCCACCCCGAAGTTGCCGCCCCCGGAAATGGCGACGATGCGGACCAGCGGGAACGCCCTGCGAATCGATTCGATGGCCTGCACGCCGTTCATCTTCGGCATGATGATATCGGTAATGACGAGATCCATAGGAGTGCGCCCGAGCTGGTCCAAGGCGTCGGTTGCATTGTCGGCGGTAAGCACTTCATAACCGGCGAGATCCAGCACGCACTTGACTGAATCGCGCACATCGCGCTCATCGTCGACGATTAGTATTCTTTGCATTTCGCCTCATGCATGGCCGGCAATCGCGTCGTTGCCGACCTCGACGACCGCCGGAAAAAACACCCTGAATGTCGTGCCTTTGCCAATTTTCGTCTCTACCGTGATGCTGGCGCCAAAACTTTCAACGATCCCATGAACCACAGCAAGCCCCAAGCCGGTGCCTTGACCCACCGAACGCGTGGTGAAGAATGGCTCGAATATGCGCTCGATCGTGTCCGGGTCCATGCCATGCCCATTGTCGCTGATCCATAATTCGACGCGCGGCTGCATGCCGGATTCGGCGTCGGCCAAATCAACATGGCGAAGGCCGATGGTTAAAATCCCGTCGATACCCTCCATCGCCTGATAAGCGTTGGTGCATAAATTTATCATAAGATGCAGGGCGAGCGTCGCATCGGCCTTCACCAGAGGAATCTCTTCGGCAATCTCGGTTCGCACCTCAATGCTCGGCGGTGCCAGCGCGGAAAAAAGATTCAGGCTCTCGGTCACCACGACTCTCAGATCGATCAAGGTCAGAGTTGCCTCATCGAGTTCGCGGGTAAACGTCAAGATCTTCTTGACGACGTCTTTGGCGCGTCGTGCCGCGCCCAGCACTCGATCGAGACGCGCACGAGAGTCGACCGCCAGCGACATGTCCTTCAGCACCGTGCTGGTAAAGAGGATGATGGGCACGAGTACATTGTTGAATTCATGGGCGATGCCGCTGGCGAGCGTCCCGACGGTCTCCAGTCGTTGACGATGCCGCAGCTGCCTCTGCAATTCCTCGCGTCGCGCCTCGGATTGCTCCTTCTCCTTGATCACTCCGACGAGTTCTTGACGCATGCCTTCGAGATCCGACGCCAGGTCATGCAGCTCGCGGATGCCGGTGCTTACATTGAGAACTCTTGCGTAGTCGCCCGAAGCGATGACGCGGGAGACATCCTGCAGGCGGTGGATCGGCCGCGACAGACGATAGCTGAGGACGACGGCAATCCCGATGGCGACGCAAAAATAGCTTCCCAGCAGCCATAGCATTCGATTGAGGGCGAGGTGAATCCGCTCCTCGGTGGGCAACTCGTCGAAGCCCAGACGCAACTCGGCGTTATGGCCCGCATGAACGACGGGCAACACAATGAAGTAGATGCCGTCGCCTCCGTGCCCAAAATCCAAATCCGTGCGCCGCGGCGCCACGACAACCGCCGATCCGAGCCGGCTGCGCGTGCCGACGCCCCGGTCAAAAAGCTCCGCATAGAGCGCTTCGCCGTGGACGACGGCAAGATCGAGAAGATCTTCGGTTCGTTGCCGGGAATCCAGCGCGACGCCGGCTTCAAATTCCTCGGCGATCACCCGCGCGAATGTTCTGGCATGCTCGACGAACAGGTCTTCATGACTCTTGCGAATCACGAATCCCAGGCCAAAGTACAGCGCCGGCAGCAGAACGATGTGCACCGCCACCACGCACAGCGTGACGTAGCTCGCGAAAGATGTTCTCAGTCGTACCATAGCACCCGCAATATCTTGATCCGGGGGTCGTGCACCACATCTTTCTCCCAAGCATAGCTAACGGCCGTTGCATCGGCCATGACGGCTTTTTTCAGCAGCGCAATGTCCTTGTAAGCCGTCGGTTTGACCTGGCCTTGAATGAGAGCGAGGCGCAGCACGCTGCGATCATAGGTGGTCTCCGACATGGAGACGACATTCTGCAGAAATATCTCTTTGACCCGGTCATCGGTTTCATTCAGTACGGGCCGAAGCCGATCGCCATTGTGGATCACTGTCAGCCCAAGAAAGAGCTTGCGCACTTCGTGGGAATCCAGCTGTTCGACTTTGCTGTCTGCGCTCACGATGAGCACGAGCTCGTCCGCGGCCAGTACCGGTGCCGCTGCCGCCAGAAGGGCCACCAGCACGGCAGTGGCCGCGATCTTCTTCACGGAAATGCCGCGCTCCACTGTGCGCGTAGCTCATTCGACTTTTGGATCAGGGAAACGATGTGCGATATTTCGAAGGTCAATGCCTGGTGGCGATTGAAATCCCAGCGCACTCCGACGGCCTGTCGACGCAGCGCGATTTCGATGTCGCCGTCGTTATCCTGGAATAGCGCGACATAGCGCGACTCCTGCATTCGCGCCGAGTCCTCCAGACGCCCGAACACCGTAAATTGCCCGGGCAGCTGCCTTTCGACCTGCAGGTAGCCCGACATGAAGCTTTCATTTCGAGCGGCCTGGGCCAACTGAACGTCCAGGTAGTAGTAGGCCGCCACGATTCGCCACGGCTCCGCCGTCCAATCGGTGTAGGCACCGTAGAGGCTGACCTTCGCATCATTCGATTGCAAAGCAGCCACGGTACGGGCACTGCTGACGGAAAGGTTATCGTGCCCGAACAACAATCCCGTGCTGCTGGCGCCCGTGTACTGCGGCAGGTAGGCGAAGCGCGCCGTCACGGATAGCCGGTGCCTCCCCGGGTTGTCGTCGATCAGGCTGATCGGATCCAGCGCCCCGTCGGCCAAAGCAGGTGCGGCACCCGCTCCGGCGGATATCTGAATCGCCCCTTCCTGACCCAGCGACTGGCGCGACTCGAACAAGGCACCCGTGATGTGCTGGGGGATTATCCCGTTTTCATCCTCCCAACGTTCGATGTAGGGACGCGTGATATCGGTTTGCAAATATTGCCCATGATGGTGTTCCGTGTTCCACGCACTCGCGGGCTGATGGAAACGGCCAAGCCAGAGCACCGTTTCGGGAACGAACTCGAAGCCCATTTGGAAGCGCTCGAGGTCGCGTTCGTCGGGGGTTATGTAGTATTCGCCGAACACCCGGAACTGATGCTTGGTAAGGCCAAACACCACGTCGGCGTCGATCCAGGGGTCGGCGTCTCCCGCGTGTGTCTGCCCGGTTCCATGAAACGCTTCAGCGGCGACGAATACTTCGAAGTCGCCGGACGAATGATCGTGTTGTGCGAATGAGGGGGCCGACCAGGGGAGGCTCACGGCCGCCCAAATCAGGACTTTTCGGAGGCAGAAATGGGGCATTCCAAGAGCTCCAGGCGTGCGGAGGCACGCGCTCATTATGTATGCCCGCAAGGGCTTGCGGTCGAACGGCATTGCACATAAGCTCCCTGAAGTGCAGGATGGGCGTCGCAACCAATGGGTGAAGGTTGTCGCAAACTCAGAAAAATAAGACCGCGCATCAGACGGGCGGGCGAATCATGATCGGACTGCCTTGATGCCGCGCATCTTCAAAGCACACGCTGGGAATCTCGCCTATCGGCCGCCGCGCCTGCGCGTGGTTCTCGCGGATGAGCGCACCATACTTCGCAGGGGCGTTCGGGCAATGTTGCTGGGAGAACCTGATCTCGAGATAGTCGGCGAAGCAAACCGGGTCTCGGACGCGATCGCCCTCGCAAGATGCCTGCAGCCCGATGTCGTCGTCACGGATGTGTTTGAAAATGGAAGCGGCATTCAGGCGATCCCCGAGATGCGCCGCGAATGCGTGGATCTGCGTGTCGTGATGCTGACCGGCAGCAGGAATCAGGAATGGGAGCGCGCCGCAATGACCGCGGGCGCGTATGCCTATGTCACCATAGATGCGCCGATCGAAGTCTTGCTGCGCGCCATTCGCGCGGACAGCCCCGACATCGAATTCCCCGCGGTATCGAGTCCCGCCGCCGCAGCGGGCCGGCCTTGGACCGAAGCCCTCATGGAGGCGCCGGTCGCGGCAATAAGTGCGCGCGAACGCGAGGTGCTGATCGGCGTGGCGCTGGGTTATTCGAGTAAACGGATTGCCGGAAATCTCGGGCGCAGCGTCAAAACCATCGAGAAGCATCGGTTCAAGATGATGCATAAACTGGGACTGCGCAATACCGCGGCCGTGACCCGCTATGCAATGGACAACGGATTGCTGGATGCCGGCAGTGAATCACAGGAATTACACCCGGCAGGTCTTCTTCGGGAAATCTAGGGGTCCCGCAGCCGGCCTCTGCCCGGCTGCCGGATTTCATGTCCACACTATGGTTCGGCAAGAATTGCTCTCTGCCGATCACGGTAGACGTCCTCGCTGACGAGACCTTCATCGTAGAAATGCTTCAACTCGCGCAGCCTCGCTTCCTTCGATGCAACAGCGTGAGCGGGACTCGCCGAGGTCGCCGCAACGGCCGCAGCCGGATTCCCTGCCGGAGGCGGCGCCTGTAGCACGGTGGACGCCGCGGCCGTGCGCGCCGAGGGGTGTCTCGCACAGGCCTTGAGGCAGTTATTGTGTTCTGCAGGACATTCGACCGCGGCACGTTCGGGAAATCCTGAAAATATCTGCGGGCATTGATCATAGTGTGCATCGCAGGACGCCGTGCAGGCCGGCTCGCTCACCTCGGGTGCGCGCCCGAGCTGCATGGTGCCGCAGCCGCTGAGCATCAAGGCGAGAGCCGCGGCACTCTTTTTCATGGTCGAATCTCCCGCTTTTTGAGGGTTCGGCTGCGTTCGGCACGGCTGAGGCGCATCGAATTGTGGACGACGCACACGCTCGACAGCACCATCGCCGCAGCCGCGACGACGGGCCGCAAAAGACCGCATGCCGCAATGACCAGCGCCACGGCGTTGTAGGCGAATGCCCAGACGAGATTCTGCCGGACGATGCGCATTGTTCGGCGCGCGAGACCGAGCAAGCCGGGAATCTCGAGCAGGTCCCCGCGTAAAATGACGACGTCCGCGGTCTCTTTGGCAAGGTCCGCGGCGGGGCCGAACGCGATCCCGGCGTCGGCGGCGCCCAAGGCCGGCGCGTCGTTGACGCCGTCCCCGACCATGGCGACCGGCCCCAGTGTGCGCAGCGCGCGGACGCGCAGGGGCTTCTCGATGGGGGACAGTTCTCCGGCAAACTCCGTCACACCGACAGTGCCGGCAACCCGGGCAACCACCTCCCGGCGATCTCCCGACAGCAAGTGGCAGGACACCCCCATGCGACCCAGCGTCCGCATGGTATCGAGCGCTTCGGGCCGGAGCGGATCGTCGAAGACCAACTCACCGGCCAGAAATCCGTCGATCGCGATGGCAGCACCGGATTCGCTGTCGGCCGCCGATGCCGCGGGTAGTTCGACTCCGCCGGCGGCCAGCCATGAGCGCTTGCCGACCGCGACACGGCGGCCCTCGACGCAGCCCCGAACACCCCCCCCGGCCCACACATGCACGTCGGCCACCGCCGGCACTGACTGACCACGCGCCAGCACCGCATCCACGACTGCCCGTGCGAATGGGTGGCTCACCTCCCGCTCAACACCCGCCGCAAGCCTCAAACTCTCCGCCTCTGGGATGCCACCAGGCGGCCGGCGATAATCGACGATCCTGGGCCTGCCGGCCGTGATGGTGCCGGTCTTGTCGAACGCCACCACCCGCAACCGCGACAACGTCTCGAGCACCGCACCGCTGCGCACCAGTGAGCCGCGCCCGGTTGCTATGGACAATGCGATGGTCGTGGCCATGGGAGTGGCAATGCCCAGCGCGCAGGGACACGCGACGACCAGCACCGCGAGCGCCGCCTGGAAACCTCGCTCCCACTCGCCCGCCAGGCCCCACCAGCAGCAACTGCCGATTGCCAGCAGCGCCACCGCGGGAATGAACATGGCGACGACGCGATCGACCGCGGCTTCTGTCGGCGCCCGGTGGTCGCGTGCATCGAGTGCAAAGCGCGCCACCCGGTCGGCGAGCGTCTCGGCGCTGCCGCCGGCACGAATCTGCAACGCGCCATCCACCGCGGTGGATCCTGCGTTGACGGCGTCTCCCACCGCGACGCATCGCGGCCGCCATTCTCCGGTCAACAAGGGTTCGGTGACGTCCGCGCTGCCGGCCGCCACGGTGCCGTCCACCGGAATTTCTTCACCGGCCCTCACATGGACGATTTCCCCCGACGCCACGGAAGCGGGCGAAACGAGAACTTCCGCACCCTCCCGAAATAGCCGCGCTCGGCGGCGAGTGCGGCTCATGGTCGGCGAGAGCAGCGCCAGCGCACGGCGCCGCGACTCTGCGTCGAGGTACTGGCCCAGGGTCACGAAGACCAGAACCATCGTCCCCGAATCATAGTAGAGATGGTGGCCGCCGCGCAGCGTCTGGGCGGCCGAGAAGCCGATGGCCGCCAAGGCCCCGAATCCTATCAAGGTCTCGAGCGTGAGCCGGCCGCGAAATAATCCGCTGAGCGCAATGCGCAGCATCGGAACGCCGAGCAGCGCAAACACCGCGAGCGAGCAGAAAAACATGATCCACGAGCTGGTGCGGACCACCTGCGGGCCCAACGCATCGAGGGTTCCGAAATAGGTCAGGCTCTGAAACATCATGATATTGCCGCTGAGAAGTGCGGCAAGACCCAGCTTCGCCAAAAACCAGTCGGCGCGCCCGCCCTCCCCGGAACTGCCAATGACGCGAAACACCAGAACACAGCCGACGCAGCAAAACAAGAGCACATCCGGGCCAACGGTCTCCCGATGTGGCCGGGAGGGCAGCGGTAATCGGCAGTGCGCGCACTGTCGAGCCGCCAGGCCGTGGATGACACCGGCATGGGTGGCCGACATCACCACCACCCTGTCGAGGGCACCCATCCGAAGTTCGCGAGGCCCCGCAAAATCAAAAGCACTCCGAGCGCCGCCAACAGCGCGCCCGCCAGGCGCTGCGCCTGCACGCGTCGCAACACGGCCTGCGGTATCAGGGTCAACGCAAAAACCGCCGGTACCGTGCCCAGCCCGAACACCAGCATGGTGACCGCGCCCATGATGGGCGTCCCGGCAAGCGACGCTCGGCTCGCAGCCGCGTAAACCAGGGCGCAGGGAAGCCAGCCCTGCAGGGCGCCCAGCAGCAACGGCGCAGCGGCCGTGGGCACCCGATGTAGACGCATGCGGCCGGCCGCGAGCAGTCGTCCCAAGCCCGCCTTGGCGACCACGCGCGCTGGATCGCGAATCCATCCGATCATGGACAAACCGAACGCCAGGGCGGCGGCGCCCGCCAGGATCGCGATGATGCCGCCGAGGCCGAGCCGGGCCGCCGCCGCTTCGGCGATTTGCCCAAACGCCCCGACGATGAGGCCGATCATGCCGTAGGTCGCGACGCGCCCGATGTTGAACAGCAATCGCAGGCCGCAGCGCACCCCGGGACTCGCGCCTCGGGGGACGAAGTGGGCCGTACACATCGTCACATAGGGGCCGCACATGGCGACGCAATGGGCACTGCCGAGCAGCGATGCGCCGAACAGCAGCACCAGGTCACCGCCCATCGGTAGATCAGCGTGATGCTGGTGCACGATGTGCCTTGGGGCTTACGGCCTCACGGGCGGTGTCGGCTCGCTCATGTCCTCAGCGTCCTTCGGCCAAATCTGGAACTTGCCCTCTTCCACGTCGCGAAACTGCCCGGTGCGTACTGCCCAAAGAAACACGCACCAGGCCGACATCGACATGAGAAAGGAGCTGAAAAACATATAAAAGGTGATGTCCATTCAAATTCCTTCCTGAATCGCGGGAAGTTCCGGCACATGGGCGTTCCAAGCCACCCCCATGACATTGTTCAAGACCGCGAAGGCGGCCGCCGTCATCAAAGGCTGCGCCACCACAATCGCGATGAATCGCAGAAAAACCCGATCCGCGGCCCGCCCATCCGGGATCGAACCGTACGTGACCGTAAAGCGGAATAAGAACCACGCCAGCAGCAAATTGGTCGCCGCATAGATGACCCAGCACACCGCAACGGCCGCCGCGCCCCAACGGTTCAAGGGCACGCCGACAACCACCGCCAGGAAAAGCGCGAACCAAACCAGAAACAATCGGAACAACCGCCGCGATTGCGCCTCGGCCTCGACCAGCGGCGGCGCACCGCCGCCCGAGTGCGCCTTCAGCAGCCGCGCCGCAACCCATACCACCGGCACGAGAAGCGCCGGCACCATGTAGGACGCGAATGTGACCTCAACGATTCGAAACAACATCGGAGCCATCGTCACCCCCCCGCAATTGATCAGCGCGCCGCCGAGAACCCCGC
>Ga0134126_10012855_pt1 | contig 10569 bp, 5 predicted proteins | sample KB31752_FD_96881 | JGI IMG/M metagenome (GOLD analysis project Ga0134126, IMG submission 96881) | Terrestrial soil microbial communities with excess Nitrogen fertilizer from Kellogg Biological Station, Michigan, USA - KB3-175-2 | ecosystem: Environmental > Terrestrial > Soil > Unclassified ...
CGACATCGCCACGCGGGTCTTCCACGATCCCGCGACCAGCTTTCACCCCAAGGCCTATCTCTTCTCCTCCGCCGACGGCGCCGTCGCGGCCGCCTTCGTAGGCAGCAACAACCTGAGCGCATCCGGCATCGCCGGTGGCATCGAGTGGGCCATCGGCGCCGACCAGGCCGCGCCCATGCTGACCGCCTTCGAACGGCTCTGGGCTGACCCGCGTAGCCAGCCGCTCACCCACGAGCTGCTGGCCGACTACCGCCAGCGCTGGCGGCCGGCCCAGCACACGGCCGGCGTGGTGCCCGAGCCGCCGGCCACGCCGCCAGTTCCCCGAGTTGTGCAGCAGGAAGCACTGTCGGCCCTGGAGCAGACGCGGCTGGCTGGCTTTCGCCGTGGCCTGGTGGTCATGGCAACAGGGCTCGGCAAGACCTGGCTGGCCGCCTTCGAGACCGCCCGGCCACAGTTCCGCCGCGTCCTGTTCGTGGCCCACCGCGAGGAGATCCTGCGCCAGTCCCTTCAGGTGTTCCGCCGCGTCCAGCCCGATGCCGACCTCGGCCTGTACTACGGCGGCGAGAAGCAGCCCGACGCCCGCACGGTATTCGCCAGCGTCCTGACCCTGGCCGGGAACCTGGACCAGTTCGCACGTGACCGGTTCGACTACGTCGTGATTGACGAGTTCCACCACGCCGCCGCCAGGAGCTATCGCCGGGTCATCGACCACTTCCACCCGGCGTTCCTGCTCGGTCTTACCGCCACCCCCGACCGGATGGACGGCGCCGACCTGCTCGCCCTGTGCTCAGACAACCTGGTGCACGAGAGCCCGCTTGCCGAGGGCATCGAGCGCGGCGACCTGAGCCCGTTCCGCTACTTCGGGATCGCCGACGACGTCGACTACACGCCCATCCCCTGGCGCAGCGGCCGTTTCGACCTTGAGGCGCTGACCACCGCCGTCGCCACCGTCGGGCGGGCACAGCACAATCTCGACGTCTGGCGTGACAAGGGCGGCGGCCGCACCATCGCGTTCTGCGTCAGCGTCGCCCACGCCGACTTCATGGCCGAGTTCTTCTCCCGCAATGGTGTCGCCGCGGTTGCCGTGCACAGCGGCCCCGGCAGCGCCCCACGGGCCGGCTCCGTCGAGCTACTGCGCGCCGGCGAGCAGCGCGCTGATCTCCTCCAATAGGCGTACGATGCCGGGGCGCCCGCTAGGGCAGGTCGCGGTCCTAGCCCGCAGATACCAGTCCGTACGAGCCTCCGAGCAAGGCGTCATCGCCACCGCAGGGACGCATGGACAGACGGTCATGATTGAGCTCACCGAAAAGCCCGGCCCACTGGCCGCCCTCGCGCTGGAAAGTCACTACGGCCGCCGTAATCTGTTCCTACTCGAAGGACGGATGCGGCTGACCGCCGATTTCATCGACTTCGCGCGAAAGCAGGGTCCATCAGCCTCCGCTGAGCCGAAACTCGCACTAACCCTCGCAGCCTATGCCGGTTCCAATGCTGTCCACATCGTCGAGGCCAGCGAGGACACGATCGACCTCGGCACCTTGCCTCAACAGGGCTCGTCACGCGCCGACTGGCGTTAACTATTTTCCGCAAGGAAACTCGTCAGCAGGGATTGACTCCACGGCTGGGACAGCGATCATCTGCCTTGCTTCGAGGCGGTAGTTGCGTAACTTGCCGCGCGTCCGCTCGGCGACATCGGGAGCCTTCCGTCAGGCTAGGGCCAGTAACCAAGGCGAGCCTAAGGTCTGCTCACGCGGAGGCGCCGTGCGCGAGGTCGAGGTCAAGTTTCGGGTGCACGACCTGCCGGCGCTCTGTGCCGCGCTGAGCACACGGGGAATTGAGCTGGGTCCGCATGTCCGGCAAGACGACCAGGCCTACGCCCCGAACGGCTGGAGCTATGGCGATGATCGGCGCGGGGTGCCATTCGCGCGTCTGCGCACCGTGGACGGTCAGCACCTGTTCACGGTCAAGCGCCCAGCTGAGAACGTCTTGTCGTGCGAGGAGCATGAGACGACGATCGCTAATCGGGATCAGATGCATCTGGCCATCATGGCTATGGGCTTCTGGCCAACGGTACGAATACGGAAGCTGCGGCGCACCGCGACAGTTGGCGATCTGGTGGTGTGCGTGGACGAACTGGACGGCGTTGGGGTGTTCATCGAGGTGGAGCGTCTGGTGCCTGATGACGTCCCTGGTGAGGTCGTCCAAGCTGACCTTGCCCGTTTTGTCGCATCGCTGGATATCGAGGTTGAGCGATCCCCACATACCTACGATTCGCTAGTGCGGGCTGCGCTGGCGTCGGCGCAAGCCGGTACTACACCCGGCGAACTCAAGAAGATGAGCTAAAGAGCGTGGCGGGCTCGGCACCCCCGAGTACGGCCCTCCCGATTGCTCAGGCGGCGTCTTCGAGGGCATATGGATTGAGGATCTGCCTGCCCCAGAACTGGTTTCGTTCGGCAGAAGTGAGCTGGGCGGCCTCCGCGGCCTCATCCCATTCCGAGTGGATCGTGTCCACCTGATGGTCGATGATGTCCTTCGCCTCGGCCTGCGACAACAAATACGTGTCGCTGGCGGCGGCGACGCAGCCGGCGAGCTGGCTGTAGCGGTACCCGTCTCGACGTATCGCCATAGCTTGCGTTGCCTCGCCACCGGAGCGGGGCTGGGGGCAGATGTCGTAGGCCGGGGTGAGCCTGAGGGTGTTGCCGTCCCAGAAGGCCGCGTGATTTCGGGCGTGGTCATCCGTGTTGCTGACGCAGATGTTGAAGGTGATGCGGGAGAACAGCTCGCGGAGGGTCTTCCTCGGGTCGGCGAAACGGCTCCGTATCACGTCAGCCAGGTCGTAGTAGGTGGCATAACGAGCCATCATGACGTCCAGGCCGAGGATGGTCAGCGCGGAGACGACCATCCGGCGGTGCTGGCCGCCTTCGGATCGGTCGAACCGCTCGACAAGGAGGACGTCGTGGCCGAGTACCTCGGCCACCTTCGACGGGGCTACGTCCAACCCGACGCGCCGGGCGAGCTCCATCGCCACGGCCTCGGCCTTGACGACTGGGTACGGGTCCGAGCGTGAGGACAGCTTGGCGATGAGCTTCCGATCCCCATCGCTGATCAGTACCTTCGGGCGGGCACCGCCGACCGACGTCCCGTGCAGCAGAGCGGACTCCAGGGTTGGCGAGAGTGGCAATCCGGCGTCAAGCCGCTCGGCCGCCGTCACCATCTGGTCCAGGGTCGCTTGCGAACTCCGGGCCTCGTAGGCGGTCGCGCTGGTCTGGAAGTCGAGCGCCCCGATTCGGTCGGAGCCGGATTCGAGCAGGTAGGTGAGCAGGCCGAGATCACCTGTGTCGCTGTCCGCGGTCAAGCGCCCGTGACGTCGCTGCAGAATGACCCGCTGCCCCCATGCGTCCGGGCCGGCGTCGCGGATGCACCCAGCGACAGTGAGTCCGTCTAGCGGCCGGATGCGGCCGCGACTGAGCGGCAACTCCGGAAGGTACAGGGGAACGGCGTCAGGACGGTCAAGATAGCTGCGGCCGTAGGTGAAAAAGACGATCTCGCCGCTTGCTTCGAGGCGACCAGCGACGACCGGCTGGCTGGCGGCGGGGAGCCATGCCCATACGTAGGCTTCGTTCGGATCAGAAGTCATCATGCACCGGGCCAGCGGGCTCGCGGACGCGTGAGGGCAGCAGCGAGAGGCGATCGCGGCCGCGCTCGACCATTTCGCGCAGCTCCTCACGGTCTGCGCCGAACAGGTTGATCCCGAGGATGGTCGCGACCTCGAAGACGGTGCCGATCCCGACGGTGGGCGCACCGCGCTCAATGTTCCGCAGCGTGATCGCCGAGATGCCGACTCGCTCAGCGAGTTGGGCTTCAGTCCAGCGCCGGGTACGTCGGGCGCGCGCTATCTCTAGGCCGAGGACTCTTACTGCGTCAATCGTCTGCGATGAGTAAGGATGAGTACGCCGCACGTCGTTATACTTTCGTTTAGAGATCTTACCGAAAGTATAACGCACCACGAGCTGACGACCCTGCGTTGGTCGGCATCCAAGCCGCCGTGCCATCGGGATCCGTAGCGCAAGCAGCCGCAAGCACCGCAACCACTCCGACCTCGGGCCGCATCGGTGGATATTGATGAACGGGGACCGTGAACACGCCAGCATTGGGCGAGGGCCAAAGTAGACAAGCCATGACGATTGGTGGTGCAGGCGGTGGTTGCCATCTCGCAGGCCGGCGGCTCGCCCGACAGTGCGATGACCAGGGCAGCCCAGACGACCCAGCCGGCCGCATCGGCCGACACCAGCGAAGCAGCCCGCCTGGCACGGGAATGCCTGGCCGTGACCCAGGCGGTCACGCTGGCGCGATGGATTGGGGAGAAGCCGCGGCCAGTGACGCCCGGTGAGGTGCTGCGCAAGGCAGACGTAGCCGCCGCTGGTTCCGCGCTGGGCATCACCGTCCCGGCCAAGCTCCGCACCGCGGCCGACCTCCCGGACCTTCACCTGCCCTGGCTTACCGCGGTGGCGACCGGGTTGATCCAGATCAGCGACAACGAGGCAAGCACCGCCTCCGTCCTGGCGGACTGGGCGCCAGATGACACCGGCCTGCTAACTGGGTGGCTGGCGGGCCTGCGGGCCGTGTGCGCGGCGGGAACGGACCGCCGCCACAGGGACAGCCACGGCCTGCTGCCACTGGCGATGCTGATCGTGCTCGCGCGCGGTAACGCGCCGACGGGCAAGAAGATGTGGCCCGTGGTGAATGCTGCGCTGCATGAGACCTACGGATTCTCGAGCGAGCTGTATCAGGAGGCCTGGCATGCGGCCTTCGGGTACTCCAGCGGCGACCGGCTGGACCCGGTGCCCAGGCTGTTCGCCCTGCTGACTACCTTTGGCGCAGCCACCACCATCGCGGGTCGGCCGCAGATCACCGCGCTCGGCCGCTGGGCGCTGGGCCAGCTGCAGGCGAGCCTGCCGATCCCGGTCAACCCGGACCTTCCCGCAGGCGACCTGCTGGCACGGCTGACCGTCTTCGGTCGGGACGGCGAACGGCGCTCCGTGGCCAGGGACTGGCTGAAGGCACGGACCACCGCGACCGCGGCACGGGAGATCCTGGCGGCCGCCGATCAGGCGTCCGCATCGGTGCGGCTCGTGGCGATCGACATGGTTCGGGCGCTCGGTGAAGACGCCCTGCCGGTCTTTCGTGAGATGGCACGGGCTCCGAGCGTGGGGCCATATGCTCGCGCGTTCGTTGCTGCCTACAGCGAGCGCGGGCGGATGACAGAAAGGGACCGGCGCTGGCTCGCCGTCGACCGGGCCGTTGCCGCGTTGACCGAGACGGGCCCGGACGAGGCGCTGACTCAGGTATGCGAGACGTTTGCCGGGACGGATCTTGACGGCCGTCTGGACGGCGTACGCGCTACCGGCCATCCGGAGGCCGAGGTGCTGGCCGGGTCGCTGGCCGAGTTCGCCGCGTCCGGGGCGCCACGCAGCGTCGACGCGGTGCTCCAGATCAAGGTCACGCTGGCCAGATGGCGCCCGGCGATCTGGCGGCGGGTGCTGGTGCCTGCTGCTACCACGCTGGGTGACCTGCACCTCGTGATCCAGGTCCTATACGGCTGGGAGGGCGATCATCTGCATGGCTTTGCGGTCGGGAAAGAGCAGTACGGTGACCCGTTCTACAGCCCGGAGGACATGGACGAGGCGGAGCTGAGGCTGGCGGCGGCGTTCGGGCCGGACGTTAGGAAGATCCTCTATACCTACGACTACGGGGCGGGCTGGGAGCACGAGATCACGCTGGAGAAGAAGATGCCGCGCAAGCCGGGGCAGGCCTACCCGGTGTGCGTCGCGTTCAGCGGCGACTCCCCGGTTGAGTACGAGGACGATGAGGAGTACGAGGACGAGCACGAGTCGACCGAGCCAAAGCCTTTCAGCCTGACCCAGGTCAACCACCGCCTCCAAGCGAACGAGCACATCCTCGCCCGATGACGTAACCCACCCTGTATCTGATCAAGCCGGTGCAAACCAACTCGACCTGCTAAGCGTCTGACGTTGGGAGATATGCCGTGCTTGACGGCGAAAGGGTGGGGCCTCGATGCGTTTGCAGTGGACTGGTTTCTGGGCGGTGGCGGCGGGCGCCGCGCTAGTAGGCGCGGCAACCGTCGGCGGGACCGGCACGGCCTCGGCCAGCACCAGCACGGGCCCAGCCAGCACTGCCAGCAAGTCCACCCTCGCGGCGCGGCCACCGGCGCCTTTCTTGGAGTCCGTCGCGGGCACCGGCCTGGGCGTCCTGGCCGACTGGGCCCCGACCAGCGCCGGGGCTCACCTAACTGCCTACTCGGTCACCGCCAAGCCGGCGAAGGGAGCACCGGCCACCTGCCACGCCAAGTCGGTCACGGCCCGCGCATCCAACACCCAGTCCCTCGTCGGGGGACTCTGCGCGGGCGTCGTCTACACCGTCACAGTGCGGGCCAAGAACGCCACCGGCTACTCCCCCGCGTCCAACGTGTCCACCCCGGTGGTCCCCCTGGCCGCGCAGCACCCCGGGTCCCCCCTGATCATTTCTGTCACACCGCAGAACCAGGCACTAGCGCTCCGCTGGGCCGCCCCGGCCGACAACGGCGGCCGCCCCATCACGAGGTACACCCTGGCGGCGTCGGCGACCGGCGAGAAGACCGTCACCGTGCAGGCCGCCGCCTCGGCGACCTCCGGCACACTGACCGGCCTGGTGAACGGCGTCGCGTACAAGCTGACCCTGACGGCATCCAGCACGGCCGGGACCTCGGCCCCGGCCACCGGATCAGCCACGCCCGCCGCCATCCACCCGCCGTCGTCCCCCGCCGGGCTGACCGTCGTACCGAACGGCAAGGGCCGCCTCGTCGCCTCCTGGGCCGCGCCGACCGACAATGGCGGCTCAGCGGTCACCGGCTACAGGGTGTCCTACCGGCGGGCGACGTTCAACGCCAGCACGGGCCAGTGGGCGCCCGTCTCAGGCGCCAAGGTCTCCGTGATCAAGGCAAGCGCCACGACGACCTCGGTGACCGCCAGCTCGTTCCCGGTCAGCAAGGCCTTCTACCTGTTCTCCGTGACCGCCTCGAACAAGGCGGGAGTCAGCGCTCCTGACACGCAACAGGCCGCGGTCACGCCCGTGGTGACCACGGCCGCGAAGGTCACCGTGCTGACCGCGGCGACCGTCTCCAAGCTGTCGGCGGTAAGTGGCTCGGCGCTGGCCTGGCGCACGCCCGCGCCCACTCAAGCGGCGAAGCTGGCCGTCGGCCAGACAATCGTGGCCGGGCCCGGCGGCCGGCTGCCGGACGGCACGCTGCGCCAGGTGACCTCGATATCCAAGAAGAACGGCACGCTCACGGTGGCGACCCAGCCAGGCGAGCTGGGCAAGGCGTTCTCGACGCTGGGCGTGGCCGCCACGGTGAACCCGGTCACGGGCACCACCACCGCCGCCGACACCACCAGCCCAACCCCCCGGTCACAGCCGGTCTTCCGGCCCAGCATGCCCGGCGTCCGCGTCATGTCCACCAACGCCGGGGTCGGATTCGGCGCGGGCATCGTGCTGTCGATCGACGCCAAGGTCGACCACGTGCAGGTATCGGCCGAGGCCAGCCTCACGACCTCGATCAATGTCAGCCTGGGCGTCCATAAAGGCTTCCTCGGCGTTCCCGACGGGATGTCGGTCAGCGCGTCGGCCAAGGTCACCGCGGCGCTGGACGGCGACGTGAACGTGCAGAAGGAGTGGAGCACCGAGATCGGGGAGATCGAGGGCGCGCCCGTCGACATCCAGGTGGGCCCGGTGCCGGTCGTCGTCGTGCCGAAGGTGCCTGTCTTCCTGACCGCGTCAGGGTCGGCCGGCCTTGGCTTCGAGGTCAGCGGCACGGTCGGCGGGGCATTGTCATGGTCGTCCGCCGACCCGACGCACCTGGCCACTCAGAACCTGTCCAGCGGCCCGACGGTGAACGGCCGCGTGATCCCCGGCGTCACGGTCACCGGCGAGGTGAAGGTCGGTCTTCAGGTCCAGCCGCAGGCCGGGATCTACGACGCGGCCGGGCCGAACATCGAAGCCGATCTCGACGATGACGCCAAGATCGACTTCAACCCCGCGCCCGGCGACCCGTTCTTGACGATCGCCAAGGAGATCGACCTCAAGGCGGGACTCGATCTGGATCTGCTCGGGCAGCACGCCAGCCTGGAAGCCAGCATCGGCGCGTTCCAGTTCGGGTCGTTCACGATCGAGGATCCGCCGACGGCCAGCTACACGATTACACCGTCGGGCGGAACGGTCAGCACGGGCGGAACGCTGGCCCTGAAAGCGACCCGGAGCGACGGCACCACGCAGAAACTGACCTGGCGCCTGGTCGGCGGGACGCGATCGGATTCGATCTCCGCGAGTGGCGTCCTGCACGCCAGCGCACCGGCCGGGCGGACGCTGACCGTCACGGTGTCCGACGCCAGCGGCGCCGCGGGCGAGGCGACCGTCACCGTCGGCCTGCCGTTTGACGCTCCCTCCAGCGTGACCGCCACCCAGAAATCCGGCGGGACCAGCGCCAGCGTCACCTGGAAGCGGCCGGCCCGCACCGGCGGAAGCGCGCTGGCCGGGTACCGGATCATGACCCAGCCGTCCACCGGGCTTCGGTCGGCGAGCGCGACGGCCAGCTCGGTGACCCTGCCGTCGCTCGCAGTCGGCACCTACGTCGTAACCGTCTACGCGATGAACAAGGCCGGGCGGGTATCCGCGCCGGGGACGGCCGAGTTCTGGGTGGGCAAGGGCGGGTCGGTCGGCCGCCTGTCCTGGCAGCCGCCGGTCGTCATCGACCACGCCCAGGACTCCGGCCCGCTGTCGTGCGCGACCATGTCGTTCTGCGTGGACGTCGGCGCGTCATCGGGCTCGGCGACCATTTTCAACGGGACGAAGTGGACCGACGCCGGCCCGGTGGTCAACAACGGCTGGCTGTTGGCTGTGTCCTGCCCGACCACGACGTTCTGCGCCGCCGTCGGCAACCGCCCGAGCCCGGCCAACGCCAGCGTCCCGGCCGGCGACGCCGTGCTCTACAACGGAACCAGCTGGAGCAAGCCGGCCGACCTGACCGGGGCCGCCGAGCTGAACACGGTGTCGTGTGCGTCGGCGACCTGGTGCGTGGCGGCCGGAAATGACGCGACCGGCAACGTCAGCGTGTTCACCTTCAACGGCAAGCAGTGGTCCGCCGTACCCGACCCGGTCGATTACATCGTGTCCGTTTCCTGCGTGTCGGCCACGTTCTGCGCGGCCGCCGAAGAAAACGGGGACCTGCAGTACTTCAACGGCACCACCTGGAGCACGCCCTTCACCGGGGCAGGCGCGGATGCCGACACCCTCTCGGTGTCCTGCTCATCGGCCACCTACTGCCTGGCGGTCGCGCTCTGGGAGCAGACGGCCTGGGTAGGCGACGGGTCAACCTGGCAGGCCGTGTCGTCCACGTCCGCGCCGACCGGCGGATTCAACGGCGTCTCGTGCGCCGGGGGTGCCTGCGACGCCACGGCGAACACCGACGGGAACAACGGCGTCTACTCATATCAGGGCTCGGGGAACTGGTCGCCAGTGCAGGCAGTCGGCTCCTATGGCGGCGGTTCGATCTCCTGCCCGGCAGCGGGCCAGTGCATGGTGATGGGCCAGGTTCCGAGCTCGGCCACGCCCTACGCCCTGTACGGCTCCGCCTTCACTCTGAGCGGCCAGACCTGGCTCAACGCCGCCCCGGAGCGCGGCACGATCTCCGCCCTGTCCTGCCCGACGGCCAAGTTCTGCGCGGCCGCCGACAACGGGTACACCTACAAGCCACTGAACTTCGGTGGCCCGTGGGGCGGCAACGCCCTGACCTACAACGGCTCGGCGTGGAGCACGCCCAAGTTCATGGACTACGACCAGATCCCGGGTGAGGGATTTACCTGGTCGAACGGCATAACCGGGCTCTCGTGCGCCACGTCGAACCTCTGCGCGGCGGTCGATACGTATGGCTACGCCTTCATCTACAACGGGTCGACCTGGGCTTACGGCAGCTCCCTGACCGACAACACGGTCGTACCCGCCACCGCGGTTTCCTGCGGGTCGCCGACGCTGTGCGCCGCGGTCGCAGAAGACGGCACCGCCTACATCTACAACGGCAGTTCCTGGTCATCAGCCGTCTCCGTCGACCCATACTCGGCTCAGGCCGGCGGCACTAAGCACATCAACGGCGACATCCTCAACGCCGTGTCGTGCGGCTCGTCGGCCAGCTGCGAAGCGGTGGACTCCAGCGGATACACCTTCAGCTACAGCAACGGCACGTGGTCGGCGGGCCCGCAACTACCGGGTTCAGCGTGGGCCAGCATCTCGTGCGGCTCGGCGACGAGTTGCGTGGCCGTCGGCGGAGACTCGTACGCCGTCCTGACCGGGGCCTCGTGGTCGGCTCCCAAGAACATCGACTCGGCCGCGATCAACGCCGTTTCCTGCACCTCGCCGACCTTCTGCGAGGCCGTCGACGCCAGCGGCGACGCGCTGACGTTCAACGGGACATCCTGGACGACGCCCAGCCCAGCGCTGCCCGGAATACCGCTGACCACGGTCTCA
>Ga0134126_10012856_pt1 | contig 10569 bp, 8 predicted proteins | sample KB31752_FD_96881 | JGI IMG/M metagenome (GOLD analysis project Ga0134126, IMG submission 96881) | Terrestrial soil microbial communities with excess Nitrogen fertilizer from Kellogg Biological Station, Michigan, USA - KB3-175-2 | ecosystem: Environmental > Terrestrial > Soil > Unclassified ...
CTTCCTTGTGAAGAATCCAGATAACTGGGAACACTATCGAGAGTTCCTGGAGATGGTGACCAAGCTTCGCGAGGTGTACGGCCTTGGTGCTGGATTAGGCTTCAAACAGATTGACAAATTCCTTTACGCGGAAGGAGAAAAGGTGATGGCACAGAAAGATCGCTTCCGCGCAGCCCAAAAAGACGACACACCAGCAACGCAAGTTTAGGACACTGCCGACCTCAGGGCCGAATGAGCGGGAACGCCATTTAGAGTGTCCGCCAATTTTCCGTCAACCGGCGAAGAATGTCGCCCGGGCGATCAGCGCTCCAAGTGCTTGTCGACGATTCTGGCGCTGAGCTGAGCGGCATCCACCGTATAACTCCCCTCCAGATAGCGGCGGCGTAAGTCCGCAACTCGCTCTTCGGATTCGCTGCAGGCTGGAACCGGCTCCCGTTGCTGCGCGACGGCGGTTGCCACGCCCTGAGAGGCCGCGGCCGGTGAGCTTGGACCGTTTTGCATAACCAGTTCCTTCCTAGACATTATCGACCCTTATGACCTGCATTTTAGCGATTTTCACACCAATTTTGCCGGGGGAATAGGGTGGCCGGGCGTACGAACCCGCCGACGCTTTCTTGCCGCCCAATCTCAAGTTTCCGACGCCGTCAGCCGAAGAACATCTTAGAGCGCTTAGAGCACCCGAGGATAAGCGCCAAGAGGTGGTCGTGACAGCTCGTGAATTAGAAACCTGTGAAGCTTTAGCTTTAGCTCCGGAAACGCGGGAGCAGTTGATTCTGGAACACTTGCCGCAAGTGAAGCTGATTGCGCGGCGAATTCACGAGAGGCTTCCTGTCTCGGTCAGTTTGGATGATTTGATCTCCACTGGAGTTCTGGGATTGATCGCCGCCATCGATCGCTACGATCCACGCCACGATGTAAAACTGAAGACTTACGCCGAATATAAAATTCGGGGGGCAATTCTCGATAGCTTGCGCGGTTTGGACTGGGCGCCCAGGCAGCAGCGGAAGCGCTCGAAACTCATCGAATCGGCTATCGCGGTGCTCGAACAGGAGTATCATCGGACGCCCACCGAAGAAGAAATCGCTGCCCACTTGGAACTGTCCGTGGCCGAGTACCAGGACTGGCTGACCGATAGCCGCGGGCTCACGCTTGGCAGCCTGGAGAACGCCGGAACAGAGGAGGAAGGCTGCGATCTTCTCCGCTACTTATCCGATTCGAACGAGCAGTGGCCATCGCAGATCGTAGAGCGCGGCGAGCTGGAGCGGCTGCTTGCCGAGAGCATTGAAAAAATGCCGCACCTGGAACGAACCGTACTCAGCCTCTACTATTACGAAGAAATGACCCTGCGCGAGATCGCCAAAATTGTCGATCTCCACGAATCGCGCATTTCGCAATTGAAATCTCAGGCAATCCTAAGGCTCCGGTCTTATATGCAGAAACGGTGGCCGTTGGGCCGAAGCTAAGGCTCAGCGCGGCGGCGTCGCGGAGACTACTCCTGATTTTCGGGCGCTGAGACGTTCAGCATCATATCCCGGTGGTTCCGGACAATGTTGATCGGGATATTCTTCGCCGGCTTGTGGTCAGTGCGCGCGTAAGAGGTTACATCCCGGGGAGAGGCGACAGGCTCGTTGCCAATGGCTGTAATGATATCTCCCGCCTTGATTCCGGCCTTTTCCGCAGCCGAGCCATTCTCCACGGAACGCACCAGTGCACCGTGCTTTACTCCAAAGTACTGCCCGAGCTGAGGGCCAAGCTGCTCGCATTCGATACCCAGCAGCGAGTCTTTCCAAACGACCAGCGGAATTGGCAGGCTGAACGAGCGCATATCCGGCAAATCGACCTGCGGAAAGCTGACCGGTCCGGAGGGAAACTCAAAGCCGCGCGACCGGAGGGAGCCGGTTGTCACCGTAGTCGTTCCAGTTCTGCCGTCCCGCCAGTATTGAATTTTAATTTTCCTGCCCTGCGGGGTTTCCGAAACAAGTCTGCCAAGCTGCTGCGCGCCCAAGATGTTTTCTCCGTTATAAGTGAGGAGAACATCTCCGGCTTTTATTCCGGCCTGTTCGGCTGGGCTGCCCGGCTCAACCCGAGTCACTTCGACGCCGCGCGGTTCGCCCAGCTTCAGCGCTTGCGCGCGGTCTGCGTCGATGTCGGTCAGCCGTACGCCCAGGTAACTGCCTGTCCCCCGAAACTGCGCTTTCAGGAGTTGCAATTCGTCATCGACGCTCGACTGACCGAACACGGGTCCCGCAAAGAGTGCGACCGAAAGCAGAGGAATGAGCGCAAGTCCAAGACGCATGACAGAACCTCCAGAAGTCAAAACTTTGTCATCAATTCGCTACGCAGTATGGACGGACAATCGGCAAAGTCGATTGGAAGATTCAAAATGTTTTTTGATCTCTTCCAGCGGAGTCAATACACATTCAGGGGTGCATTCACGTCGTGTAAGACCTGAAGGCAGCGCGCGCGCACATAGTCGCTTTCGGGCTCGGAACGCATGATCTCCTGCAGAGTCGCAGCCAGATCCGGCGTGATGTCCAGCTTCTGATTAAGAGGCGCCAGAATGTCGATCGCTTCAGAACGCACATCGGCATTCTCGTCATGCTGAAGAACAAACTTGAGCGCGTCCCGGGTTGCCGTATCGGACGAGAATTGGCGCAGAGCTTCGAGTGCCTTGAGTCTCACTGCGGCGTTGGGGTCGCGGCGCACGGTTCTGATCAGGGCATCGCGTACATCGGTACCGCCCTGGCCTTGGAGGACTTCGACTGAATCAACCCGGAGGCCGGGATCATCGGTATCCTGCATCGCTGCCAGCAGAAGGCGTCGAATGCTATCGTCCTCGGGGGTTCCGGTCACCTCCCGCTCGTTTACCTGCTGGACCAGGATTCGCACCTGGTGGTTATTGCCCGGTCGAATGTCACGAATATGAGCGGAGGATGGGTTAAGCAGGCTCATATTGTTCGTTTTTCCGCCATCGATGCTGCCCATAAAACCGTTACGGCCGAACCAGCGTGCAGAGGTGAACCCAATGAAGACAAGGAAGGAAGCCAGCGCGAGACGCACCGACCAGCGGCCGGCCGTCATGCCGAAAGGCTCTGCCCAGGTCACCCAGGACAAATGATTTGTTTTCCGCTTTGCGCCGCCCTGGGTGATCGTGGCGCGCAGTTCCTGCCGGCACTGCATGAGTAGATCGATCGGCACATCGCTCACTCCGGAGTTTGCGCTGGTATGCCAAGCCTTCTCTCGCGCCAGGAATCGCTGGCAGAGCGCACAACCCGCTACATGCCGTTCGAGAGCCTCCTCTTGCGCGAAATCCAACTCGCCATAAAGATAGAGCGACAGGCTGACTTGAACCTGGTGACAAGTCATACGAAATCTCCTAATGCGGCGCGCATTTTTTGAGTTGCGCGGAAAAGGCAATTCTTTGCAGCCTCCTCCGTCACGCCAAGCGCTTCACCGATGGCCCGCAGCCGCATACCCTGGAAATGGCGCATTTGAAAAACGATGCGCTCGCGCGGCGTCAGTTCGTCCAGGACCTCATTGATGCGAATCTTGACCTCGGTGCTCATCAGTTGACGCTGCGGGTCAACGTCGGCACGGCGCTCGGGGATAAATTGCAGACGATCCACTTCCCCGCTCGGGGTTTCCACAGCCGGGCTGGATTCCTTGCGAACCTTGCGCTTGCGAATCTGGTCCAGGCAGAGATTCGCCACAATCCGGTAGAGCCAGGTGCTGAAGCTACACTCGAAGCGGAACCGCGGCAGATTACGAAAAACCCGGAGAAAGACTTCCTGGTATATATCGCGCGCATCTTCCTCAGAGTGCAATAAATTGAAGGCCATTCGAAGCACATTCTGGTCGTATGACCGGACCAGTTGCTCGAATGCATCCGGGTCTCCGCGCTGAGCGGCACGAATCAACTCTTTTTCGTCCGTACGCTGACTTGCACGGCGCACAGCTACGGTTCCAACAACTTCAGCCTGCGGCTCCACTGCAGTAGTGGACGTATGAGATCCGATTCTGTCACTAAGCGTTCAAGCCGGAGGATTGGGCTCATGGGCCCAGTTTAAATTAGCTTTTCCTGCTAGCTGGCTAACTCCAGCTCTATCAGCCGCTTGGCGGGGTCTAAATGGGAAATGCGAAAACTGCGCACTTCGCCCGCGCGGGCAGCCGGCTTCCCCGCCCCGGCTGAGGCCCCACCCTGCTTCCACCTGGCGGCCAGCATGGCGCTCAGAGAAGATACATCCGCCGTTTTGGCCTCTTTCGGTTCCGGTTCCGATGGCTTCTCCTCCCGAGCTTTCAACTGGCAGGTAGCGACAATCCCCTCACCAAGTTCCACCTTGGCACGATCGCCATGGATCTCCATCAGCCGGCCGCTAACGGTTTCGCCGCTCTGATGTTCGGAGATGTAGTTGTCCACCGTGGTCGGCTCAAGCTGTTTCATGCCCAACCGGATACGCCGCTTTTCCCGGTCGACTTCAAGAACAACGGCCTTTACGGACTGGCCCTTTGCTAACTTTTCCCGCGGGTGGTCCAGGCGCTTCTCGTTCGTTATGTCCGAGATGTGCACCATCCCTTCGATTCCGTCGCCAAGCTCCACAAACGCGCCAAACTGAGTCAGATTGGCAATGACGCCCTCAACCGTGGAACCCATTGGGAATTTCTGAGACACGGTGTCCCACGGGTCACCAAGCGCCTGTTTGTAACCCAAGCCGATGCGGCGTTCGGCCGGGTTGACCTGCAGGATAACCGTTTCCACGCGCTCGCCGACCTTGAGCATGTCACCGGGTTTACGCACACGTTTGTTCCAGGACAGCTCCGAGAGATGAATCAGGCCGTCAACCCCGGGAAGCAGTTCGACAAATGCGCCGAAATCTGCCAGCCGCGAAACAGTCCCGCTCACTCGGTCGCCCACCTGGAACGTGCGGGTTGCAATCGTCCAGGGATCTTCTTGAAGTTGCTTCAGCCCAAGCGAGATCTTGCGCGTACCGGGATCGATCTTGAGAATTTTGACGTCGAGTTCGTCACCGATATTGACAACTTCGGATGCCTTGCCGATCCGGGAATACGAGATGTCGGCCACGTGCAAGAGGCCATCCACGCCGCCGATATCCAGGAATGCGCCAAAATCCATCAGGCTCCGAACCCGGCCGTGGACTGTCTCGCCTTCCTTCAGCTCCGAGAAGGCCTGCTGGCGGCGTTGGGATTGCTCCTCTTCGAGCACGGCCCGGCGGTCCACCACCACGTCTTCCTTCTCAATATCGAGCTTGGTTATCCGGCACTCGATCTCCTGGCCGACAAGTTTGGGCATCTCTTCCGCTTCGCGAATACCGCTGCGGGAAGCCGGCAAGAAAGCACGTACTCCGATGTCCACACGGAAGCCGCCCTTCACTTGCTCTACAACCACGCCGCCGATGTTCCGCTTTTCGGCAAACGCGCTTTGGAGACCGCTCCAGTCTCTCGGCCGCTCGACCTTGATGGTCGAGAGTTCGTAATAGCCCTCTTCGTTGCGCGGCCCGATTGAAACGGTAACCGTAGCGCCACGCTTCGGTTCGTCCGGTTGCGTTTCCTTCCACTTCAGAAGTGGCAGCGAGCCTTCGATTTTGCGCCCGACATCTATCAGAACGACTTCAGGACCGACGGAGACAACCGTGCCGGAAACACTTTCGCGGTTGGGTCCGTCAGCATGTTGTTGCTCAAAGCTCGACAACAGGTCGGCAAAACTGGATTCTTCCCTTGGCGATTCGTCGTCCACGGGCAGAACAGGATGGAAGTTCGCGTTACTCATGACTGCGGGGATGCCCTTATTCTGTCATAGAGCACCCGAAATGACCGTACGCACCCCGCACCTGTTCCAGGCACAGGATTTCGCATGGCTGCTGTTTGTAGGAGTTCTGATTGCTACCGCGCCGGAGACGAATTATAACTACAGAATTCTGGTGGTGTTGATCGGCGCTTTTCAGATCATGGAGCCGCGATGGAAACGCTTCGCCTCGCCAAGGGGACAAGTCGCATCCATCACTCTGAAAATGATCCTCAGCTACTTGTTGATCGGCTGGTCTCACGGCATCGCGAGCTCTTACTATGCGATGTTTTTGATTCCCGTGGTTTCGGCGGCAACAGCCTTTGAGCTGCCGGGAGTCATTCTTGTCACAGCGCTTGCCTGCGCGGCATACTTTTCATTTCTTCTGCCGGTCTTCATCGATTACAGCCAATATCAATTAGCGCCCGGGCAGATCAGCCTGATGGCAACCCATGTTTCCTTTTACGCAATTGTGGGATTTCTGGTATATCAGCAGGCGAAAGCGAAACGCGACGAAATGGAACGGACCAAACAAGCTGCGGAACGGCTGGCGGAGTCGAACGAGAACCTGCGGCAGGCCCAGGCATCGCTGCGCCGCAGTGAGCGATTGGCCGCACTCGGGCAGTTAACCGCCGGACTTGCCCATGAGCTTCGCAATCCATTGGGAACTATCAAAGGATCGGCGGAAATGCTGACAAAAGAGACCATGAAGAACAGGCCCGACGTAATGTCTGAGATGGCGGGCTATATCGGGAGTGAGGTGGACCGAATGAGCGGACTCGTTTCGAGCTTCCTGGATTTTGCGCGGCCACTGCAACTGCATCCGATCACGGCGGAGTTGCGGCCCGTGATAGAGGACGTGGTAAGGCGCCAATCGGATCTAGCCTCCCAAAGCGGCGTTACGGTTTCCATCGAAACGAGCGAACAGCCGCTGACGTTTCTGTTCGATCCGGATCTGCTTAAAGTCGCCTTATCCAATCTGCTGCAGAACGCGATTCAAGCCAGCGCCGCGAACCAGAGCATCGATATCAAAGCCGCGGATGCAGGGAAGAATGTAATGATCTTTGTGATCGACCGTGGGCACGGTATTCAGAAAGAGCAGCTGGAAACGATTTTCAACCCTTTCTTTACGACCAAGAGCCAGGGCGTCGGATTGGGGCTGGCAATCGTCTCGAAAATTGTAGACGAGCATCACGGGCGAATTAACGTGTTCAGCGAAGTGGGCAGGGGCACCACGTTTGAGGTCGCCTTGCCGAAAAGTCAGGAGAGCTAGGAAACGCGACGGAGCCATGGCCGGACGAATACTGATTGTCGAAGATGAGGACAAGCTGCGGAGGGTGATCCAGCTCCACCTGGAGTCAGCCGGATTTGAAGTCGATGGCGCGCCTACGGCCGAACAGGCGTTGCCGCTTGCAACCGTAGCGGACCTGGCGATTACCGATTTGCGTCTGCCCGGTATGGGCGGTTTAGAGTTCATCCAGCAATTACAGGCAAGAGGCATACAGGCAGCCGTGATCGTGATGACCGCACACGGCTCGGTGGAAACCGCGGTGGAAGCAATGAAACTGGGTGCGGCAGATTTTTTGCAGAAGCCGTTTTCGCTCGATCACCTGACCACCATCGTGGAGAAGGTGCTGGCGATCCAATCCTTGCGTAAGGAAAACCAGCGGCTGCGGCAGGAATTGGATCAACGCTACCAGTTCGATAACATCATCGGTCGAAGCGCAGCCATGCGCGAAATTTTTCACACCGTCGAGCGGGTAGCGCCAACCCGCACTACGGTGCTGCTGGCCGGTGAGAGCGGAGTTGGAAAAGATCTGATCGCGCGCGCCCTTCATCAGCACTCGCCGAGAAAAAATCACGCCTTCGTCAAGATCAACTGCACCGCGCTCCCCGAAAACCTGATGGAGAGCGAGTTGTTCGGCTACGAAAAAGGCGCGTTTACGGGCGCAACGGCAAGTAAACCCGGGAAGTTCGAGCAGGCCGACGGCGGCACGGCGTTTCTTGACGAAATTGGCGACGTGCCGGGCAATATCCAGGTGAAACTATTGCGGATCTTGCAGGAACGTCAGTTTGAACGACTGGGGTCAAACCTGACACGTCATGTTGACGTGCGCGTAATCGCAGCCACCAACGCCGACCTTCGCGCGGCACTGGAGCAGGGGCGCTTTCGCGAAGATCTCTATTACCGGCTGAATGTCGTGCCGATTAACATTCCTCCCCTGCGCGAGCGGCGAGAAGATATTCCGTTTCTTGCAATGCACTTCGTTCGAAGTCTTTCAAAAGAGCTGGGCTCTGTAGCAAAGGAGATCAGCCCCGCTTCGATGGACCGTCTGGTAGCTCATTCATGGCCCGGCAATGTCCGGGAACTGGAAAACACGATTGAGCGAAGTTTGGTCCTGGCCTCAAATGAAATTCTGCAGCCTGCGGACATCCGGATTGAACTGCCGCGAAGCGGGCCGGCGATGAATGCGCAGGAAATGCCGCTGCTTCCCGAAGGAGAATCGCTCGAACATTGGGAGCAGATGATGATCCGCGAGGCGCTCCGGCGAGCCAATGGCAACAAGAGCCAGGCCGCCCGGATGCTCGGTCTGACGCGGAACACCCTACGTTATCGCTTGTCCCAGATGGGACTGGATAATGGTTCGGGAGAAGATGTGGCCTTCACGCCTTGAGCAGCGCCGCCCCGGAGTAAGTCGATTGCAGCCATCTGCCAAATCGGTTTTCGCGGGTTTACACCACCTGCCGGTCTTCTGCGCCGCGCGACAATGAGAGCTTGAGGTGGTCGCCATAACCCATGGGATCGATTTGGCAAGATGTTCGCTTCGGCATACGAAGTTTGGCTCAAAGCCCTGGGTTCACAACGACGGCGGTGCTGTCGCTTGCGCTCGGCATCGCCGCCACCACCTCCATTTTCAGCGTCGTCTACGGCGTAATCATCGACCCATTTCCCTATGCTCATCCCGAAACACTGATGAGCATACAGGTCCGTGAACCGGACCATAACCTTGTTTTCTCTCCGTACACGCCCGATCAATACCTGGACATTGCGGAACGTAGTCATATCTTCCAGGGTGTGATCGCTTCCACCATAAGTGATGTTCTGTTGACCGGCGCAGGCAATCCGGAGCGTTTACGCGGGAATTTCGTAACCACCAACACCTTTAAAGTCATGGGCGTGCAGCCCTTACTTGGCCGGTACATTACAGCTGCCGATGGAGGCACCGATGCCGCTCCCGTCGTGGTGCTCGGCTACAAGTTCTGGCAGAAACACTTCGGCGGGGATACGCATGTCCTCGGCACGAACCTGCGCTTGAACGACAAGGTTCGAACCGTCGTAGGCGTCATGCCGCCCCGTTTCATGTGGCGCGGAGCGGACGTTTATGCGCCAATCGTGTTTGAACGCGGCAAGGTTGTGGAAGGCGTCCGCTACATCAACGTGATCGGCAGACTGAAACCAGGGGTCACAGCCGCGGAGGCTGATACTGATCTACATCCGATCATCCAAGATATTCTTTCGCGTGATCCGTCGTATCACCACCAAAAGTTCACCGTTAAGCTCTACAACTTCTACGAAACCTATCCCAGCAGCATTCGGAAGCAGTTGTGGATTCTGTTGAGCGCGGTGGCGCTTCTGCTTCTGATCGCCTGCACGAACGTGTCGAATCTGATGCTCGCGAGAGCCGGCGCGCGCAGCCGTGAGCTGGCGGTTCGCGCTTCCCTCGGGGCCGGACGCTTGCGGATTGCCCGCCAGTTGCTAACCGAAAGCCTGCTGTTGGGGATTGCTTCAGCGGTTCTTGGGACGGCTCTCGCATTTGCAACGCTGTATGCGGTCGTGGCGATCATTCCGCCAGGAACGATTCCGGACGAATCGCAAATTTCCCTCAACGTTCCGGTACTCTTGTTCACCCTGGCTTTGTCTTTGTTTACGGCATTGCTCTTTGGGCTCGCACCGGCTATACAAGCGGCCCGAACGGATATCGTGGGAGCGTTGAGAAGCTCGGGACGCGGCTTAGCCGGAACTCTTCATGAAGGCCGCCTCCGCAAAATTCTGGTCGCGGCAGAAGTCTCGCTGGCGATGCTTCTACTGATTGGCGCCAGCCTGGTCCTTCGCACACTGCTCAAACTGCAGGATGTGAATCTCGGCTACCATCCCGAAGCGGTACTCAGCATGCAGATTCCGTTGCCGGAGCGGCACTATCCCACAATAGAAGCACGAGATCGGTTCCTATCCAATATCCTCTACCGGATTCACTCCCTGCCTGCTATCGAGCAGATCGCGTTGAACACGTTTGTTCATCCGTTTGCAAACTGGGGCATGCAGGTCGAGGTCCCCGGCAGCACCGTGCATCAGCGGCGGCCCGTTGTTTTCTCGCAGATCAACGATAGTTATCCCGCGGTACTCCACATTCCGCTTAAGCAGGGACGATTCTTCACCCGGCAAGAAGTCGACCTTCATCGCCGCATTGCTTTGGTAAACGAGACGCTTGCGCGTACCTACTTCAAGAATGCTGCTGCCGTGGGACATTCGTTGCGGCTTCCCGAACTGAAAGACGAGCCGATTAAAATTGCCGATGACTCATTCACAATCGTCGGCGTCGTCGGCGACATTCGCAATGTCGGACTCGAGCAGGATATCTACCCCGAAGTTTACGTTCCCTACACGGTCACCGGATACCTGGAAGCGTTCATCCACCCCATGCTTCTGATAACTGCGCACGTGCCGCCGCAGACTCTGGCAAACGCAATCACGCAGCAGATTCACGCGA
>Ga0134126_10012858_pt1 | contig 10568 bp, 10 predicted proteins | sample KB31752_FD_96881 | JGI IMG/M metagenome (GOLD analysis project Ga0134126, IMG submission 96881) | Terrestrial soil microbial communities with excess Nitrogen fertilizer from Kellogg Biological Station, Michigan, USA - KB3-175-2 | ecosystem: Environmental > Terrestrial > Soil > Unclassified ...
ATTGAACTCGGGTTGCTTGAGCACTACGTTCGCGAAGATCTGAACAAGCGCGCGCCGCGTTTGATGGCTGTGCTACGGCCTCTGAAAGTGGTGATCGACAACTATCCCGAGGATCAGGTCGAAGAGATGGATGCGGTGAATAATCCGGAAGACGCGTCCGCCGGAACCCGCAAAGTTCCTTTCTCGCGCGTGCTCTATATCGAGCAGGATGATTTCCGCGAAGATCCGCCGAAGCAGTTTTTCCGTTTGTCGCCGGGCCGCGAAGTGCGGCTTCGCTGGGGCTTCTTCCTCACGTGCAACAGCGTGGTGAAAAACGACGCGGGTGAAGTCACGGAGATTCACTGCACGTACGATCCCGCCACGCGCGGTGGTAACGCGCCGGATGGCCGCAAGGTGAAAGCGACGATTCACTGGGTTTCCGCCGCACATGCTGTGGACGCAGAAGTTCGCCTCTACGATACGCTGTTCACGGTGGAAAATCCGAACGCGGTGGATGATTTCCTGACGGTTCTCAATCCGAAATCGCTCGAAGTGCTCACGGGATGCAAACTGGAACCCGCACTGGCGAATGCGGAGCCGGAGTTCCGCTGCCAGTTCGAGCGGCTCGGCTACTTCTGCGCCGATAAGGATACGGCTCCGGGGAAGCCGGTTTTTAATCGTACCGTCGCGCTCAAAGACACGTGGGCCAAAGTCGAGAAAAAGTCCAAATGAATATTCTGGGGATCGGCGGAGTTCTCGGCGACGCGGCTGCGGCGGTTATTAAAGATGGACAGATCGCGGCGGCGGTGGAAGAAGCGAAGCTCACGCGTCGGCCTGAGCCGGGGCGATTGCCCGAGGCTGCGATCGCCGCCTGTCTGAAGATCGCGAAGCTTGAGCCCGGCGATATTGACCACGTGGCTCTGGCTCGGCCTTTGCCGGCCGGCGCGGTTCTCGGCTCCGGCTTGCGCTCCTTCACGCGGGCAAAAGTCGATACGGTCGATCACCATGCGGCCCACGCCGCCGCGGCATACTACGTGTCGCCTTTCGAAGAAGCGACCGTCATTACGCTCGATCGTGAAGGCGACCTCCGTTGTGGCGCAAGATGGCGTGGGGACGGGAACACGCTGACTCTCGAAGAGGAAATCCTCTATCCGAATTCGATAGCCGAACTCTACGGAGCCGTCACCAGAATCCTGGGCATGCGTCCCTGTTCGGACGAACATCGCGTGCAATGGCTCGCGATGTCAGGCAAACCGCGATGGGCCGAAGACTTCGCCGCAAATATTGATGGTCACACCGTAGAACAGGCCGTCAGCGTGCCACAGCTCCGGAGCCAGCAGGACCGCGCTGACTTCGCCGCCAGCATGCAGCGCACGCTCGAAGCCTACGTGATGGGAATCGCCAATGGCGCAACGAACGTGTGCCTCGGCGGTGGCGTGGCGTGGAACGCGGTGCTGGTGGCGGCACTGGAACGGAAGTTTAAAGGCGTGTTCGCGCAGCTCGCGGCGGGCAACGCGGGAACGGCGCTGGGTGCGGCGCTGCATGCGTGGCACGGTGTCGCCGGAAAGTCCGAACGCCTCGATGCTGGCAGCTATTACTTCGGCCCTGAATTTACAGTCTCGGAAGTCAAGGAAGCGCTGGAAAACTGCAAGCTCCGTTTTCGCCTGATCGAAACGGTGCCCGGGCGAATCGATGCGGCCGTGGCGCAACTTGTCAACAATCACATTGTGGCCTGGATGCAGGGGCGGATGGAGTTCGGTCCGCGCGCGCTGGGCAATCGCAGTATTTTGGCATCGCCGCTCGACCCTTACTCGACGGAAAACCTCAACACCTTTATCAAGCATCGCGAGGCATCGCGGAAATTCGCAGCTTCGGTACCGGCGGAAATTGCCTCGACGTATTTCGAAACCGGCCCGAATGCGCGACATCTGGCGAGCGTAGGGCGTGTGCGTCCGGAGCACACCGAACGCTTCCGCGGTGCAATTCTTTCCGGTGACGCCGTGCGCGTTCATACGGTCTCGAAGGAAGACAATCCGCTTTACTGGGGCCTGCTGCACGCATTCGGCAAGAAGACAGGATTGCCGGTTCTGTACAACACCTCGTTCAATCTGTTCGGCGAACCGCTGGTCTGCACACCGCGCGATGCGGTGCGCAGCTTCTATTCTTCGGGCATTGATGCGATGGTAGCGGGCAACTTCCTTCTCGAAAAATGACCGCCCCTTCCGCAGGGTCGGTGAAACCGAAGCGTTCGCGGGGCGGCGCAACGCTGGTTGCCGCGGGCATTCTGCTGAGCCGAATGGCGGGTCTGGTTCGGGATCACTATTTCAATCGTTATTTCGGTCTCTCCGCTCCAGCCGATGCCTTTCGCCAGGCATTCAAAATTCCGAATCTGCTGCAGAACCTTTTTGGCGAAGGATCCCTCTCCGCTTCTTTCATTCCTGTCTATGCCAATCTCATCGCGCGCGGCAAAAAGGAAGAAGCCGGTCGCGTCGCGGGAGCGGTGTTCGCAATTCTCGCGCTGGTGGTTTCCGCAATCGTCGCTGTGGGAGTTACGGCAACTCCCTTATTCATCGATCTGATTGCGTTTGGGTTTAAGGGCGAAAAGCGCACGCTGACGATCACACTCGTGCGGATTCTCTTCCCCGGCGCGGGTCTGCTCGTGATGTCGGCGTGGTGCCTGGGAATTCTCAACAGCCATCGGAAATTTTTTCTCTCCTACTGCGCGCCCGTGGTGTGGAATCTCGTGATGATCGGGACACTGCTGGCATTCGGGCGTCATACGGGACTTGAGCGGCTCGCGGTCATTGTGGCGTGGGCTTCGGTGATCGGGAGCGGCGTGCAGTTTCTGGTGCAGGTTCCGTTTGTCCTGAAACTGATCGAAGACCTCAAGGTGGAATTTGCAACGCGTCTCGAAAGCGTCCGCGAGGTAGTTCGCAATTTCCTGCCTGCGTTTCTCAGCCGAGGGGTCGTGCAACTGAGCGCGTTCATCGATTCCTCGATTGCGAGTTTGCTGCCGGATGGCTCGGTTGCCGCTCTCTCGAATGCACAGAACCTGTACCTTCTTCCGGTGAGTCTGTTCGGAATGTCAGTCTCGGCTTCGGAACTCCCGGAGATGTCGAGCGCGGTTGGAAGCGATTCGGAAATTGCGGCGGCGTTGGTGAAACGTCTGACCAGTGGTTTGCGGCGGATCACGTTGCTTGTGATTCCTTCGGCGGTCGCCTTCGTCGCCCTGGGCGACATGATCGCGGGCGCGATTTACCAGGGTGGCTTGTTCACGCGGGAGGACACGCATTATGTCTGGATCATCCTCGCGGGATCGGGCGTAGGATTGCTTGCGTCGACGCAGGGCCGCCTGTATTCATCGGCATTCTACGCGCTCAAAGACACCCGCACACCGCTGCGATTCGCAATTATCCGGATTACACTCACGACGATTCTGGGATACATCTGCGCGAAGCCGCTGCCATACTGGCTGGGGATCGATCCGAAGTGGGGCGCCGCAGGGCTGACCGCATCCGCTGGCGTTGCCGGATGGATCGAATTTCTATTGTTGCGCCGTGCGCTTTCGAAACGAATCGGCACCGCGCATGTTGGCGTTCCGTGGATGGCGCGACTGTGGGCTTCGGCCATTGCGGCCGCCGCGCTGGCTTGGGCCATTAAACTGCACTGGCATATTCAGCAGCCACAGATTGCGGCGGCTATAACTCTGCTGCCGTTCGGTGCGCTCTATATTCTGCTTGCGGGTCCGCGTCAGTTCCGGCGGTAAGAATCAGAATTCGACTTTCGAAAGATCGACGGTGAAACGATCCGTTGAAAAAATCCGATCTTCAACCTTCGTTACGGTGGCTTGAGAATGCACCTGGCCGGAGAGGGAGACGGGATCGATCACCCATACCCATTCGACACCAAAATTCAGATATTCCCTCACTTTCTCCATGGTTCCCACCATCGTGTCTTCGGGCGAGAGAATCTCGATGCATAGATAAGGAGGGCGGGTGACTATGCCGCGTGACTGCTTGTCCGGCTTTTCAGCCACGACGCAAACGTCCGGGACCCGAAAACGATTCCGCTGAGTTTGCACTCGCTGTTCGGGCACTACAAAAAAACCAAAAGGCCGGCAGAGCGCCCACAACTCACAGATCAGAAATCCCTGTAAAGTGGAATGCTCCCAAACGGGCGCGGGACGTTCGACGATCCTCCCCTCGACGAACTCGGCATCGTGCTCAAAGCTCGTATGGAGGTATTGTTCGGCGCTGATCAGTTCGGCGACGTCCATGACGCAATGATACCCGTTTAAACCGGCATACGGAACAGCATGAAGTAAACAACCACGCCAGTCACGCTGACATACATCCATATCGGCCACGTCCATTTCGCAATCGCGCGATGACGATCGAACCGCTCTTTCAGCGCGCGCGTAAGCGTAATGATCGCGAGGATCGGAACCGCTGCGGCAAGCACCGTATGCGTGAAGAGAATCGTCAGATAAACGATCCGAATCGTCCCGGTGCCCTTGAAGTAAACGATCTTCGCATGCGCGTGATACGTCAGGTACGAAACCAGAAACAGCGTCGAAACGCCGAAGGCGGTGAGCATCACGCGCCGATGCGCCTCAATGTGCCGTTTCTTAATGAGGATCAGCCCACAGACGAGAAGCACTGCGGCCGTGGCGTTCAAAACGGCGTTAACAGTAGGGAGCGCGTCGTAGAAATTCAGGAAGATTCCTTCTCGAGATGCTCGGCATCCTTCGCGATCTTGTCTTCCGGCTTGCCGTCTGACAAACCGTAATAACCGCGAATGTGGCCCGTTTTATCCACCAGCGCAAAGCGAGTGCTGTGCTCGATATCGTCGCCGCCGGTGACCGTGCCGAGTTTGAACGCATCCTGATCGAGCGTATTCAGCGTTGCGACATCGCCCGTCAGAAAGCACCAGCGGGCGGCGTCATTGTCGAATTTTTTCCCGTACGCGGCGAGAACCGGAGGTGTGTCGCGCTTCGGATCGACCGTGAACGAGACAAGCTTCACCGCGGAGTCAGTCTTCCCCTGCAGCGCATGCATGTGAGAACTCATGCGCGGGCACGGACCCTCGCAGTTCGTGAATACAAAGTCCGCAACCCACACGTGCCCCTTGAGTTTGGAACTCGAGAACGCATTTCCGTTTTGATCCGTGAGCTGAAACGCGGGAACATCGCCGAGCACAGGCAGATCGCGATTTGCGCAGCCAGCCAGAACGAGACAACCAAGCAGTAAGTAACGCATTTAGAGTGAGGGCCGATCCAGAACCATCAAACCGTAAATCATCGGCAGATAAATCACCGAAGCCAGCAGCACATGCCGCGCCCGAACATTCGTCCGGTCGAACGCCACCCGCACGCCCGTATACAGAAACCAGAAACCAAGCAACACCGCACCAACCAGGTAAATCCGCCCGGACATTCCAAACACCACAGGCAACAGACTGATCGGGATCAGCGTTGTCGCATAAAGAATGATCTGGCGCGAAGTCGACTGACCATCGGGCTCGACGACCGGCAGCATCCGAATCCCGGCGCGCGCATAGTCGTCGCGATACATCCACGCGATCGCCAGAAAGTGCGGAAACTGCCAGATGAACAGAATAAAAAACAGCGTCCATGCTTCACGATTCAGAACGCCGCTCGCAGCCGCATAGCCCATGAGAGGCGGCATTGCGCCAGGCAGCGCGCCAACCACTGTGGAAAGATGCGTGCGCGATTTCATCGGCGTATAAACGAAAAGATACGCAGCCAACGTTGTCACGCCGAGCAACGATGCGAGAACATTCGCGCCCAGCGCCAATTCAGCCGCCCCGGCGAGCGAAAGTCCGATCCCGAACCACAGCGCCCGCTTCGCCTTCATCAACCCCATCGGCAGTGGGCGCGACGCAGTCCGCCGCATCAGCGCATCCGATTCCCGCTCCCACCACTGATTCAACGCGGCGGTACCGGAAGCAATCAGAGCGGTCCCCACCAACGTGTGGATCAGCAAAGTCCAGTTGAAAGGAGCCGAACGATCGAGCCCAAAAAAATAACCAACGCCGGTGCTCATCAGGATGAGCCACGTAATGCGCGGCTTCGTCAGCTCGATGTAGTGTCGGAAATTCAAGCCGGCTTTGCTCATACAGAGATTGCCTCCGACGCCATCGCCGGCATTGTTACACGCGCGCCAAGATTGCGGCGCACCAGGATCGCCATCACCACGCTCGATGCCAGCGTCAGCGCGCCCACCGCGACATGCAGAACCGTGAACGTCACCATCAGCGGCATCGGCTGCACGGAATCGACGTAAGCTATGCGCGTCATATAAGCGCCCACGCCCAGAAATACCTGGGTCATCGTGATGGTCAGCAGTATTACCGCGCAATTCCGCATCTCGCGATTCCGCGAATAGTGCAGCAACACGCGCATCGAGAGCCAGAGGATCACGCCGGTGACAAAGGGCGCGCCGCAGATGTGATAGATCGCGCCGATCGCCTTATGCCGGGCCGCCGCTCCCAGAAAGAGTTGACCAAGCACGCAGAGAGGCGCCGCGAGCGAAAGTCCGCGCAGAGGATTCTCCGCATCTTCCGGAATCACCGAAGCACCGGCAAGCCAGCGTCGTGACGTAAACAGCGCCATCGCGACGGTCGTCGAAAAGAAAAGCTGCGCGAGGGTCGCGTGCGACGAAGAGATGTACCAGGGCAGCAGATAAATCACCGTGATGCCGCCGAGCACGCCCTGCACGATCACACCCAGCAGCGCTGCAATCCCAAGCATCCGCATCCAGCGTCGCCGATCCACGCGGAAAATCCAGACCAGCGATACGATCGTGAACATTCCCACCAGCGTGGCGATCATTCGATGACCATGCTCGTAGAGAACGCCGCCTTCCATCTTCGGCATCAACTGCCCGTAAGAGAGTGGCCAGTCCGGCACCGAAAGACCGGCATCACGGCTCGTAACAAGTCCACCCGCCACCACCAGCAGCAGCGTACAGAACGCGAGCAGTACCGACCAGCGGAAGAGCCCCGCATGAAATTCGTTTTCGGTGGTGATGTTACTGGCTGCCATAGGTGAAATCGATTGATGCGGTACCGCTGGGCGGCAATGTCAGCGTACCGTCCTTCTTTCCAAGCTTTTCCTGGACTACTTCAATTGTATAAGTGCCCGGTGGAACTCCCTGCAGCCGGAAAGCGCCGTCGTCTCCGGTGACCGAGAAAAACGGATGCGGCACCACGCCGATATAAGAGTTCATCCAGGGATGCACGCTGCACGTCATCGCGAAAAGAACTTCCGGCGACGCGAACTTACGGAACTTATGCTCGGCTTTTGGCGCCTGCGCGATATTCCAGGGAGCATTGATCTTCGAATTGGCGTGAACGTTGTGATTGATCGGGTCGTCGTTCACGATCTCGAGCGTCTGCCCGACCATGATCCCCGCCACGTGCGGCTCGTAAATGCAGCCATTCTGCGTGAGTTCGACGGTCTGGGCCGGAGGCGTCCAGTGCGCCGCGGGCAATCCGTCTTTAATCCACACGAACGCATTGCGAAGCGTGTGATTCGGGTTCACCACAATCGTCTGCGCATGCACCGGCGGACGGCTCTTATGCTCCGCAACGCACGATGGATTCGACGACATGTCAATCGTCTGCATCACAGGCGCAGGGCCCTCAAACCGAACGCGGCCAGTGATGGTGCCGGCAGTCGCGGGATCGACGTGAGCTTCGGGTAAGGCGGCAGCGTGTTGTTCAGGTGGCGGAGTGGAATTGCCGCAGCCGGTGGAAAACAACAGCAGCGGCAGAAAAATAGCCGCAGCGGGAATGACTTGTCTCAAAATTCCATTCTCACATGGAGGTATCGTGGTTTCTGATTGACCCGTTCCGGAAAAATCGTCGTCATCGGCGCAGCCCTCCTCTGCGCAACCGGCGCCATCGTCTTTGTGGCGGGAGCGTATGCCGCGGAAGGAGCCCTGCATCCGGCGCGCCTGCCGGTTGCGCTGGTCTGTCCGTGCCTGGCGCATGAGCGATGCGAATCGATTGCGGTCAAGGCCTCGGACGGCGTCATTCTCAAAGCCTGGTACTACATGCCGGAAAAACCAATCGGCAAAGCGGTCATTCTCCTCCACGGAGTCGGCAGCAATCGCCAGGACATGGTCGCCCTCGGCTCCTTCTTCGTGAAGCGCGGCTATACAGCGCTTGAGCCGGACCTGCGCGGCCACGGCGAAAGCGGTGGAATTGCGACATATGGGATTCGCGAAGGCGGCGATGTCAGCGCGTGGCTCAACTGGTTGCGGCAGCGCGGCGACGTATCGAAAATCTACGGATTCGGCGCGTCCCTCGGCGGGGCGGTCCTGCTCCAGTCCCTCGAACACGAAACGCGCTTCAGGGCGGTGGTCGCCGAAAGCCCCTACTATGATTTTCCATCGATCGCCGACGAGCGCATTGCGCGAATGCTGCCAAACGGCGCCAAATGGATTGCCCGGCCGCTGGTCGCTTCCGGCCTGATTTGGGCCAGGTGGAAGGACAGCATAGAACTCCGGCGCGCCTCGCCCGCCGACGGACTCAGATCGACCGCAGTTCCGGTACTCCTGGTCCACGGTCTGGCGGATGACAAAACGTCACCCGAAAATTCCAGAAGGCTTGCCGTCCTCCGTCCGGGAAACCCTGATTTACAGCTCTGGCTAGTCCCGAATTCCCACCACGCTGACGCCTGGAAGACCGCGACATCCGAATTCGAAACCCGTGTGACAGGTTGGTTCGATACTCACTAAATCTTTGTAAGTGGATGAAATCGCTCCGAGTGAACCTCAATACATATTTTACGGCTTTTTACGCCAGACAAGGGTGCCGTAGACGCCTAACACAGTACAATCATTAAATATCGCGGTAGCTGAAACTCTTTCTGGGCCCCGGCTTTATTTGACATAAAGCTCGCCCAACCCCCGGCAGGGCACGTTTCAGAACGCTATATTATCTGAGAACGCGTTCGAAATGACGACAAATACACCTTCCCCTGAAACACCGGCGGTTGCCGCTGAGAAATCGAACAAGAGCGGGCTCATCTGGCTTGTTTTGTTCATCGTAGTGGCTGCTGTCGGTGGCTATGCGTTCTATAAAGCGGGTCAGCCCGGCCAGATTATCGTCACCGGCGGCGGTCGCGGAGGGAGCGGTGGTGGCGGCAGGCGAGGCGGTGGTGGCTTAGGGCCTACGCCCGTCGTAGTGAACAGGGTGAAGAAGACAAGCGTTCCGGACTATGATCCCGGTATCGGCAGCGTCGTTCCCTATTACTCAGTTACGCTGAAGCCTCTGGTCAGCGGACAGATCCTCTCCATCAACTTCCAGGAAGGTGACCTCGTTAAAAAGGATCAGATCCTTTTCGAAATCGATCCGCGCCCTTTCCAGGTGACCCAGGCACAGGCGGAAGGTCAGTTGGCTCGCGATCAGGCGCAGTTGACTGACGCGCTCAAAGATCAGGCGCGCTACCACAATCTGCTCAAGACGAACGCCATCCCGAGTCAGACTGCCGATACGCAGGACGCCCTTGTCGGCCAGCTGCAGGGAACGGTGAAAACCGATCAGGCGAATATCGACAATTCAAAGTTGAATCAGGAATACGCGAGGGTACGGGCGCCGTTTACCGGACGCTGCGGGTTGCGTCTGGTCGATCCAGGCAATGTCGTGCAGGCCAATACCACCGGATTGCTGGTGATCTCGCAGGTCCAGCCGATCGCAGTCAACTTCACGATTCCTCAGGACTGGCTCCCGCCCGTGCTGCAAAAGCTGCGTGCCGGAGCCAAGCTTCAGGTGGAAGCGTGGAACCGGGATAATTCGCAGAAGCTCGATACAGGCACCCTGCTCACCGTCGACAACCAGATTGACCCGACCACGGGCACATCGAAACTCAAAGCGATTTTCGATAATCGGAACGAAGTCCTGTTCCCTAACCAGTTCGTCAATATCAAACTGCTCGTACAGACGATTCCGGATCAGATCGTTGTCCCCACTGTTGCTGTTCAGCATGGCCAGCAGGGCGCGTTTGTTTACGTGGTCGGCGAAAACTCGCGCGTGACCATCACGCCCGTGACCACCGGCATTGTTCGCGATGAGATCGGAACCCAGATTCTCAGCGGTCTTGAGGAAGGCCAGCAGGTTGTGGTCGATGGAACGGATCGCCTGCAGAACAATTCGCAGGTTCGCCTGCGCACCGCAACGGGCGGTGATGTTGGCGGGCGCGGCGGGAGCGGCCGCAGAGGTGGCCGAGGCGGAAGTGGCCGCAGGGGTGGGTTTGGTGGAGGTGGTGGCGCGCAGGCGGATGCCGGCGCGGATACTGCCGGTGCTGGCGCCGCTGACGCAGGCGGCGGTGGTGGGTTCGGGCGCCGCGGTAGCCGAGGTGGTAGCGGTCGCGGCGGTCGGGGTGGCAGCGGACGACGCCGCGGAGGCGGCACGCCCGAGTGAGCATTTCCAGTATTTTTATTGAGCGCCCGGTCGCCACATCGCTGATGATGGCGGGCATTGTTCTGACCGGCGTCGTGGCCTACACGCAGTTGCCGGTTTCGGCGCTGCCGCAGGTCGATTACCCAACCATCCAGATCCAG
>Ga0134126_10012859_pt1 | contig 10568 bp, 14 predicted proteins | sample KB31752_FD_96881 | JGI IMG/M metagenome (GOLD analysis project Ga0134126, IMG submission 96881) | Terrestrial soil microbial communities with excess Nitrogen fertilizer from Kellogg Biological Station, Michigan, USA - KB3-175-2 | ecosystem: Environmental > Terrestrial > Soil > Unclassified ...
GAGGAATGCTGCGACCCCTAGGTACCACTGTTCGACCGGCATCGGCCGAGTCACCCAGTAGGCCGTGACTAGAAGTCCTGCCACAGCCGGGATGAGGGCAAGTCGCTGTCGCCTAAGCCGGTCGCGCTCCTCGGCGCGTCGGCTGCGGCTACGGCTTATAGATTTGGCAGCGCGAAAGCGCCACAAGTGGTAGTCGAACATGGTAGGTAGCTCCTGTTAGGGGTGGCTGATATTAAAAAACTTGTGAAGGTTGTGTTTGAGAGTCTCCATCACATTTTCCGGATCTGGTTCCGGCGCCGTTCCGAGAGGAAAAGGCGTGAGCACTCCGCTGATCTCTGCGAGTTCGTACTCTGGGGGTTTTGGCTCGCTGTATACGTGTAGCGGGCCATCATCAGGATCCCAAACAACGTCAACGAGAAGATGATGTACATGCTCGTACGGACCATCAACGTCATCTACGCTGCTCGGCATCTTTGATCTCATGAGCATCGTACGGATTCCAGGTCGTCATCGACGCCGCCTGCATTAGCTCGACATCGCCGCCGGACTCGTCTAGCTCGCACATGTCGCGGAAGGAACAGTAGCCGCAATGGCCCATCGTCCCGGTCTCCGGCGACTTGTAGGGCGACATGATGCCCTTGGCTACAAGTTCCATGTCGATCCACTCTTGAACGACGCGCTCTCTAGCCTTTTCGCGTTCCGTCTCCGAGCGATAGACCAACTCGCGATGGAAGCGCGGCACAGGCTGCTTTTTGGAGACAGTTCCGTCTTTGTTGAGCGCCTGGCCTAGATGGTTCGTCTCACGCTCGTCGCGCCGCGCCTTGTAGAGAAAGGTGTAGAGCATGCCGTCCAGTCTCGAGATCAGACTGGGTTTAAGCAGGCCTTCCGTGATCAAGTAGTCGGCGCCCCAGGTCCAGTAGGCGCTCGCCTGCTCGTCAAGAATGCTCTTGCCCATCGCCTCCTTGGTCGGATCGCTGGAGGTCGTCTTGTAGTCGTTGATGCGGACGCCGCCATCCATCCGGTTTTCCCAGACTCCGTCCATAGTGCCGACGTAGTAGAAGATTGGCTGTTTGCCGTCGATCTGTTTCGACGTCAGATCCAGGCCGAACAACAGCGGCGACTGGAACTCGGCCGGAAGGAACACCGGCACCTTGAAGGTCATCTCCGACGCGATGACTTTCCAGTCTTCATCTTTGCCGTATTTCTCGACGTAGCCCTCAAGCATCTGAATGCCTAGGTCGAGCATGTCCTCCCACTCGCCATCAGCCTTGATCTTGAGAACTTCTTCCTCATGCTTAAGCTGTTTCATAAACAGCTTCTCGAAAGTCTCTGCCGGCTTCGGTCCGCGTTTGATGCCGGGCGGATACCGAACCTCTAGCGCCTCATGTACCAGCGTGCCGAACTTGAGCGCTGGCGCCTCCTGAATCGGACTGAGCCGATGGAGGTAGCCTTGAAGCCATTGCCAACGGCAAGCCTTGAAGCTAGACCGCTCGCTGGTCCTGATTTTTCTTTGCTGCCTTTTTTTGCCTTTGCTGACTTTTTTCTTCACAGCTTTGCGTCGAGTGGTGGTAGCCATTTTGAGTCCTTATGTAGTGCCCGGTAGCAATCCGGAGATTATACGCGGTCTAGGCGCCTAGCGGAAGGGCATGCATTGCCACTTTTCCGCCCACCTAGCTGGTTCCGCCGTACATTCGGGAGGGTAGACCACGAAGTCCCTACCAAAAGACCCCGTGGCCCGCTCCCTCCCCAGCGAGTTGAAGGCTCGCTGTCCTGACGGCAAATGGAGCTACTCAATCCACCGACAGGAAAGCCGAGCGTCGGAGTCGAACCGACAACCTCTTCATTACAAATGAAGTGCTCTACCAATTGAGCTAGCCCGGCAAGACGCCTGTTGACGCCTACGGCCTGGCGCCTGATCCCAGCGCTGGCCGCAATGTAAGACGACGTCAACAGGCTGCGGGTTACCATTGCTCCCGCTCCAGGTTCTCTAATCACACCGCGCCGCTGGGGAACGACGCCCTGGCCCACACACATCATGCTGCTAGCTCGCCGTCGTCGCGCCGGGCACGCTCGGCCAGCGCCACGTGTTCGCGGCGGCGGTTTCGCTGTACTCCACGTCCGGCTTGTACTGCGGTCCGTCCGGAGTGAAGACGATCAGACCGATTTCGGTTGCGCCTTCCTCCGGCACGACCGTCACGATGGCCGGGAACGTCTGCCACGGCTCGTCGGCGGTGCAGTAAAGCACGATGCGTCCGATGGTCGGATTCATATTGATCCTGCCTCCTGTCATGATGTTTAGTATTCCTACCTCTTGAGCGTGTAGACTGAAATCATACTTGCTCACCTCTACGCCGTCCAAGAAGTAGTGCTTGTCGCCCGGTTCAAACTCACGGATGTACGGATTGGCGGGTAGGTAGGGATAGACAGGATTCATCTTCTCGATCTCATCCGTGACTATTTCAAATTGGTAGGCCATTTACGCTGCTGCCTTTTCTGCCTCAGCCAGATCAGCCTGCATTCTCCGGCGTAGGTCGAGTACAGTTTTGTTATTGAGTTGCTTGTCCGCGACAAGCGTCTGGATGTATTCCTCGATTGACTTTTTGCTTCTGTAGTAGTAGACACCGATTGACGGCCTTTCCATCCGCTCTTTGGTCGTCGGGGTGATCCGGTTCTCGGCCTGCTCCTGGTTGTCCGGCACCCAGGTCTCATCCATGATGTGGGCGGTCTCTCCACGGTCGAGCGTCAACGCAGCCCCACCCACCAGGGTGTTCATCACCAGCACTCGCGGCGGCATACCTGCCTTGATCAACTCCTCGATGTCGGCCGGTCGTTTGCCGCTGACCTTTTCTAGCGGCTCGATCTTCTGTAGCTGGTAGCTTTCGGTCAGAGCCGTACGCCACTTAGCAGCCGTGGAGCCAGTCATCGCCGCAGCCGGTACCCCTTTCTTCCGGAGCGCAGCCGAGATCATGTCGACAAACGCTACGAACTGGCTGAACACGACAGAGCAGGCAAGGTCCTCGTCTTCATCTTTGCCTTTGCCGATCACGTTAACCTCTTCAAGCTTCTCGAAGAGTTGAATCAACTTGCCGCTGTCTTCAGTCGGGATGACGACTAGCTCCTCGACGCCTTCCGAATTCGTCTTGCCGGTTTTCTTGACCTCGCAGTAGGCAGAGGCGAACTGCTTCAGGCGCGTGTACTCGGCCAGCACGTTCGATGCGGTGAGGCGTCCCTCATTCTCGGCGTCTTCGATCCGCCACTCAGCATCGCGCGCAAAGCTGATGTATTGGTTGAGCTGGTTCTTGGTCATATCGGCCCACACATCGAGCGGAACTTTCGGCGGCAGGCCAGGCAGAGCATCGCGCTGGGTGCGTCGCACAAGATAAGGTTTGAGGTGCTCGTAGAAGTCCGCCTCACGACCAGGCATGATTCCCTCGATAGCCGAGCCGTACTGCGACTTGTTGATGACCAGCCAGTGCCTCGCCCAGTTCCAACGACTGGTGAACTCCTCTGGGTTCAAGAAGTGCAGAGCACCCCACAGCTTGATCGGCTTGCCGCCCATCGGCGTACCGCTCAAGGCGTACCGTCGCGTCGGCTGCGTTGCCTCTGCGATGTAGTTCACACCTTTGGCGCCGAGCGTGGTCGGATTGCTGAGTCCCATGAGGTGGAACTCGTCCACGGTGATCGAGTCCCAATGGATTTCCGCTAGCTCAGGACTGATGAGCTCCTGTGAGATCTTGAAGTCCTCGCCCTCTCCTTCACGGACGTTTTTCATGCGGCTGTAGTACGGGTTCGTGATCAGCCAGAACGCCTCTCCGTTGTCGTAGCGTTCTTTCGCCTCGGTGATGGCTGCTTTGATCTCAGACGGGTTGTCGCCGGTCAGCACGGTCGGCTCATCGTATCCAGCCAACTTGTAGGCGAACTTGATTTCCGACTCCCACACCGTGCGCAGCGAGGCGAGCGGCGCGAACACGACGTGACAGCCCCACTCCATCTCAGCCTCAAAGATAGCAGAGATCGTGGTGATCGTCTTGCCGGTGCGCGGCTGGTTCGCAACGATCACGTTGGCCTGGCTCATGAACTTGATGTCAGCCGTCTGGTAGGGGCGCAGGGCGAACTTGCCCTTCATACCTTTCAGCTTGACGCCTTTCACCATCCGTTTCGGAACGTTGTCCAGCTTCGCCTCGTTCGCGTCCGAGAGCTCCTGTAGCTCGGTGAGTTTGGATTTCTCGTTCCAACCCCACTCACGGAGTTTCGGACCAAGGTTCAGATCCTCGCCGAACTTCTCGCGAAGTTTCATCATGGTCGCCATATCGAGATTGAGGCGCCAGTACGGGCCGCCTTTCTCACGCGACACAAAATGCGCGCTCGGCACATCCTTGATCGCGATCACGCGGTCAGGGTTGTACTTGAAGTTCACCCGCACGCGGTCGCCGTCGGGCAAGATCTCTGCCTGAACTGCTTTCGCTTCGGTGGCCATCTGATACTCCTTGGTAGTTGAGTAGCTTGGTACCACCTGGGATTATTCGGTCAGATGTTTCACCGACCGTCACCCAGGCGGTCCGGAAATTATAGCGCGTCCTCGACCGAGACGGCTTCCTCGACTTCGGCGCTCCATGAAGAACGCGAGTTGTACAAATTCCCGTCAACAAGAGCGGCAACATGACCAGGCGTGAAGATCACGAACGTTCCGTATTCATGTTGCAGCGCGAAGACAGCAGCCGTCTGCGAATGCTGGTCTAGCCGCAGCCGCGTGATCTTGCGGCCGGTCGCACGGAGCGCTTCGATGATGCTGTGGGTATACATCCCCGCATCATCGCCGTCCTCTTTCCAGCCGTGTTCCTTCGCTAGCTTGACTGCTTCGGGTCGGCTGAGGCCGATGGCGGCCTGCAACGCGACCACAGCGCAGTCCGCGCCGCCGATGTTCGACAGGAGTATTTCTGAACGTTCCTCCTTGCTAAGCATGGCCGTTGTTCCTTGGGTTGCGCTTCATCCTCTCGATCTCCGGTCGCGGTACGTACTCAAATATGTACTCGTGCTCGGGCAGCAGCATGTCGGTCGGCAACATCATCGCTGTCTCAGGCGAATCATCCAGAATCGTTAGCCGCATGACGATGCCGATGTACTGTCCGTCCTTCCAAAGCGCTTTCTTATGAAGGAAGACGCCCTCGCTTTCAATCAATATTGGACTAGACACTTTTCTAAACGTCGCGACTTTGAGCATCTCGGTGCGGGGTTTAAAGTTCGACATCAGCTTTTCCTCCAGCCCATCTCTTCAAGAGTTTCGTGCGGGATGCTGATCGAGTTGCCGGTCACCTCTAGATCAGAGTTGAGTATCGGACCGCTTCCTCCGCTCTGAGGCGGAAGCCAGTGAATGAAACACCAGTCGTCTTTCATATCATCGGCTTTCTGTATGTAGCCAAAGCTGCCGACTGGCACGCTGTAGCTACCGTTCTTGAGCTCAAATATCGGAAACACCATTGACATGTGCATTAGCCTTGCCCCAGTCTTGCTAGCTTCGCCCAGTAGTGAAACGTCAAATCTTCACCTTTGAAGCGAACGCCCTCGTAGTAGCCGTCGTCCTCAAACTGCTCAGCCGGTACACAGAAGGTTCCGGCTAAAAGCTCTTCATCTGCAATATCAAACCCCTCGTTTTCTTCGATCTCTAAACGGATGTCCTCGGGTAGCTCCATAGTTCTGAGCACGCCACAGCCCGGGCACCACACGAGAGCGAAATCTCTGTCCTCGACGGTCTCGGGTCGCCTCACGACCCTGCGCTCCCCTCTTCCCCCCTCTTTAGAGGGGGAGGGGCACAGGGGGTATCGGTTCGCGCTAAAAATCTAAGCTTATGGCGCTCCTTAGCTACACCTATTCTGAATGGCTTCTTAACGTTCGTTCTACGCCAGGTAGCTTTGTGCACTATGGCCTCTTTCCAACAAACAGCTTCCAGCACGCCGGTACACGCGGCGGGTTCCAGGGGATCGTGTATTCGTCGCTGCCTTCGATGTCCCCGTCATACATGATGTTGTTCGGATCGGTGCCCCACCCGAGTCCCATCCAGTGTCCGTACTCATGAACAATCGTCTCGCACAACATGAAGGTCGATATTCCTGGGGTGATCCACATCACGCACGGTTCCGGTTCAGTCGGAGCCGTAGCCGCAGCCTGGCGCGTAGCCCAGAATGGAGGCGCTTCCCAGCGCATTTCCTCGCTGGTGCAGAGTGGCGGCGCGGGCGTGCCCCAGTATTCCTGCGCGATTTCGAGCGAGGCGGCGCCATAGCCAGCGTGAGGCGGCTTAGCCTCGCCTTTGCCGACGCCGTATCCGGCCCAGAAGGTGAAGAACACCGTGGCGAACACGAGTGCGTACAACTTCATACGGGTGCTCATTACAACCACCCCATCTTCCCGGCGCAGATCGGCCCGATGCCGAGGTCGCGACTTTCCTGGTTAGTCAGAATTCTCCCGCAGACGCCGCAGTGTCCGAGTTCTTTGCCGTACAGCTGCGACGCCTCTTTCGGTCCGACTTCGGCGATTTCGCGAAGCGCCCTGGTCTGACTATCTTGAGGCAGCTTGTGGAACCGTTCACCCGCTTGGATCTTCACGAACGTGTAGCCGGTCCATTTTCCCTCAGTCGGCTTGTCGACCCTGTAGAAGCGGATGATCCTGTCCTTGCTACGGATCGCATAGCGACCTGCCGGCACCGCCTCGATAGCGAATGCTCCCTCAACCACAGGCGCCCCCGGCTCACGCGGCTGCGGCGACGGCTCAAGTTCTTTTTCGAGACGTTCGACGCGCTGCTTGAGGTTGAGGATTTCCTTCTTCTTCTTGAGACGAGGAATCCACTTCTGACAATCGTCGTGGGTGAGTCCTTCCTCCCACATCGCGAGCGCTTCGTTGAACTCCTTTTCCGTTAGGCCTGCATCATCAAGCAGGCTACGGATGTAGCTCATCTGCGCCTGAGAGGCGTGACGGGTGGTAGTGGTAGCGCACATACTGTAGCTCCTTCATATTGATTGCAACGTAGCTCGCCCCTATTTTAGCGGGTCTTTGTCCTCGCGGCTACCCTGTGGACCCGGTAGACTTCGCTGTGGTAGCCGCGTAGTAGCCCCGGCCCGCCACCGAGTCGAGTACGGTGGCGGGCCATATTTTTTTTGCTACGGCGCTCGGACTGCTACGCCGACCTTCTTGTTACTCGTCCGCCAAACCACGTACGCGATGGCGAATGCGTAGACCAGCGCACCTATCTTGACTGCTAGTCCACTTGGGATCGTGTGATAGAACTGAACGACGGCTAGCAAGCCGCCTACTAGAGCGCTGAGCGCCTTGTAGACCTGTTCCTCAGAGGGGTTTGGCAGGGCAAAGACACCAATGGCGCCGATGGCCGCGATGATCAGGGTTTCGACAGCTTCCTGGAAACCAGGGGCGATGAAAACAACCAACGCCGCAGCCGCGATGAGGAACCCAACTGTGGCAATCAGGAACTTCCTGATCTCCGGTAGGGTGTAACCAAATATGGTCATGGATCCTTTCGTCTTGTTTATGAGATGAACTTGTAGAAGCGGACTTGAGTGCCGGGTCCGAACTCATCGAAGGTACCGAACTCCAGCTGGGGGACGCCATGCTGGATAATGAGATCGCCATGAGCCATAGACAGGCCCATGTGAAAAGCATCTCCCGAGCCGAACAGAACCGCCGTGCCAAAATGCGTTTCAGCGTACTCACGGCTGACCTCCTTGCAGTTGGCGACGATGGTTCCCGTAAACATCGGGCCGAAGTTCTGCCCGGTGGGATCGGGAATCTGGATAGTCTGACACTCCTTCTGAGCGTACTTTGAACAGTCGCTCCGGAGCGTGTTGTTGGGGACGTTGGTGATCGCCCATGGAGCGTCAGTTTCTCCGCCTGGCTCAGAGTAGAAGTCGCGCCAGTGCTTCCTACCCTGATGGATCGAGTAGTAGAAGCGCTCTTCAAGAGTTCCGCCTTCAACGATGTTGCCGTTGTGGACTAGGTGCGGAGTGCTCTTGATCTTTTCCTCTAAGAACTCGTGGCGTCCTTTGCTGATTACCCGCCAGTGTCCGATGTGTTGGCGTAGCTCGCGCCGCTCTTTCTCGTAGTGCTCAACTTTTCCTTTGTTGATCTCTGCGAGGGCGTGATGTCCTCGGACAGCAGCTTTGTGCTCTTCCTCTTTCCAGTGCTTGATGGCTGTGTCGACAACAACCATCCTGACATGGTAGCCAACCAGGCGAGCATGAGCGTGTAGATACCGTTCTCTAGCTTGCTTCAACGTCACCTGGTGCACCTAATTTCTTTGATTTCTTCGAGGGTTGGCTGGTAGAACGCCTTGAGTTCAGGCAGGCTTGTGGTTGCAGATGTGATGCCTGCTTCTACATTTTCGATGCTCTTGCGCTCCTGATGGATGATGTACTTCTGTAGAACTTGGAGCGACTGATGGACGGCACGGCAGGCAGCAGCGCTAGACGCCACGGCTGCGTCATGCTTGGTAACGCTGTGGAATTTCAGCGTGTAGATGATGCCGGCAAGGATGAGCAGCCCGACAATAGCCAGGTTGCGAATCCAACGCCAGAACTTCTTTTTGGCTTTCTCTAGTTCGCGATCAGCCGCACGCTCATTCGGATCGCGTCTGGGCGTAGGTGTAGCGCTCATGGATGCCACACCGCGAGTGCGAGAGCGGCGAGAGCGATGAGCGTGCCTACCACCCATTTGGCTCGCTGCCCCAATGTTTCGATCCATGCTGCTTGCCCTTTCTTGATTTTGTCTACTTCGTTTTCGGTCTTGGTTTCTAGTTTGTCCAGATCATCTCTGACTTCGTCAGCAACGCTTTTTATCTGAACAGCTTCTTTACCAACTGCAACTGCATCTTGTCGCATCTGAGCGATGCTGTCGTGAAGGCTGCGAATGCGAGTTTCAAGTGATTCAAGCCTCTGCTCCCAGACTCGGATACGTTCCTGGGTGGCTCCCTGCATACCTTTGACTTCTGCTTCAAGAACCGCGAGCGACTGCGCGACTTTCTGCAGTTCATCCATCATACGCCTCCATTAACGATGAGGCTCGCGTTCAGACGTTCCAGGAGCTCTTCCATGCCTGTTGCTGGAGCGTCCAGGTCGATCTGACATTGCCGGTTTGTGTGGTTGTACGTCTTGTTGATGATCTTGCGATAACCAGGGTTCCCTGCATCCACTGGGTTGATGTAGTCACCGGATTTAACCACGCTTACCGGGTAGAAGATCGAACGGTCATCCATGACATAGCCGCTCAGAGTAGCCGAGCCGCTGTGGTCTACAAGTGAAGCTTCTTCAAGGAATCGTATGCCGAGTTCGATGGCTGTGGTCGATGTGATCGGAACGCTGATGACCAGGATGTCTTGACGAGTTCGTTCAGCCAGCACAGCCGGGTGAGAAGGATCGGTGATTTCCAGGAGCGATGATTCAACATTGCATCCGGATCCTTTAGGTCCGGCAGTAAGTTGAATCTGAGTTGCCGGGTCGGTGAACTGAACGACGATGTCTTTCCACAGGCGCTGCGAGTCAAGCCCGGTGTCGTTTAGCGCCATGTCTTTGACGGTGGAGCGCCAGCGTTTCCCGTAGTTGCCTGGTCTTTTCAGATCAACTTGTTTGCCCCGGTACACGAACCAGTCGTAGTAATCATATTTAGTGATGTCCTTGACTGTTGTCGCAGCTTCTTGCGGCGTGTCGTACCAGGCATCCTTGATCTTGTAGCCGCTGGAGTCCATTTCAGCAGCGTTCGCGTGCAGCTGCGTGTGGTTGTTGATGAAGGCAGCAAGCACCTCAGTCGCCAGCACATAGAGTTCGCCGCCGGTCTGTTCACCGTAGACGCCGATGTGTTCCCAAGCCTCTTTGCTTGCAACCTGAAGAAACTTTATGAACCAACCATATTCTCCAGCTACCGATCCTGCTTCTGCTTCTAAGGAATAAAACCCCTCAAAGTGAACTACGCGCTTGCCGCCAGCTACCAAACCGTAGTAGCCGGCATTTGTAGCGTCTGCAGCTAGAGTGACTGAGTTCAATTGCTCGGCATTGTCAGAGGCTGATATAGCTGCATTGACATTTGGATCAGAAGTGTGCGTGCCGAATCCGAAGTTGGATACATTCAGCCAAACTGCGCCGATTCTTATGCCCGGACCTGCATCTATATGTACTGCATATGAAGGGCGAAAGATCTTGCCTGGGTTCAAAGCTTTGAGAGACGGCGCTCCGCCAGTAGGATCTGCAACAATTTGAAAGGACGTCGGATTTTTATATCCAGCTGCCGTCCACGCGGCTGCTCTCCCTACCGAGGCGGGAACCCATCGCGTCATGTCGGAAGTCAGATATCCTGCGACGATAGCTTTGTTGTCTTCCAACATAGATTGATAGCCGACTGCGCTAGGGCTGATCGACTGCTGCTCGCCAGAGTTATCAGGGATCTTGTCTAGGCTGCCTTCCCACACACGTCGGCCGCCCGGCAGGTAGATCTGTACGTCGCTGTAGGGTTGGAGGTCAGGATAGCCTCTCTGTGGGTTACGCGCCAGCATGCCGCCAGCCGTCTTCCAACCC
>Ga0134126_10012860_pt1 | contig 10567 bp, 7 predicted proteins | sample KB31752_FD_96881 | JGI IMG/M metagenome (GOLD analysis project Ga0134126, IMG submission 96881) | Terrestrial soil microbial communities with excess Nitrogen fertilizer from Kellogg Biological Station, Michigan, USA - KB3-175-2 | ecosystem: Environmental > Terrestrial > Soil > Unclassified ...
AACCCAGGTGAGCCTGCATCTTCACGCGGGCACCTGGTATACCCTGAGCTTTAACCCTGGTGCCTCCGAGCTACCGCCGCCGCCGCCCGAACTCCCCGTCGCGGCTCAAACCAGTGGTTGGTATATCCTGGCCGCCGGCCACAATATCCTGCCGCCCTTGCTCGGATTGTGGCAGAATCTGGGGAGCAGCGCCGTGGTGGGGACGCCGATCGACGACGCGCGCTCCGGACCAGGTGGACCTGTACAGTTTTTCACGGCGGTAGCCATGCAGGGGCGGGGGAACACGGCGATTCTCCTCCCCCTCGGGCTGGAGGCGATTGGCGGGCGGCCCTATCCTCCCGCCAAGGAGCTACCGAAAAAGACGAAGCACCTATACTTCCCGATCACCGGCCACAACCTACGGGGAAAGTTTCTCGCCTATTGGCAGGCGAGCGGCGGCCTGGCCATGTGGGGGATGCCGGAGACCGAGGAGCTGAGCCGGGGCGGGAAGATCGTGCAGTATTTCGCGAACGCGGAATTCGTGTGGAACGGAAGCGGCGTTTCATTGGGCCCACTGGGATCACAGGCTTGGGCGAGCGGGGCGCGGTATTAGTTACGTTTGGCGTCAGTGTCCCCGCGCTTGTAGGAGTACCCCTACAGCTGCCCGCCAATGGGCGCCGTTACCCACGCCTCCCACCCGCGGTCGCGGGCCGTGCGCGCGCCCTCCTTCGCCCGCTCGGTGGTCTCGAAGAACCCGAAACAGGTCGGGCCGCTCCCGCACATCAACACGGGCGCGGCGCCGAGGTCGCGCAGCAACTCCAGCACCTTGCCAACCAGTGGATAGGCGCGGAGGGTCACTGGTTGCAGTGCGTTCACCAGCGGCCATTCCTCAGGGGGGGTGGCGTATGCGAGGGTGGCCAGTCGCTCCGATGCCATGCCGTCCCCGTAGCCGTCTGGAGTGAGGGCACTATAGATGGAGGCCGTGCTGACCTGGATCGGTGGGTGCACCAGCAAGATGGTCACCGGCGGCAAAGGAGGCAGTGGGCGGAGTATCTCGCCCCGGCCACTGGCCAGGGCCACCCCGCCTGCCAGACAGAACGGCACGTCCGAGCCCAGTTGGGCCGCCAGACTCCCCAGGGCCTCGCCGGAGAGCCCAGTGTCCCAGAGCCGATTTAGACCGGTCAGGGTAGCCGCCGCGTCGCTACTGCCGCCCCCCAGACCGCCCGCCACGGGGATCCTCTTCTCGATACTGATCATCGTCCCACCCTGGTAGTTGGTGGCGGCCTGTAGGAGGAAGGCCGCCCGATGGGCGAGATTGCCCGGCCCCGCCAGCTCGGGGAGGGAGCAGCGCACCGCAATCTCCGGCGCCAGCTCCAGACGCACGCTGTCGTGGAGGGCCAGACTACACATGAGGGAGTGGAGTTCGTGATAGCCATCGGGTCGCTTCCCCAGAACCTCCAGGGTAAGGTTGAGCTTGGCGTAGGCCGGGACGGTAAGACCCATGCGGCTAGACCAGATACTCCTTGAGGCGTTGATAGAGTTCGTCCGCTTCATCATCCAGCAGTTGTATCGGTTCGGGGAATCCCTCCACGAGGAGCTCGATCTGATGCGATCGGCCGCTGCTGGGATCGACGCCGATTCTGAACTCGCGGAGCCGATCCGCGTTGACAAAGTGCTCGAAGGTCATGCTGGCGCCCAGGGCTTTCGGCATTCGTATGAAGAGGGGCATTCCATCACTCCAGTTAAGGCTGACCCTCAGTGTATGCCCAGCGGGCTCCGGTGTAAAGATCGTCCTCGGGAATCCTCGATCCTGGCGATCGCGTCCTCCGGTGCCCAAGATCTCCCGTGATAGGCAGCCCCTCGCCGGTGCTCATCAAACCCCGCGGCGCCCCACGCCAGCGGCACTCCAATCCTGGCATAATAGCGTGAAGAAGGTGTGGGCCACTGTTAGTACCCAAAAGGCCAGGACCACCCGGCCCGCAGGGCTTATGCGTGAGGTGCGGGGTAGCAGAAAGCACTCTCGTGATCGGAGAATAGTCAGATGTAACAGCATGACCAGTTCGCCAAGGTTGGCGGATCGAAGCGCGCCATTATATCCGCTACCTGACCTTCGGTGAGGCCCGCTCGCGCCTCCAGTACGGCCATGCGCCACAGATCATGGCAGCCTGCCGTAACCTCTGCCTCACCCTGATCCGCCGCACCACCTCAACGGAGCTTGCCGCGTGCCGACGTTTCTTTACCCACCATCCGGCCAAAGCCCTTGCCCTCCTCCTTCCCAAAACTCACTCCGCCTGACTATTTTCAGACCGTGGGCAAATTCCAAGTGAACCTATACACCTACACCCCAAGGTGGTAGAGTTGTCGCAGCCGCTCCATTCCGGTGACCCACGAGAAACGGTCCAGCAGATCGGGGAACCATGGACGCCACAACGCCTGCCGGCCCTGGGTTTGCCGAACGGGTCGCGGTCGAGGAGCCTGAGCGCCTTGCCACGCGAGGCCTGGGGCGTGCCGCAGATTGGGCAGGCGGCGATCCAGAATCAAACAGCAACCGGACCTCAGCAGTGCGAACGGCGGCGATGGCATATTCCGGCGTGCTGGCAAATCCACCGGTATTTACGCCGAGGGGCATCTTGGCATTGCAACGTGCCGTAGGGAACCAGGCGGTGAACCGTCTATTGCGTCGGCATGTGGAAGTACATAAGCCTCAAGCCGCTGGCGCTCCCACCCCGTCCGCGACGATACAGCGACAACCACCGGATGCGCAACCTTCACCACAGGCCGATCCGGCTGCGCAGGTGGTGGAACAGACTGAATGGGAGGCGCACCCTGCCATAAAGCGCCATTATGCGACATGGCAGGCGTATCAGGCGGTAAGAACGAGGGTAACCGCCTGGACCGAGCCGTCGGTGGATGATGTCGCGGGCTACATCGAAGCAGCTATCGGGGAGTGGACGAGTCATGGAGGTATTCATGGCGACTTTAATAACAACTTTGACGGCGATCCCCATCAGTCATATCTGAATCTCAAGCGTCTCTATCAGAAACGCGGCATCGACAACCCCGCAAGCTACTTCGCGACCAACATCGTGGACATCACCTTCTACAACCGCAGTACGAAGGGGCATAGTGACTTACAGACCGCGCTGAACACTGCCGTGACCGCGATGGCGGCCAAGGGTCAATCCTTCACCTTGGACAAGGGAACCTGGTCATTCGTACCTCGTACATTCAACGACGATATCAACAAGCTCTCCAACCATGCGCTCGGAAAAGCGATCGACATCAATCCAGGCAGCAATCCCCATGTCAAGCATCACATCGATGTCCTTGTCATCGACCATATATGCAGCACCATTCTTTCAAGTGGGTTATTGGCGACGGATGACATTGACACACTGAAACAGGCCAGCGACTTCTTCATGCAGACCTTCAGCGATGCATGGGTTACTACGCAAAAGCAACTGCTGACGTCCATGAAGAGCCAGACCCCTCGCCCACCAGGCTATGCCGACCAGAAGTCACTCGTTGCCGCGCTCCATTCGCGGCATAAAGCCCTTCTCGGATACGCCGCGAAGGGTTTCGTCACCCTGCCAAAGGATCTCGTCGAGGGCTTGCAGGGCGCGGGCCTGGTCTGGGGCGGAGAGTGGCACACGTCGAAGGATTTCATGCACTTCGAACTCCAAAATCCCTGACGACAATTTCTGCATCATTCCCTGTGTTGGGCCATCCTACTCTTCTGTTGGTGTTCGGTTCATCCACCGGGGCGCACGTTGTAAGGTACTGTTTCGGAGGTGACTTCACCGGCAACCATGGTTGGGGACACGGGCAATCACCAAGATAGTCCCTGCAACCGGCGGCATGGTTTGACAATGCCCGAGGCGATCGTAACCTGCGCCACCCCGGCCCTACCTGGGGATTGCGGTCCCCGGTCTATGCCTGCTCGTGGAAAGCACCAACAGCTAGAGAAGTGGCCTGAACAACGCTATAATGAGCCCAACTGCCGCAGGTCAGATCCAGTCGTGGAGACGGATAGAACCACCTATGAGTATGGCACCGGGTACCGAATTTGCCGGCGACTACCACATAGTTGAGCAAATCGGGCACAACAGTTTAGGTGTAGTCTATAAGGCCCATCAGCCTTCGCTGGCGCGCTATGTGGCGATTAAGATCCTGCCCCGCTCGGTTACGCGCACTGAAAGCTATACCGAACAATTTTTGCAGCAGGGGGCCAAACTTGAGCGGTTGCGGCATGTGGCCCTCCTCGAACTCTACACCTGTGGCGTGGAGCAAGGCATGGCGTATCTGGTCACCGAGTTGATCGAGCACCAAACCCTTGACATGCAGATGGGAAATCCTCTCTCAGTCGGCTTCCTGGAGCGTATTCTAGGACCGATCGCCTCGGCCCTCGATTATGCCCATGAGGAAGGAGTTATTCATCGGAACATCAAACCGGCCAATGTGTTGCTGAGCCGGGACGGCCGTCCCTTCCTTCAAGACCTCGGCCTGGCATCTCTGGTCGAGGGTTCAAGCGAACGAGCGGCAAAACAGACGACCTTCGGCTTACCCGTCGGCACACCGGCTTATATGGCGCCGGAGTACGCGGCCGGCGACCCGCTTGGTCCCGCTGCCGATCGCTATTCGCTCGCGGTAGTAGCTTATGAGCTGCTTATCGGCCGGGTGCCCTTTACCGGCGACACGCCGATGGCGGTCATGCTCAACCACTTGCGGCAAACCCCGCCGCGCCCGAGCACCCTTAATCCTGCGATCTCATCCGCGATGGATGAGGTGCTGCTGAAAGCTCTTGCCAAGGATCCGGGCCAGCGTTACGATACCGCCTCTGCGTTTATCGCCGAGTTGTGTGGGAGTGCAAGAACCGCGGCGGCGGCGGTGTACGTTCAGATTCCGTCGGCGCAGCCTCCGCCCCTACGATCTGCCGAAGGAATGGGGGCACAGCCCGCCATGCAGTCGGCAACGATTCAGGAAGTGCCGCTGCGTCGTCAGGCGCGGACTACAGCGCGATCTGATGTAGGATCCGTCGCCCGTCTGAAATGGATGGGGGCCAAAGGTGCAGGCACTATCTACGACCACCTCTTCAGGCCGCTGCTGCAACTTACTGCTGGGCTCCGGACCCGCTTGGCCTGGATGGCGTATCGGCTGGGCAAAAAGACAGGGTTGTCGCCTGCGCTCCTTGTCGGGGCAGCGACGGTGGTGGTGGTAGGAGGCATTGTCCTAGTGGTCCGACTATGATCTCCGATCCCCGGGTTGACGCAGGTGAAGCGGTACTGCGGCTGTATAAGTCGAGCGCCCAAGCGCGCCTCGGTCAAGCGCGGATGACCGCCGTCCCGGAACAGGTCTACTCGTGGTGCATTGCGGACATTGAAGCTCAGGCCCAACGCGCGATCGAGCAGGCGGAGCAGGAGTGCCAAACGGAGGTTGCCCAGGCTCAAACCGCCGCCCAGCAGGCGGTAAACGAATTACGTGGCCGCCTGGAGATTGCTTTTGCCCGTACACCGCCTGCCACGCATTGGCAGGACGCCGTCTGGCAGGACTATGTGCCCATGCCGGACGCCGAGCCTCCGTGGAGCGTACGTGTGGGACGGCTACTGGTCGGTACTGAGGATCTCGGTTCTCTTCCGGCCCTGGCGGGCCTTGCGGGTACTGGGCACCTCTTTGTGCAAAGCGATACGCACTATACGCAACAGGCGCTGCAATTGCTGCAGTCGATCGCGCTCCGCGTCATCGTGAGCGCGCCTCCTGACAGCGTACGTCTGGTGCTGGCGGATCCGCGGTCGGCCGGGGCAAACCTGGCGATCTTTCGTCGCCTGCCGGAGTCGTTGCGCGGGGCAAAGATTTGGTCCAATGCGCAGGAGATCGCGGCACAACTGCTCGCGCTGACCGAGCACATCGAGCATGTAATTCAGGACCGCCTGGTAAGTCCCGATCTTACATTCGAGACCTATAATCTCAGCATGCCCGAGCAGCGGGTGCGCTATCAGGTTCTCGTATTGACCGACTTTCCTTCCGCGTTCTCCGAGGAGATGGTTGAGCGCCTGGTGCACATCGCCCGCAACGGCCCGCGGGCCGGCGTGTATTTGGTGGTGCATCTAGATACTTCGCAGCCGCTGCCGCGAGATTTCCAGATCGAACACCTTACCAGTTGTGGCACCACGCTGCGCTTCACCTATTCCGACCAACTGACCTGGGACGATCCACTGTTCGGCCGGTATCCAGTGGTTCCCGACCACTTGCCATCATCGGCCCAGGTTGAATCATTGCTGGTCTCAGTTGGCAGCGCGTCGGCACGGGCCACCAGCGATCTAGACTACAGCCGAATTGCCATTGCATCCCAGGAACAATGGCGCGGGTCAAGCTTGGCCGGCTTAAAGGTGCCTATTGGCATTACCGGCAGCGGAGCAGTGCATTATCTGCAAATCGGCCAGGATCCGGGCGTGGTGCATCATGGCTTGATCGGCGGCACGACCGGCTCCGGCAAAGGGAATCTCTTGCATGTACTGATCACTCAGCTTGCCCTGTGCTACGCGCCGGAGGAACTGGGGCTCTACCTGCTCGACTTCAAGGAGGGGGTAGAGTTCCAGCGCTATCTCGCCCTGCCACATGCGCGCGCCGTGGCCCTGGAGAGCGAGCGAGAGTTTGGCTTGAGCGTACTTCGGCACCTTCAAGGCGAGATGGAGGAACGTGGGCGTCTCTTCAAGCGCGTGGGCGCCGGAATCACCAAGCTGGCGGAATACCGCGAGCAATCCGGCGTCACATTGCCGCGCTTGCTGCTCATCATTGATGAGTTCCAGGTCTTGTTCAAAGACGACGACGCGCTGTCACGTACCACGGCGCAAATACTGGAGGATCTAGCCAAACGCGGCCGCAGCGCGGCGATTCATGTGGTGCTGTGCTCGCAGTCGCCCGCGACCGGCGGGCAGGTGCTTAGCCGTATCTACGATCAGATGGGCCTGCGGATCGCACTGCAGTGCCGCACACGCGATGCCTACGCCATTCTCGGTGACGGCAACGATGCCGCGGCGCGGCTCGAGCGAGTCGGCGAGGCAATTTACAACGACATGATGGGGGACAAGGAGAAGAATCGGATCATTCGCGTGGCGCGGCTGCGCGAACCAGACTGGCGGCACGCGCAACGGGCACTCAGCCGCCTTGCCGGGGAAAGGCAGTACCCACAGCCCGTTACCTTTGATGGGCGAGCTCCCGCCCATGTGGAGCAGAACGCCGCGCTGATGGCGGCTCTGGCTCAGCCAGGCTGGCCGGCAACCGGCCGGGCGCCGCGGATCTGGCTTGGCGCACCCGTCGACATGAAGCCCCCAACGGGCGCTCCATTGGAACGGCACATGCGTTCCAACCTCCTCATCGCGGGCGATGACCAGGCGCAGGCATATGGGGTGGTGATGTCGGTACTGCTCAGTATTGCCGCCCAGTTGGGTCCGGCGGACGCCCAATTCATCATCGTCGATCTGTCGCGGACCGACTCGCCCTTTGCCGGCTATTTCGCCGATCTGGCGGCTATGCCAGATCGCACGCTCATCCCGCACGACATGCTGCTGGCCGACCAACGACGGGCTGGGGCCATAGTGGATGATCTGCTTGCCCGGCTCGCCGAGCGTCTGGCAGGCGCCGCGTCGGAGCCTCGGCTTATCATGTTTGTCGTGGGGTTGCATCGTTGGCGCGATCTCCGCGGTCCAGACACCCTTACGCAGAGCGAGGGGGCGAAGCGTCTGATGCGTCTTGCGGAGGAAGGACCAGAGGCAGGGATCAATCTGGTGGTATGGGCGGACGGCCTCTCCGCGGTGGAGAGCGTATTCAAGCGTGGGGGCTTCCGCCACTTCGATCTCCGGGTAGCGCTGCGGCTGTCGCTACGTGACAGCACCGAATTGCTCGGCAACAGCGCGGCGGCCAGCTTGGGCGACAACCGAGCGCTGTTCCGCCACGAAGATTGGGAGCTTGGGCGGCAGGAAAAGTTCAAGCCGTACCTGTTGCCCGAACGGAAGGAGCGAGATCGCCTGCTAGGCCTCCTGCGCTCGAAGGTCGCCGAAAAGGGAAGCACGCATGGCATCTGATCCCGCGCAAAGCTTACGCCAGGTGATCGCCGAGGCGCTGCAGGCATATGAACTGGCCCAGACCGTCCGCCTGCAAACCGAGCAGACGGCGGAGGATCGCCACACACAGCGCGTGCGCGAGGTACAGGTTGCCGTGCGGGAGGAAACGCGCGAGCTGCATGTGCAACGCCGGACGGCACATACAGTCGCGGCAGCGGAGCGGGAGCGAAGCCAGCATTTGGTCGAATCGATCGAGGCGCTGAACCTGGCTGCCCGCACGTTACTCGAACGGGCGGGCCTGGCCGAAATCGCGGGAGCGCCACTCCAGCTTACCGATGAGCCGGCATCGACTCACCGTGGCGCCGAGGAAGTTGCCGCGGCGTTCACGGCGGCGCAGCTTGCCCATGCGGACCTCCGTCTTGCCTTGCTGCGCCTCGGCAAGGCGCTGGCCGCCGACGGGCGGTGGGATCTCGTAACACGGGTCATCGAGCCGCTGCTTGATGGGCCGCCGGGACCAGCGGCAACCGAGGCGCGGGCGCTGCTCGGCGAGAACCACTATGTCGCGGCCCTGCGACTGCTCACAAACGGGGACTGGCCAGCGGCGCGCCAGACGCTGCAAATCCTGATCGGGATCGATCCCCACTACAAGGAAGCGCAGGCGATGCTCCGAGCCACCTATGTGCAAGCCGCGCATCGAGCGAGTGAGCGTGGCCGCTGGGATGAAGCACAAGAGCATCTGCTAGGCTGGCTCGTTGAGCATGGCGATGACGTGGAGGTACGCAACCTGGCTTGCGAGGCATACAGTCATTCGATCCGCCAAGCGCTTGAGGTCCGGCGGATCGATCAAGCCGCGCGGCTGGCCCTGGCAGCCCAGGCTATACAACCAGACTGGCCAGAACTGCAGCCGCTGCTGGACGCGAATCCATCGCTGGCCTGGGCCGTGGGTACGGTAACAGTCGTACAGCGATCTGCTCCGCTCGATGAAATACCCCTGGCCGTAGCACTCGCACCGAACTGGCAGTTTATCGCCGCGGGGGGCGCCGATAAGCGCGTGAAGGTGTGGGAGGTGGCAACGTCCAAGCTTGAACACAACCTGTGGGAGCATTTTGGCGAGGTGTGCGCGATCGCCTATTCCGCGGACGGGCAGTTGTTGGTTACGGGCAGTAGTGATCGCGGTGTAAGTCTGTGGCAAATGCCGGGCGGCGAAGTTCATCGCAAATTTAAGGGGCATCGTGGCGCGGTACTATGCCTGGCGATCTCGCCGAATTCACGCTGGCTCGCTTCGGGCGCGGAGGATCACACGGTACGGCTCTGGGATCCTGGCAGCGGCAAAGCGCGCCATGTGCTGTCGGGTCATCTCGGCAGTGTGACCAGTCTGAGCTTTTCTCCGGATGGGGCTCTGCTGGCTTCCGGGTCGGCCGATGCGACGATTATAATCTGGGACGTCGAGTCTGGTCAGGCACGGATGACCCTCACCGGCCATGTGGGCGGCATAGTTAGTCTGGCTTTCGCTCCCGACGGCGAGGCGCTTGCGTCAGGCGGCGAGGATCGAACAGTGCGGCTCTGGGAACCGCGCGCCGGCCGGCTGGTTGGGTCGCTAGACGGCCACCGGCTGCGGGTGATCAGTCTCGCCTTCTCTCCAGACTCCCAACTGCTCGCCTCCGGCAGCGTCGACTGTTCACTGCGCATTTGGAGTGTCGCCGCGGGCACGGCAGTGCAAACAATTGAAGGGCAAAGCGCCCCTGGGGCCAGCCTGGCCTTCGCGCCCGACGGGTCGATGCTGGCCTGCGGGAGCCTTGATCTGTCCGTACATATATGGCGACCAGCCTGGTAAGGTGCGAATCCGCTGCGTCGCGGGGGTAAAAGGAGTGAGGGCCATGGCCGATAAAGTTCAGGTCGATCTAGATGAACTGATCGAGTTTCGCGCCCATCTCGTAGCATTTAACCAGTTGCTGAGCGATGAATATCGGCGGATGAAGAACCACTGGTACAACATGAACGAAGTGTGGAACGACGCCAAGTATTACGAGTTTGGCGAAGCGCTGGAAGATGTCGCGAAGGGGATCGACCGCTACTTGCAAGTCACGCCGGACCACGAGCAGCATCTCTATAACCTGATCGACCGCATCCGCGCGGTGCTGGATACGGCCATCTGAGACTTTTAGTCCGGGTTATTCATGAGACGCAACCTGATCATGCGCTTCACTACAATGAGCGGTTGCACGCGCTCTCCATAAGAGCGAAGACTGCCGGAGCGCCGGCCGCCACGCTGGACGCCACCTTACCCGCGTCGTCGACGAGTACGGCCATAGGCGTACCGCGGGCGCCAAAGATCGCGCCCACGTCTGATCCTTGATCGAGCACGACCGGTGATTGTAACTCCATTGACTGGTTCGCCTCTACCGTGCCGGTCGATACGATCAGCAGGCGAGGGTCCTCTTGAGCTTTGGCTGCTTCCCATGCCTTGAGGTCGGGCAGCATCTGCTGGCAGAAGCCGCAGCCAAGGTTCCAAAACAGCAGCAAGACTG
>Ga0134126_10012861_pt1 | contig 10567 bp, 10 predicted proteins | sample KB31752_FD_96881 | JGI IMG/M metagenome (GOLD analysis project Ga0134126, IMG submission 96881) | Terrestrial soil microbial communities with excess Nitrogen fertilizer from Kellogg Biological Station, Michigan, USA - KB3-175-2 | ecosystem: Environmental > Terrestrial > Soil > Unclassified ...
CAAGGTGCTCACCGGCGGCGTGGATGCGAATGCGTTGCAGCGGCCCAAGCGCTTCTTTGGGGCGGCACGCAACATCGAGGAAGGCGGCAGCCTGACGATTCTGGCGACGGCCCTGATCGACACGGGCTCCAAGATGGATGATGTGATCTACGAGGAGTTCAAGGGCACCGGCAACAGCGAGATCCACCTCGACCGGCGCATCTCCGAGAAGCGCGTGTTCCCGGCGGTCAACATCAACCGTTCCGGAACCCGCAAGGAGGAGCTCATCACCGACCAGGGAGAGCTCGCCAAGATGTGGATCCTGCGCAAGCTCCTGCACCCCATGGATGAGCTGGCCGCCATCGAGTTCCTGCTCGACAAGATGAAGGACACCAAGTCGAACAGCGAATTCTTCGAGGCCATGAAGCGCTGAAGCGGGGCAGCCGCAAGCGCGCTGCCCCTGATCGGCGCGCCGTACGCGCCGGTGCCCCGGAGCCGTCATTGCGGGCCAGGGAGAAGTCGGTCACGTCGCGAAATACAGACTGTGGCGCCACAGGTGCGCGGGTCAGTAAGATCCCCGCCGCTTGTGGGCTGACTGGAGCTTGTATTGGCGTCTCGATCCGTGCGAGCACCCCAGCCGCGCGCTGGTGAGCCGGCTCGGCTGACATTCTTTCTTGTGGCCGCCGCGGTGATTTCGGTCACGTGCGCGGCGCCCGCCGTTGCGCAGAACGAGCCTCCCCCCGCCCAGCACGACAAGTACTCGGGGGCGCCGTTGCCTCCGACGACCGAGCACATCGTGCCGAGCCCCATCACCGACCGTTTCGCTTTGCGCGGCACGTTCTTCGACTCCGCGGTGACGACCAGTCTGCGAGTCGACAGCGACAGGACCGGGCAGGGAACCCTGGTGAATGCGGAACGCGACCTGGGCCTGCGGGGACGCGTCTACCAGGGCAGGGTGGAGATGTACATCCGGATGCGCGAGCGGCATCGGCTGCGCGTGGATTACTTCGAGTCGGACCGCTCCGGGAACAAGGCGCTGACCATTCCCATCAACTTCGCCGATCAGTCCTTTCGCAAGGGGGACGTAGCCCATACCGAGCTCGACCTGCGCATGTTCGGGCTGACGTACACCTACTCGATGCTCAGGTATGAGCGCTTCGAGCTCGGCGGCGGCCTGGGCGTCTATCTGGTGCAGGGCGATGCCCGGGGTCAGGTCCCCGCGCGCGAGCTGTCGCAGGAGGTTTCGGGTGTCGCTCCGGTTCCGACGCTCGCGCTCGACGGCACGGTACGCATCTCCCGGCGATTCGCCTTCGTGGCTCGCGGCCAGTACATGAACGGCAGCTCGGACAATTTCAACGGGTCGCTGGCGGACTACCACGCGGACTTTCAATACCGTTGGCGACCCAACTTCGCCATCGGCGTCGGCTACAGCCAGATGCGCCTCTCACTGGAGGTGCGCGGCGGCAGCTTCCCCGGGCTCGTGTCACTGGACGTGCGCGGCCCGGAGCTGTTCTTCAGAGTCAGCTACTAAGCGGTTCCGACCAGCCACCCAGGTAGTGAGTCAATCGTCGCCCTGGGGGGTGGTGGGTCGGGCCATGCGTTGGCGGATCGACCCACCCAGGTGGTGAGTCAATCGTCGCCCCGGGGGGTGGTGGGTCGGGCCATGCGTTGGCGGATCGACCCTCCCAGCACCTGGGTCTTCGAGGCGCACTGCCGCCAGGCACTCAAGGCCCGGGTCAGCTGGTCCTGGGGCACCATCGCATCCTCGAGCAGCTCGAAATACTCCGTGCGTGCCAGCAAAGTCGCCGCCACGGATGCGCAGTACTGATTCTCCAGCCACACAGAGAGGCTTTCCACATTGCTCGCCCTCATCGCTGCTCTCCCCTTTTAGTATGAGGATATCGTTGCAATCTGCGTGCCATCGCCGAGTGCGCAGGGAAGGGGCTGAGCGGCTTGGCACGTAGGCGCAAGCGTGACGATTGTAACCGCGTTTGCCTGTAGGAATTACCGATGGCGTCATGCACCGACAGCGCGCACAGACCAAAGGCGCGCTGAAGATTTCAGTGCAGGGGTACGGCGTTCCGGGCTGGTTCGTTCAGGGCCGGTTCACGCCGGGCTGGCCGTCGTGGGGACATACGCATGGCGAAACAGATCGGGCATGCGCGTGGCGCGGCCCGAATCGAGGTTGATGCAGACATAGTCGATGCGGGCCCGCGCCAACAACTCACCCTGGGGTGCGCGCCGCACTTCGAACCTGCGTTCCACACGAAGCTTGTGGTCCGTGGAGACGATCCATGTTCCCACGAACACCCGATCGCCGAGCACCGCGGCGCGAAGATAGTCGATCTCTGAGCGGTGGGCCGCCATTCCGCGGCGCATCGAGAGGCAGCGTTCGAGCGGGACGCCGAGCTGGGCAGAATGCGACCACGCGGCGCGGTCCAGCCAGCTCAGGTACACGGAGTTGTTCACGTGCTGGTAGGCGTCGATGTCCGTCGCCAGGACCTCGATCTCTACGACGTGCGAGGCCGGCTGGCCCATCAGGGACTGGCCCATTGCAGGCTGGCCTGCGCCGGGCTGGCTTCCGGACCGCTCCATTCAGGGCGAGCCCCGGCTAGGGAACTGCACGGGTTGACCCGCGCTGGATGACTTCTCGCTCAATGGCGCGATACCCGATATCGCGCCGATACTGGACGCCGTCCCAGTGAATGGATTCGACCAGGCGGTACGCCTGGGCCTGCGCGGCGCTGACGTTCGCGCCCAGGCCGACCGCGCACAAAACGCGTCCGCCACTGGTGAGGATGTGGCCCGCTTCAAGGCGGGTCCCGGCGTGAAAGACCTTTCCAGGTAGCGCGGCCGCGCTGTCGAGGCCGTCGATCCGGTCTCCCTTGCGCACATCGTCTGGATAGCCCGCTGCGGCCATCACCACGCCCAGGGCCGCGCGATCGTCCCACTGTGCCTGGATCGTGTCCAGGCGGCCATCGAGCGCTGCCTCGCACATCACTGTCAGATCGCTCTGCAGACGCGCCATGACGGGCTGCGCCTCCGGGTCGCCGAAACGACAGTTGTACTCGATGACATTGGGCGTCCCGTCGGGCGCGATCATCAGGCCGGCGTACAGAAATCCCGTGTACGGCGTTCCGTCCGCCGCCAGCCCTCGAATGGTGGGCTCGATCACCTCGCGCATCACACGGGCATGAACTTCCGGCGTGGCCACGGGAGCGGGCGAGTAGGCGCCCATGCCCCCCGTGTTCGGTCCGCGGTCATGGTCGTTGAGGCGTTTGTGATCCTGGGAGGTGGCCAATGGCAACACGTTGCGGCCGTCCGCCATCACGATGAAGCTCAGCTCCTCGCCCGGCAGGAACTCTTCGATGACGACCTCGTGGCCGGAGGCGCCGAACTGTCCCGCAAACATGGCTTCCGCCGACTCGATCGCCTGCTGCGGGGTCTCCGCGATGACGACGCCCTTGCCTGCCGCGAGGCCGCTCGCCTTGACGACGATCGGAGGCCGCTGGCGCCTGATGTACTCCGGGTCGAACGTCGCCCGGGTGAAGGTCGCGTAGGCCGCGGTGGGAATGCGGTGGCGCCGCAGGAACTCCTTCGTATAGGCCTTGGAGCCCTCCAGCTGCGCCGCGTTCTGTCGCGGCCCGAAGCACCGCAACCCTGCTGTCGCGAACCGATCGACGATGCCGCCGACGAGCGGCGTCTCAGGTCCGACGATCGTGAGGTCGATGCTCTCCGCGCGCGCCAGGGAGATGAGCCCTGCGAAATCCTCGGCAGGCACGGCCACGTTGCGGACCTTGGCCTCGGTCGCCGTACCCGCGTTGCCGGGTGCGACGAGAACCTCGCTCACTCGTGCGGAGGCTGCACATTTCCAGGCCAGGACGTGCTCGCGGCCTCCGGAGCCGATGATGAGGACTTTCATCAGTGACGGAAATGACGCATGCCGGTGAACACCATGGCCATGCCGTGCTCATCGGCGGCCACGATGACCTCCGCATCGCGGATGGATCCGCCGGGCTGGATCACGGCTTTGATACCGTATTCGGCGGCGACGTCGATCCCGTCGCGAAATGGGAAGTAGGCATCCGAGGCCATCACCGAGCCGGGCACGGAGAGGTTCTCGTCGTCCGCCTTCATGGCGGCGATGCGGGTGGAATAGACGCGGCTCATCTGCCCCGCGCCGACGCCCACGGTGGCTCGCTCCCGCACGAACACGATGGCGTTCGACTTGACGAACTTGCAGACGCGCCAGGCGATGAGCAGATCCGCAAGCTCGGAAGCAGACGGCCGGCGCCGCGTAACCACCTTCAGCTCCGCAGCGCTCACCCTGCCATTGTCGCGAGTCTGGGCGAGCAGGCCGTTGGTCACACTGCGATATTCCGCTTCCGCCGCCGGCGCGGCATGCAGATCGCCCACCTCGAGGACCCTGACGTTCGGCCTCGCCGCCAGCACCTTCTGCGCTCCCGGTGAGATCGAGGGAGCGGCGAGCACTTCCACGAACTGGCGATCGATGATCGCCCCGGCGGCGACCTCGTCGAGCTCGCGGTTGAACGCGATGATTCCGCCGAACGCTGATGTGGGGTCGGTCCGGTAAGCCCGGTCGTAGGCTTCGAGCGGAGAGGCCGCTACGGCGACCCCGCATGGGTTGGCGTGCTTCACGATGACGCACGCAGGCTCATCGAACTGTCGCACGCACTCCAGCGCGGTGTCCGCGTCGGCGATGTTGTTGAAGGAGAGCTCTTTGCCCTGCAGGCAGTGGGCGGTCGCGATGCTCGCACCGCGGGCGGTGGGGTCGCGATAGAAGGCTCCCCGCTGATGGGGATTTTCTCCGTAGCGCAGTTCCTGCGCCTTCTCGAATACCAGCGGGAGTGTCTGGGGGAAGCTCTCCGCGGCGATACCGTTGGCGTCCGCCAGATATTTCGCCACCACGGTGTCGTAGCGCGCCGTGTGCGCAAAAGCCTTCGCCGCCAGGCGAGATCGGGTCTCCTGGCTGGTCCCGCCGCTGGCATCCAGCTCAGCAAGGACTTTCGTATAGTCGTCCGGATCGACGATGACCGCGACGAAGGTGTGATTCTTCGCTGCGGCGCGCAGCATGGCCGGGCCGCCGATGTCGATATTCTCCACGGCGTCCGCGTAAGTGGCGCCGGCTCGGGCAATTGTCTGCGCGAACGGATAGAGATTCACCACCAGCAGGTCGATCGGCTCGATCTGATGTTCCTGCATCACGGCATCATCGATCCCGCGACGCCCGAGCAGTCCGCCGTGAATCTTCGGGTGCAGGGTCTTCACCCGCCCGTCCATGATCTCCGGGAAGCCTGTCACGCTGCCGACCTCTCGGACGGCCAGGCCATTGTCGGCCAGCAGCTTCGCGGTGCCGCCCGTGGACAGGATCTGGATGTTGCGCTTGAGGAGCTCGCGCGCGAGCTCGAGGACGCCGGACTTGTCGGAAACGGAAAGAAGTGCGCGACGGACCGGCAGCAACATTCGGTGCGGGCTTGGCGCTAGCCGGCCAGGCCGAATTGCTTCAGCTTCTTGCGCAGCGTACCGCGATTGATTCCCAGGATGACCGCAGCGCGACTCTGGTTGCCCTCGGCATAGTCGAGGACCACACGGAAGAGGGGCTCTTCCACCTCGCGCAGCACGAGGTCATAAAGATGGGCGGGCCGATCGCCGTTGAGGCTGGTGAAGTACTCGCTCAGCGCGCGCTCGGCGTGATTGCGCAGCGGCAGCTCCCGACCGTTCAATCTGGCACCTGAATCCCCGCGAGCCCGGCTCTTCTTTTTTGCTGTCATGTGTGGTCCCCGCAAAGTCTGTCCGTCAGGCCGCTTGCGCGTGCCCTCCCACCCATTCTTCGAGATGCTCGCCTGTCAGCGCGAACTGCGCGGCTGTGCTTTCAGCGGCCATCAGGCTGCGGCGGACGGTCGCCGCAGTCGAGCACTGTTCGCAATACCAGCCGAGATGTTTGCGCGCGATCTTGACTCCAGTGTCCTCGCCGTAGAACGAATAGAGGGAGTCGAGATGCGAGAGAATAATATCACGCACCTCGGCGCGCGCGAGCGCGGGCGCATCAATTCCCTCACTCAGATATGCGTTGACAGAGCGGAAGATCCATGGCGCGCCATGACTCGCGCGGCCGAGCATTACCCCGTCAGCACCCGTGAAATCAAGCACCTCGCGCGCCTTTTGCGGTGTGCGGACATCGCCATTCGCAAACACCGGTATCCGCACCACGGATTTGACGTCGCGGATGGAGTCGTACTCGGCATCGCCCTGATAAAAATCCGCGCGCGTGCGCCCGTGTACGGCCAGAGCCTGGACGCCACAGGCCGCTGCGATCCGGGCAATCGCCACGGCATTGCGGTGCTCGCGATCCCAACCGGTGCGGATCTTGAGCGTTACGGGGACGGATACAGCGCTCACCACCGCCTCGAGAATGCGACTGACCAGCGGCTCGTCCTGCAAGAGCGCCGAGCCGCAGAGCTTTCCGCACACTTTTTTCGCGGGGCAACCCATGTTGAGGTCGATGATCTGCGCGCCGAGGTCCACGTTGATACGCGCCGCCTCCGCCAGCTCGCCGGGGTCGGCGCCTGCGAGCTGCACCACGCGCGGCTCGGGCTCGCCCTCGTGGCTCATGCGCAAACGGGACTTCGGAGTGCTCCACAGCCGCGTGTTCGACGTAAGCATTTCGCTTGCAGCGAGGCCGGCTCCGAGCCGCCGGCACAGGATCCTGAAGGGACGATCGGTGACACCTGCCATGGGAGCAAGCACGGCCACCGAGGGTAGCTCGTACGGCCCAATGCGGATCGTGGCTGGCACGCGCGACAGCGCCGCTGTTTGCCCACCGGGCAGCTGTGGCTGCGAAGCTTGCATATCAGCGCGCGCTGCTGTCGTTGGCGCAGGCGATCGCGCCGCCGGGCTCCGGAAGACAGGCATCGATCTCGAATCCGACTGCGTTGGAGCCCGGATCCACGAAGGCCATCTCCGCATCGACCCGCTGCCCGGCCGACAGGAACGAGGAGGACGGAATCGCGGCGGGCAGGTAGGACTTCGGCGGCACATCGCGCGCCGCAATGCGATTCCCGAAGCGATCCTGCAACGTCACCCGCAGCAGGGGCAGGGGTTGGGGCTGCTTCGCGGTGTTCTTCACACTCGCCCGCACCGTAATCTGGCCCGCGTTGGTGTTGTCCGCCGACGCTCCCAGCTGGCGAACGTCGTAGGCACCGAGGTCCCAGCGGGGAACCAGGGGAATACCGAGTGCCGCGTACAGTCGGGTGAGAGGCCCGTAAAAGCGCTCGTGGGTGGCGAGGTCGTGACGATAGTGATTCACGATCTGGCCGGCGAGCAGGATCACGAGTACCGCGGCTCCCACACTCCACAGGTGGCCCAATGCTGGACGTGAATGCGCCCTTGCGGGCGTCTCGCCGATCTCATCCGCGGGCGGCCCTGCAGCGATGGCGATGGCCGGGCTCGTGAGACCAACATCCTGCGGCGGCTCCGGCGCTGGGTGCGGCTGCTTCGCTGCTGCACCTTGAGGCACAGCACTTCCCGGGGCTCCCGTGGCTGCGACAGGCGCCGCCGGCGCCGGGGACGCTTCTGTCGCGGACGCTGCCGGCGCCGCGGGTGGCGCGGGAGGTTGCGGCCTGAGCTGCGTGGTCGCAGCGAGAAACTCGGCGTCGACCTCTATGTCGAATTGGGCGTCTTCGTCTGTTGGAATCGTTTGCGGCGTTGCAGCGGGGGGAGCCGCCGGAGCGGGCGCCGCGGAGGCCGGGCGCTGCGATGCCGATGGCTGCGACGTCGATGACTGTGGCGTCGACGGCTGGGGTGCCGGTGACTGCGATAGCTGTGCCTGCGAGGGCGCGGAAGCGGCCGTGCGAGTCAGGCTCTTGCGGAACAGAGCCTTGAATTTACCGGTCGCCGCGCTCCACTGCGGATCGGGTGTCTGCTCGATGAAGACCTTGCTGACATCCGTCGCTTCAGGGTTGAACTCCAGTGCGCTATCGGGAATCGAGTCCGTCTCCGCGAGGTCTTGCGCAGGCTTGCGCTCAGCGGCCGAAGGCGCCGGGGCCGCCGGTTCAGGCTCTTGCGGAGGTGGCGGTGGAGCAGGCTGCGAGAGAGTCGGGGATGCCACGCCGGTCGCCACCGTGCTGCGCTCTTCCGACAGTCGCGCCAACGCATTGAACACGTTTGAGCAGCGGCCGCAGCGGACGAAGCCCTGCGCGACGCGCAGGTCCGCCGCGGTCACCACGAGCGTCAAGGCGCACTTGGGGCAGACGGTGTACATGAAAGGCGTCGTCCCGAAAGGCCGACCCAACCCTCGCGCTCGCCGAAAGGAGCCATATCAAAACACGCACTGTAAGCGCGTGTCACCTCATCCTGCTGCGCCAGCAGAAGCCCGGCCAGCACGACCGTTCCGCCTGGCCTCACGAGGGCTGCAAAGCGGGCCGCGAGCTCACACAACGGGCCGGACAGGATGTTCGCCACGAGCGTGTCCACTCCATGAGGCAACGTCTGTGCTGACTGATGGATCCGGATGAACGCGCTCGAGTCGTTGGCCTGCGCATTCGCCTGCGTCGCCAGCAACGCCTGAGGATCGATGTCGAAGCAATGAGCTTCCCTGGCGCCGAGCCGCGCGGCGGCGACCGCCAGGACTCCCGATCCGCAGCCGTAGTCGATCATTACGGCGCCGGGCTGCAGATGGGCGTCGAGCCATTCGAGGCACAGGCGGGTCGTCGGGTGTGTGCCGGTGCCGAAGGCGAGACCGGGATCCATGCGCACCACGAGTGCGTTCGGCTCGCTCACCTCTTCGTGATGCGGACAGATCCACAGGCGCTTGCCGAACCGCATGGCGTGGAAGTCGCGCAGCCACTCGCGCTCCCAGACACGATCCTGCACCGGTTGGATTCCAATCTGCTCAGCGGCGAGGCCAAGACGCACTCCGAGCCTCCTCGCCAGCTCATCGGCCTGATCCACCTCGGCGAACAAAGCCTTGAGGCGGGTCGTCGGCCACAGCCGGAATTCTCCGGGCAGGGGCTCGAGCACCGGTACGCCGGCCGCCGGATTGTCATGCGCGTCGACGAAGGTGACCGAGCCGGCGCCGCACTCGAAGCAGGCCGCCTCGGCGGCCTCTGAATCCAGCGCGCCGAGGTCGAACGATAGCTCGATGAGCCCGCGGTCGGCTGGCGGTATCATCTCAGTCCCAGGCGGCGCTCCAGGTAATGGATGTCCGTGCCGCCCTTCTGGAAAGCCGCGTGGTTGCAGATCTCCTGGTGCAGCGCCACGTTGGTCTTGATCCCTTCGATGACCATCTCGGCGAGCGCGTTCTTCATGCGCGCGATGGCGGTCTCGCGCGTGTCGCCGTGCGCAATGACCTTGCCGATGAGCGAGTCGTAGTTGGGTGGAACGTTGTACCCGGAGTAGATGTGACTGTCGATGCGAACGCCCGGGCCGCCGGGGGCATGCCACAACCGGATCGGGCCCGGCGACGGCATGAACGTCTTCGGATCCTCCGCGTTGATCCGGCACTCCATGGCGTGCCCGCGGATCTGAACGTCGCTCTGGGTATAGGGGAGGGGCTCGCCGGAGGCGACCAGCAACTGCGCCTTCACCAGATCGATGCCCGTGATCAGCTCGGTGACCGGATGCTCCACCTGGATGCGGGTGTTCATCTCGATGAAGTAGAACTCGCCATCCTGGTAGAGAAACTCCAGGGTTCCCGCGCTGCGGTAGCCGACGGCCTTGCAGGCCTCGACGCAGCGGTCGCCCATGATGCGCCGCTGGCGTGCGGTGATGCCCGGCGCAGGGGCCTCTTCGATGACCTTCTGATGGCGGCGTTGCATGGAGCAGTCGCGCTCGCCCAGGTGGATGACGTTGCCGAGTCCGTCGGCGAGCACCTGGAACTCGATGTGCCGTGGCCGCTCCAGGAACTTCTCCATGTAGACCTGATCGTTGCCGAAAGCGGCACGCGCTTCGGCCTTCGTGATGCCGATGGCATTCAGGAGCGAGGCTTCGCTGTGCACGACTCGCATGCCGCGGCCGCCGCCGCCGCCGGATGCCTTGATGATGACGGGGTAACCGATATCGCGCGCGATACGGTGGTTCTCATCGGCGTCTTCGCCGAGCGGACCGTCAGAGCCGGGCACGCAGGGGACCCCGTGTCCCTTCATCACCCGGATCGCCGACACTTTGTCACCCATCTTGCGGATGGTCTCGGCCCGGGGACCGATGAAGACGAAGCCGCTGTTCTCGACCCGCTCGGCGAAATCGGCGTTCTCGGACAGGAAGCCGTAGCCGGGATGGATCGCGACCGAATCGGTGACCTCGGCGGCGCTGATGATCGCCGGCATGTTGAGATAGCTTCCCGCAGCCGGGGGCGGCCCGATACACACGGACTCATCAGCAAGCAGCACGTGCTTCAAGCTGTAGTCCGCGGTCGAGTGCACCGCGACGGTCTTGATGCCCAATTCCCGGCAGGCGCGCAGGATCCGCAGAGCGATCTCGCCTCGGTTGGCGATGACGACCTTCTCCAGCATGGGAGGCGCTTACTCGACGACGAACAGGGGCTGGCCGAACTCGACCGGGTCGCCGTTTC
>Ga0134126_10012863_pt1 | contig 10567 bp, 6 predicted proteins | sample KB31752_FD_96881 | JGI IMG/M metagenome (GOLD analysis project Ga0134126, IMG submission 96881) | Terrestrial soil microbial communities with excess Nitrogen fertilizer from Kellogg Biological Station, Michigan, USA - KB3-175-2 | ecosystem: Environmental > Terrestrial > Soil > Unclassified ...
AATGCGGATAAATTCGTGACGCCGGCGATGGTGGCGGAATTCAAAAAGCAGATGGATTCTATTGGTGCGGATTATACGTTTGTAGGGTATGATAGTGCGACGCATGCATTTACGAATCCGGCATCGACGGCGACGGGGCAGAAGTACCATATGCCTATCGCTTATAACGGCAAGGCCGACACGGCCTCGTGGGAGGCTATGAAAGGTTTCTTCGCGGGTTTATTTAAGTAGATGCCCGTTCTCCACGACCCATTTCAGCAGGGCATTGTTCTCGTCGTGAAGCTGGAGCTTGCTACAGATGGCATGCCGGTGGTTTTTGATGGTATAGCGGCTGAGGTGCAGCGTTTCGGCGATGTCGACGGTGGTCTTTTTTTCGCGGATGAGACGCAGTATCTGGAGTTCGGTTTCGGTGAAACGGGTGTCGCTCCGAAGAAATGCCTTTCCGGTGCGGTTTTCGTTACGGGTGCGGGTGATCGCCAGCTGAACGCCTGCGAATAGCTGTGTTTCGTCGATGGGTTTGATGATATAGCCGGCAGGATGCGTGGCGGCGGCTTTCTCGATGACGGTCCGGTGCTGGTAGGAGGTGATATAGATGACCTCGAACGCATACCGGCGGCGCAGCTCGGTGACCAGATCGATGCCGGACATGTCTTCTTCCAACTGGATGTCGCAGAGCAGCAGGTGAGGTACCGAGGTTTCCATAGCCGCCCGGGCCTCCGCGGCCGACACGGCGACCGAGGTTTCGCAGTCAAAATTGGTTTGCAGCTGGCGCTCGATAAATCGGGCAATGATGATTTCGTCTTCGATGATCAGTATTCTTGTCATGTCTCAAACCGGTATCATAAAGGAATAATGTAGTCCCTTGTCGCTGGTGATCGTCATCTCACCGTTCAATTGCCGGGTAAGGTCGCGGATGAGCGGAATGCCCATCGTGAACTTATCTCCTTTTTCACCGTCGGGGATGCCGGTACCGTTGTCTGCATAAACGAATTTTAGCAGACGGTCACCGACAAGCGAGGCCTGCACACGGATGCAGGGATCGGGCTGGTCCCTGAAGGCATGTTTGAACGTATTGGTGAAGAGTTCCGAAAGGATAAGACCGAAGGATAGGGTGTGTTTGTCCCCGAGCCGGATCGAGGCAGGGATGTCCTGCTGGATACGGGTCGTGTCCTTGTTATCGTATATCTTCTGTAAATGGGCCGCCAGTTCCGTTACGAATTCACAAAGACCGACGGTTTGACCTTTTTCGAAATTGAACAGTTTCTGGTTGACCAGCATCATGGCCCTGATCTTTCCGATATTCCCTTTCAGTATCTCCCGCGACACACCATCCTTTACGAGGGGCAGCTGCAGGCTGATCAGGCTGTACAGCAACTGGAGATTGTTCTTGACACGGTGATTGAGCTCATTGATCAGGGTTTCGATCTTGGCATTTCGCTCTGCCAGCTGGTATTTCTGGTTGAGCAGGCGTTTATTGGATACCCGAAGCTCTTCGGTCCTTTCCTCTACCTTTTTTTCCAGGATGCTGTTCTGATGTTGCTGCAGCCGGTTGAGCTCGCGGAGGGCGGCTTGTTTGGCCAGCTCGTTCTGCCGCATTTCCTCTTTCAGACCGGTGGAGAACAGCAGAAAAATGGCGAGGATGAGACAATCGCTGATCAGTCCTGCGCTATTCAGCGTCCTTTCGTGACGCAGCACGATGCTGGTGGTAATAAAGATCCCGGCCAGACCGCAAAGCGCGATGCCGTAGGCCAGGTACCGTTGCGCGGACGTAAGCCGGGCCCAACAGGTGGCGATACAGACGACGATGAAGCCGAGCAGGATGGGGTGCACGGCGCAGTCTATCATGGCCGCGAGATAAAAATTGCCCGTGAAATAGTCGACGATGAAACACGCAATCGAAGAGGCCGCCAGCAGCACGGGTATCCATCGGATCCGGCGATACAAAAGGGGGAATTCGGACCTCACGCGCCAGAAATCGACCACCAGCATATAGATACCGAACATGCCCAGATGCAGGAAATGGATATTCAGCATCCAGCCCGACCCCGGGTCTTCGGGGTAAAACCAATCGATCAGGAAGCCGCCATTGCCTACCACATATCCCAGGATGCCACCCATGAAGAGCAGGAGCCAGGCATATGGTCTGTACCGGCTGACGGCCCAGGACAAAAGGGTATAGATCAGAAAAATTCCGGCGGCGCCAATGAGGGCGCCGGTCAGCGCATAGCGGATGCGGAGACTGGTAAAGAACTGCCGGTTGGGCTGCACCGTGAAATCGAATACGGGCTGATAGTGTTTGGTGTGATGTACCTCGATCAACAGGGTATATTCTTTTTGCGCCTGCAGCGGTAAGACCGTATAGGTGCGGCCGTCCCCTTCGGAAAGACCGCTCAGCGGTCTGAAGGCACCAGCCAGTTTGTGCAGCACACGGATGCCGCCCAGATATAAATAAACGTCCACATATGTGAGATGATTGAAGGAGAGGACCTGGCCAGGATCTCCGGTGCTGTCGGTCTTCAGGGTAGTGCGCAGCCAGTAATAGCTGGTGGGCCGGCCTTCCGGTGCGTCTGCAAGTGGTGTAAAGGCGGATGGATGCCGGCAAAGCGAATCGGCGGATAGCGTGCCTGCAGGATCTTCCAGGACGGTGAAGTAGGGCGCCAGCATTACCCGCTGACCTGAGGAAAGAGGGGGAGAGGGGGGCATTCCACCGGCATTACCAGGGACTACGAACAACAAGACGAAAAGCAGCCAAACTGCTGATTTTAAGGACCGTTCAGGGATCATCCGAATAAAAATACAAAAATTCAGCAGATAGGGGGATCAAATTTTTTGTTGAGTGGGGTCGGGCACAGGATTTGAAACACTGTCCGTATGGCAGATCCTACCGCACTCGATGATGAATTGCACTGGTACAAAGATGCGATCATCTATGAATTACATATCAAGGCCTTTTGTGACGGTGATGCCGATGGCGTCGGGGATTTCCAGGGATTGCTGCAGAAACTGGATTATCTGCAGGACCTGGGTGTGACCGCCATATGGCTTTTGCCGTTTTATCCCTCGCCGTTGAGGGATGACGGATACGATATTGCGGACTATTACAGCATCAATCCTTCCTATGGCGATATTTCCCAGTTCAAGCATTTATTAAAAGAGGCCCATCAACGCAATCTGCGGGTGATAACCGAACTGGTCATCAATCATACATCGGATGCGCATGCCTGGTTCCAGCGGGCCCGGCAAGCGCCGAAAGGTTCGAAGGAGCGGAATTTTTATGTCTGGACGGATGACCCCGGCCAATACAAGGACGTTCGCATCATCTTCCAGGATTTCGAAAATTCGAACTGGACCTGGGATCCAGTGGCGGAGCAATATTACTGGCACCGATTTTTTCACCACCAGCCGGACCTCAACTATGACAACCCGGCGGTGCAGGATGAGGTTTTCCGGATCATCGATAACTGGTGCAAGATGGGGGTGGACGGGTTCCGGCTGGATGCCGTGCCTTATTTGTTCGAACGGGAAGGCACGAATGGCGAGAACCTTCCGGAGACGCATGATTTCCTGAAGAAGCTGCGCCGGCATATCGACGAGCGATTTCCCGGGACGGTCCTCCTTGCGGAGGCGAACATGTGGCCGGAAGATTCCGCTTCCTATTTCGGCAATGGCGATGAATGTCACATGAACTATCATTTTCCTGTGATGCCGCGAATGTTCATGGCGCTGCAGATGGAAGACCATTACCCTATCACCGACATCTTTGATCAGACGCCGGAAATTCCCGCGACCTGTCAGTGGGCCATTTTTCTTCGTAACCATGACGAGCTGACGCTGGAGATGGTGACCGATGAGGAAAGGGATTATATGTATAAAGTATATGCCCGTGATCCCAAGGCGCGGATCAATCTGGGCATTCGTCACCGTCTGGCCCCTCTGCTCGATAACAACCGCCGGAAGATCGAATTGTTGAATTCCCTATTGTTCACATTGCCGGGGACCCCCGTCATTTATTACGGCGATGAGATCGGGATGGGTGACAATTTCTACCTCGGAGACCGCGACGGGGTACGCACGCCGATGCAATGGTCTCCGGACCGGAATGCGGGCTTTTCGGCCGCCAACCCGCAAAAGCTGTATCTGCCACTCATACTCGACCCGGAATACCATTATGAATCGGTGAATGTGGAAACACAGCAAAGCAATACGTCTTCCCTGTACTGGTTCATGAAGCGGATCATCGCCGTTCGCAAGAAGTCGAGGACATTCGGACGCGGCAATCTGAAATTCGTAAGTGTAGAGAACCCGAAGGTGCTGAGCTTTACGCGTACCTATGAGGACGAGACCTTGCTGATCGTCGTCAACCTGTCCAAATTCTCGCAGGCGGCCGAGGTCGATCTGGTGGCATACAAAGGATTCGTTCCGGTGGATGTTTTCAGCAGGAACAGGTTTCCCGTGATCAGAGAAGACGGACAGTATTTCTTCACGCTGGCGCCATATGCCTTCAACTGGTTCGTGCTCGAGAAGGCTCATCCCGAAATGGATGAGGAAAAGCCATTGCCACTCCTGCTGCTGCGCAAATGGTCAGGACTGATGGAAGGGACGGCGAGAAAGCAATTGGAGAGTACCATCCTGCCGCGTTACCTGGTGCGCGCGAAGTGGTTTATTCCGAAGGAGCGATATACCTACCAGGTGGTAGTCACCGACTATGCCGTTCTGTCTGCCGACGATCGTTCCGTGTTTTGGCTGTTGCTGGAGATCACCGGAGATGACGGTATCACGGGGTTATACCAGTTGCCGCTATGGGTGGTTCGGGAGGAGGCTGCAAAAAAGTTGGGCGAAGTCTTCCCGGAGGCGTTGGTCGCGCAGGTGAAGTCCGGGGAAGGGGACGGGATACTGGTCGACGCCTTCTATGCCCCGGAATGGCAGCTGGTCCTGTTGCAGAAGCTGTCGGGACAGAAACAGGGACATCCTGCTGCGGGTCCCATCATCTATGAGACCAATCCACGCGTCAAACAATACCTGCAACAGGCAGAGGGTCTCGTGCCGAGGATACACAGCTCGGATTTTTATAATACCTCTATTCAATATGACGGGTTCTTCTACCTGAAATTATACCGTTCCGTGACCCGGTCGGTCCATCCGGACCAGGAGCTGACCCGCTGGCTTTCGGAGGAGTCGAAATTTCCCTATCTGCCGGCATTCATCGGCAGCATCGAATGGAAGGATAAGAAGGGTTGTGTCGTGCTTGGCTTATTACAGGAAATGATCGAGAATCACGGTGACGGATATGGATATTTCCAGGAGAGGATCAACAACTATCTCGAACGGCTATTGGCGCTGGAAAAGAACGGTCCGTTGCCGGACCGGCAGATAGGGACGATGGGGGAACCTGTCGCATTCGAAGAGCTGCCTGCCGAGATGCAGAACCTTCTGGGCGTCCATGCGGCAGACCTGGCGCGGCTGATCGGGACCCGGACGGCTGAAATGCATCTGGCTCTCGCCGCCGCGACAGGCAGGGATATGAAGCCGGAACCCTTTTCGCTGCATTATCAGCGCTCGTTGTATTCTTCCATCACCTCGCTGGTGCGGGAGACCTATGAGAATCTTTCGCGTCGTATTCAATCGCTACCGAAAGGATGGCATGAACGGATGGACCGGATCCTGGCCTATCGTCCGGAGTTGCTGACCACCCTGCGAAAGATCTACACCCGTAAAATGGAGGTCTCGAAGATCCGCATCCACGGAAATTATCATCTGGGGCAGGTGCTGTTGACTGGAAAGGACCTTGCCATCAGCGATTTCAGCGGAGATCCCTCACTGAGCTACAGCGAGCGGCGGCTCCGGCGAAGCATATTCGTCGATCTGGCTTCGATGATCGCCAGCTTTCATGACGTGGCATTCGAAGGGTTCCTCCATGGCCCGCAGGTCCATGCCGAAGATGCGCAACGATTGTTGCCGATGGCGACCTTCTGGGCTCATTATATCAGCGGATTCTTCATACGCGCTTATAAGGAAAAGGCGGCGGGTTCGGTGCTTATACCGTCTGCGCCGGCGGACTTCGGCGCCCTGTTGCAATATTTCGTAGTGCAGAAGGCGATGACGGTCTTCAATGTCTATCTGAAAAAGGATCCCAGAAAGCTCATCATTCCTCAGACGATGGTGCGGGCGGTGTTGCCGGCGCAGCAGGAATCCGTCGCTGTATCGGCACCGGTGGTGCCGGAGGTCGGTGGGCAAACGCTGAAAGAGAAGCCGGCGATGAGCACCGTTCAATCCGAGGAGATTGCGACACCCAAGCCTGCGGACGTGGCTGCGGAATCAAAAAAGTGATATTTGAATGGGGGCGGGTGTTGCGGGACGCCCGGGACGGGAGGCGGTATTTCGCTCCCCGGCCGCCGCAGCGACGGGCATGACAGGGGCTGCAGGCTTTGGCTGGCCATCGAATGTCCAGGCGGGTCCGGCGACGCCGCTGTACCGGCCATCGATGGGATAGATCTCCGATTCATTATACCTCGAGGCGATGCTGATGGTAGTACCCGCCGCGTGGCTATCGAAAAGGGATTGTACAAGTTCGGGCCGGTTGTTATCCTGCGACAGATGCGCGAGGAGGAGATGGCTCATGAATGCCGGGCGATAGTCGATGAAAAGCTCCAGCGCCTGCCGGTTGGAAAGATGGCCATGACCGCCGCGTATGCGATTCTTCAGCGGCCAGGGGTAGCGTCCTTTTTCAAGCAGCTGTTCATCATAATTGGCTTCCAGGAAGGCGGCATGACATTGCGTAAAATGACGGATGACATTCCCGCAGACCGCGCCGATGTCGGTAAAGACCCCGATACACACCGATGGAGAAGCGATGGTAAAACTGTAAGGATCGGAGGCGTCGTGCGCTTTCGAAAAGGCGGTGACTGTCAGATCGCCGATGGTCACCGGCTGGCTGGCGTCGAAATGGTGCACCAGTTGAGGGGCGGGGGCAAACCGGCATTCGCGCAGGGTTGGGCGGGAGATATATACAGGGAGATCGTAGCGTTGGGACAGAACGTCCAGACCGCGGATGTGATCGTCGTGTTCGTGCGAAATAAATATCGCCTTTACCCGGCCGATCGGAAGGCCAAGGCGAAGCATACGGCGCTCGGTCTCGCGGCATGAAAGACCAGCATCGACCAGAACGGCTTCCTCCTCATTTCCAATATAATAACAATTGCCGTTGCTGCCCGAATTCAGGGATGCGATGAATAAAGTCATGGATGGAGCAAATTTAATTGTATTTTGGGAACGATATGCTCATCCCCCGAAATTCCCTGATAGTACTCGCCTTTATTTTGGTTTCCAAAACCTCCCGGGCGCAAACGTATCACGAATTGTACCGCCCCGGTTTTCATTTTTCCCCGAAGGAGAAATGGATGAACGATCCGAATGGACTGGTCCGTTTTGACGGGCTATATCATCTTTTTTTTCAATATTACCCCGGTGATATCGTTTGGGGTCCCATGCATTGGGGACATGCGACGAGTCGCGATCTGATCCATTGGCAGCAGCAGCCGATCGCGCTTTATCCCGACAGCCTGGGCTATATTTTTTCCGGCAGCGTCGTCGTGGATTCGAACAATACCAGCGGACTCGGGGGTGCGGCGCCGGTGCCGGTGGCGCCGGCGGCCAAAATGCCTACCGGGAAGGGCCATCATACGACGGTGCACGTCACGCCCCGCGAAACGGCTCGTTCGTCCATTCCACTTGTCGCCGTATTCACCCAGCACGATACGGCAGGTGAGCACAGACATACTCTCGATTTCCAGCGTCAGAGCATCGCCTATAGCCTGGACAAGGGCACCACCTGGACCAAATATGCCGGTAATCCCGTATTGCAGAATCCGGGCATCGCCGATTTTCGGGATCCTAACGTCAACTGGTATGCGAAAGGCAGGAAATGGATAATGGCATTGGCGACGAAGGACCGTATCACCTTCTACTCCTCGCCGGATCTGAAGGACTGGAAAAAGGAAAGCGATTTTGGCCAGGATGCCGGCGCGCATGGCGGGGTTTGGGAGTGTCCGAGCCTTTTTCCCATGACGCTGAAGGTGCGGGAGATGGAACGGCCGTATTGGGTGTTGCTGGTGAGCAACAACCCGGGCGGTCCCAACGGGGGATCGGGGACGCAGTATTTCATCGGTCAGTGGGACGGCCATGTTTTCCGGCCGTTGGATACGGTCACGCGCTGGATCGATTATGGACCGGATGATTATGCGGGCGCCGTATGGAACAATATGGGACGCCGCCGGATCTTTTTGGGATGGATGAGCAATTGGGAGTATGCCAACCAATTGCCCACAGCTACCTGGCGGAATGCCATGACCGTACCGCGCAATCTCTTTTTGCAGGAGTCCCGCTCGAAGATATTGCTAGCTTCCGAGCCTGTGCCCGAATTGGAGGCCCTGACCAAACGAAAGGTCGAGTTCCGGCACCTGGTCGTAGACAGCAGCACGAGCCTGACGAATATGATAAAGGATACAGCAGGCCGTTATATCCTCGATGTAAATGGTCCCGCCGATGGAAGCGTCGCTTTTGTTTTCTCTGACGCCGCGGGCGAACGCCTGGTCTTCGGATACAATGCGGTGAAGGATCAGTATTATCTCGACCGCAGCGGAGCGGGGCGTACGGATTTCCACCCGGGTTTCGGAGGGATCTATACGGCGCCGCGTCTCACCAGCAGCGGCAACCTCGATCTTCGTTTCGTCATGGACCGCAGCTCGCTGGAGGTGTTTGCCGACGGGGGCCTGACCGTTATGACGGGCGTATTCTTTTCACAACAGCCGTTGACGCGTGTCAGGGTCAATACGACCGGGCCGTGGGCCATCAAAAGGCTGTCTTATCGGGCGCTGGCTTCCATCTGGTAAAATCTCCCGTTTTTTGGGCCTAGCGATGCAGCTTCTTGAATACATCCTGGCGGTGTTCGCGGGAAATGGGGATCAGGGTACCCGCAATATCGACGCAATTCCCGTCGATGGTGCTGATCTTGTCAAAGGCGATGGTGAAGCTACGGTGGACGCGGGCAAACCGGTCGGAGGGAAGCTTGTCGGTGATCTCGGTGAGCGATTGGTTGGTGATCCAGCTACGATTCGCGGTCTTTACGCGCACATAATCCTTCAGACTTTCGATATAGAGGATATCGCAGAGTTGTATCTTGACGAATTTTCGATCCACTTTGAGGAAAAGGTATTCTGGGGCCGGCGGCCGTGGCGGAGCTTCATTCGTTGCAGGGAGCGTTCTGCTCACTTTGAGCATCTTCTCCATCGCCTTCATAAACCGTGGAAAGGATACAGGTTTGACAAGATAGTCGATGACTTCCAGCTCGAAGCCTTCGACTGCATATTCGCGATACGCGGTGGTAATGATGATGGCCGGAGGGTCTTTGACGGTCTTCAGGAATTCGATACCCGAGAGCAGGGGCATCTCGATATCGAGAAAGATGAGGTCAAAACGTTGGTGCTGGATGGCCTGAAATGCATCCACGGCGTTCTCGCAACGTGTAATATTGGTCGCGTCGAGTCTCCCGAGATAATTCTCCAGCACGTCGATCGCAAGTGGTTCGTCATCCACGATCATATAGTGCAGCTCTTTCAGCATACGGGCATTTTGAGATGGACGATAAAAAGCCTGTTGTCTTCACGAATATCCAGGGAGTATCGCTTGCCATACAGCAGGTCGAGCCGGCGCCGGACATTTTTTAGCCCGATACCCTTGGATTCGCCGGTGGTCTCTTCTTCCGGGGCAGGATTCTCCACCTGGAAATGCAGATACCCGTCGGCCAGGCGCAGATCGATGGCCAGATGGATGCGGCTGATATTGTTCTTGACACCGTGTTTGAAACTGTTCTCGAGGAAGAGGATCAGGATCATCGGTGGAATTTCGGCGGCATCGACGGGACCATCGATGTGGAACGACACCGAGAGGCGGTTGCCGAAGCGCAGCTGCTCGACGTCTACATAATTCCGCAGATAGTCGATCTCTTTTGCCAGAGGTACGAGAGGGGCGGTGGAGTCATAGAGAATATAGCTCATGATATCCGAGAGCTTGAGAATGACTTCCGGAGCCTGCTCGGATCGATTGAGGGTCAGCGAATAGATATTGTTGAGCGTGTTGAAGAAGAAATGGGGTTGGATCTGGGATTTGAGGAATTTCAGCTCGGTCTCGAGATAGTGTTTCTCGCGCTCTTTTCGAAGTTCCTTATCGAGGAGGGCGTCTTTGGCGAATTTTATACCTGTGGTCAGCCCGAGCACATAGACGCCCATCACGGTCCCGACTATGATGTTCTTGGGCATCCATAGTGCGTAAGCCGCGGCAGGTTCATGGGCGATCCATCGGACAACGACCGTTTCCATGAGGAGAACCGCCACCGAGCAGGCCATCACAGTCAGCAGAAAGGCCAGTATGTAGAATAAATATCTCCGGGCAAAAAGCAGGCGGGTAATGAGCACGTACAGATTGAAATAGGAAAAGCCAGCCTCGATCACGACCGTGAAAAAAACGATGGTAAAGAGCGAGGTGGTCATCGTCATGTGGAGACTGAGATAGA
>Ga0134126_10012864_pt1 | contig 10566 bp, 12 predicted proteins | sample KB31752_FD_96881 | JGI IMG/M metagenome (GOLD analysis project Ga0134126, IMG submission 96881) | Terrestrial soil microbial communities with excess Nitrogen fertilizer from Kellogg Biological Station, Michigan, USA - KB3-175-2 | ecosystem: Environmental > Terrestrial > Soil > Unclassified ...
CGGCGCAGCGTGGCGCCGCGGGCCTTCGCGCAGGCGAGGCTGGCCAGGGACCCGGCGGCGCGCAGCAGGTTGTGGCTGATGGCGGCGTAGGCGACCCAGGCGGCGCTGGCGGGGAACGCCCCGGAGGGCAGGTGGGCCAGGGGGCCGTCAGTCAGGTCCGCGAAGACCTGTTCCACCCGGGCGTGGTCGCGGTGCTGCTCCTCGGCCTGCAGGGTCTGGAACGGGGAGTCGGTGAACACGGCGTGGTAGCGCCAGGCGGGGAGCAGCTCGCCCTGCCCTGCGGCCGCTTTCTTGCTGAGGTCGCGGACGCGGCGGACGATGAGCCGGGCGGTGATCGCCTGCCCCTTCTTCGAGGTGAACGCGGTGTAGGGGACCTCGGCGACCTGCGCGTCGGAGACCCAGCAGGCCAGCTGGTCGTCCCAGATGGCCCGCGGGTAGCAGATCGCCGTCCAGCCGTCCTCGCCGATGCGGGCGATCGCGGCCTTGACCTTCGGGTCCATCCGCACGGTGACCGAGAAGAACGCCCCGGCCCGGCGCACCGCGCTGGTGAACGCGGCGGAGCAGAACGATGCTCCTATGGGCTGTCAAGGGCTTGACGACATTTCGTGGGCCTGCTTTCTTGCGGTTTGGTGATTGAGGATTGTGCCGGGCTGGGCGGCTGCTGGGTGGCGGACAAGACAGGGAGGGGCCACTCGCGGCGGAGGGCAGGCTCTTATGAGGTCACATGACCAGCAGGCTGAAATGGGGTCCGGGGACGGCCGACGAATCGTTCGAAGGCCAGCAGGGACGCGGCAGCCGATTAGCGGGTCAGGCCGCCCCCGGAGCTGAGGGTGTCAGTCAGCGGCGTCGAGCAGGCGGGGGTAGATCTCGCGGGCGACGTAACGCTTGAGGCAGCGGATGATCTCCGTCTTCGACAGCCCCTCGGCGGTGCGCCGCTCGACGTAGGCGCGGGTCGGAGGATGGGAGCTCATCCGGGTGATGACGATCCGCCACAGGGCGTGGTTGGCCTGGCGGTCGCCGCCGGGGTTGAGCCGGTGGCGGGTGCGCTTGCCCGAGGAGGCGGGGATGGGAGCCACGGCGCACAGGTGCGCCCATGCGGCCTCGGAGCGCAGCCGTCCGGGGTGGTCCCCGGCGGCGATCAGGAGCAGCGCGGCAGTATCGGCGCCGACGCCGTATAAGGCGAGCAGGCCGGGAGCGCGCGCAGTGACGAGCGGGACGATCAGCTCGTCCAGGCGCTCGAGCTGGGCGTCGAGGAACACCGCGCGCCGGCCCAGCTCGCGCAGCGCGATCCGGGTGGCGTAACCGACGGTGCTGCCCGGCCGCGGCCGCAACGAGGCCGTCTCGGCCACCAGGGCAGCCACGGTGTGCCCGGAGAACCGGGCCCGCAGGTCCTCGGGCCCGGTCACGATCAGGGACCGGGCCTGGTTGATGGTCTGGGTCCGCTCGGCGCGGGCGCTGCGCTTGGCGACCATCAGCGCGCGGATCGCCTCAACGGAGCCGTCCCGGCCTTTCGACGCCCCGCGGGCCCGGCCGGACTGCGCGGCCCGGGCGGCGCTGACCGCGTCCAGCGGGTCGGACTTGCCCTGCCGCCGCCGGTCCTGCCGGTCGGAGCGGTCGACCTCGACGACCCGGATGCCGGCGGCCGCCACATGCCGGGCCAGGCCAGCGCCATAACTGCCGGTGCCCTCGATCCCGACCAGGCAGACAGTGCCGAACCCGCCCAGCCAATCCAGCAGCCGGGCATAGCCAGCCGCAGTGACCGGGAACTCCTGGACACCCAGTAATCCCCCTACGGGGTCCAGCGCGGCAGCGACATGCATGTCCGCGTGAGTGTCCACGCCGCCGGTGATGGCGCGTGTCTCTACGATGGTCAATGCCATCTCTTTTCTCTGGTTGAAGGGATGGCACGCACCCGCTGGCCGTCGGACCTGTGACCCCCGGCCTCTTGCACAGGACGGGCAGATCAGACCGGCAGCGCCGGTGGGTGCCATAAAACCTGGGACCCGGCCGACAGATCGTTTCGCAGGACAACCCGAGCGGCGTCAGCCGATTCGGAGGTCAGGCCGGGACCCAGGCCCCCGACCCTACGCCCGCACCACCGCAAACTCGCGGAAGCCGGGCCGGAGCCGGAGGCACTACCCACATCCTCCCTGCCGAGTCTGCCCGTGCTGCCAGGGTCCCGGTGCACCCGGCGGCCCGGGCGGTGCCGATGGCCCCGGCGGCGAAGCTGGCGGCGCCGCGGGCGGAGTTCGCGCTGCCGCCGCGCAGCCTCGTGGCGGCGATCACCGGCGCGGCCAGCGGCGTGCTGATCGTGGCAGCCAGCGCGTTAAGGCCGCGCACCAGCAGGCTCTTGCCCTGGATCTTGGCGTGGCCGAACGCGGCGCCCTGCTTCTTATGGCCGCAGACCCGCTTTTGCATCGAGTCGATGTCGAGGAACGCCACGGTGTCGCGGCCGGGCAGCAGCGGGGTGCTCCGGGCCATCTCGGTCAGCATCAGCCGGCTCACCTGCTCCAGCTGCAGCACGTTGCCCCAGGTGAACGAGCGCAGGAACGACCCCAGAGCCGACGGCGCCCGGACCCCGCCGAACAACTCGCGCATGGCCCCGTGCCGCAGCAGGTCCATGTCCTCGATGCTGTCCGCCCCCGCGATCATCCCGGCCACCAGGCAGCCCGCCTTCAGCTGCGCGTTCACCCCGCACGCCCGGCTGATCCGGACATGCTCGGCCACCAGGTCACCCAGGCCCGCTCGCTGCGCCAGGGCCATCACCGGGACCAGTCCCGCCCGCGACACGAGATTCGGGTCGTCAGACGATGCGTTGATCTTCGCCCGGCCGTGTAACAATCGCACTTGCGAGGTGTCCTCTCCGCTCGGGATCTGGAAGCTTCAGCAACTCCCATCATCCCAGTTCAGAGGGCACCTTTCGCGTTGGCGCGACCGGACAGGCCCTATTTACGCGGTGGACCGAGGCTTAGTCGTGAAGCGAGGTCCCCGCCAGGAGCCACGTGCCCGATGCATGCCCGTCCGTGTGGTCTCTCTCTATATGCAAGATCTTGCATATAGAGAGCAAGACTTCTACAATGGTGACATGACCGCGCAGACTCTCGGCTTTGCCATCCAGGTCGAGGATCGCCCGATCCTCGACGAGCTAGTTGACTACTTCGGCGACGGCAACAGGTCCGCCTACCTGCGGGCCACCCTGAAGGTCATGAAATCGATCATGATCGCGGACCAGCTCCGCGAGGCGCAAGCTTACGGCCAGCAGCGTACGGCCGAACTTGGCATCGATCCGAGTGACGTTCCGGCGAGGGTACGAGACTTCATGAAGACCCCCTCGAAGGGCCAGCCAACTTGAATCGGCTCGCTCCTGTCCCTTCTGCGGTTGTCTACGACATCAACGTATTAGTGACGGCGGCAGCGAGTGGCAACAGCCCGTTCCGCTCGTGGCCCTCTCCGCCGCCGGTCTCCGGTAACCCATCGGCTGATTGTCTGGGCATCATCGTCGATGCCGCAGAGTTCGCGCTGTGGCTATCTCCGCACATCACCGCCAACGTGGACCGGATCCTGTGTGAGTTGTTCAAGTGGGCCCAGCCGGAGGTTGATGCCTACCTGGAGGCCGTCGTAAGAGCAGCTGAACACAGCGGCGGGGGCGTCCTAGATGAGGTGCCCAGGACGGTCCACGACTGTCCTGATCATGAAGACAACCTGATTCTCGACCTGGCTGCCGAGGTCGGAGCGCTCATCATGGTGTCCAATGACACCGATCTGTTGTCGATGTCCCCATGGCGGGGAACGCCGATCATTGAGCCGACCGCGTTCGCGGCCAAGGTAGACGCCATGCGTCGCCACGCCCGGCGACGTCGCTAGCGACTCCAGCCCAGGCAGCTGCAGAACCACGGTCTGCCCAGTTGCCGAATTAGCCCCTAGCAGAGATCAAGGCGGCGCCTCCGGCGCCGCGTACGGCGCTCCCCGCGCCGGGCTCTGCCTCGGAAGGCCCGCCCGGCGCGCCCGCGCCGTCCCGAACCGATAGCGGCATTGAGCAACAGCTATCGCCTGCTGGCAGGAGCGTCCGTCCGCCGCGCTTTCGATTGTCCGGATCGCGGCCACCGCGTCCAGGGCGGCCCTGCGGGCCGTCGCATGCGATCGGCTATGCCGACCATGGACGCGGCGTCCACTCGCCTGGTTCTGGCGCCTGCGAGTAAGGCCGGGACAGAGCAGTTGGTCGGGGACATTCAGCCGCCGGATCTCCTAAGCTGCTAGGCGTCCGCAGGGACAGCCATTCACGCGGCGGGAAGCATACGGATCATGGCTAACCAGCATTTCGGGAATATTGGCGATGTCTGGAAGCACGTTGTGCTGGCCGAGGTGCTGGAGCGAGAACCTCCGGCCTGGTATGCGGAGACTCACGCAGGCTCAGGGGCTTACGCGGTTGTCCGCAGCGGCGGGCGAGAATATGGTTTCCTGCGTTTCCTGGAGGTCGCTCCGCGGTTCCCCGTTCTGGCCCGGTCGCGATATCGCGCAATCGCAGCTTCCTACGTCGAGAGCGACCGCGGCCTCTATCCGGGCTCAGCGCTGCTGGCGATGACCATGCTCGGTGACGCCAGCTCGTACCTGCTGTGTGATCAGGACCCGGAGAGTGTCGCTGACCTGAATGGCTGGTCACGCGAACTTGGCCTGCACAACTGCGAGGTGGCCGAAACCGACGGCATGGCGGCCGTGGCGGCACGGCTAGACGGCGAACCTCGCAGGCCCGCGCTTGTGCACATCGATCCGTTCGACCGGCATGCCCGGGCGCCGGGCGGATACTCCGCGCTCGAGCTTGCTGCCCGCGTCGCCGACAGCGGCACCGGGCTCGTGTACTGGTACGGCTACGAGGAGCACGGCGCGCAAGGCCTGGCTGTCAAGCAGCTGGCCGCCTTGACCAGGGCGCCGCTGTGGTGCGGCGAGGTGACGGTGACCGGCGCGAACGACTCGCTGGGTGAACTTGACCACAGCGCGACGCTATGCACGCTCGGGATCATCCTGGCCAACGTGCAGGAAGGCACGGCCGGTGCCTGTGCGGCACTGGGCTACGCTCTCTCCCACGCATATGCCGACGCTCTACTTCCCGATGGCGCACTGGGGGACCTCGCCTTCACAAGCAGTACGACCGTCGAGCGCGGCCAGCAGACCTAGGCTCGCGTGACATGCGCGGGATGACAGCAAGGTGCGGGAGCAGATGACGGCCGCTCGCGCAGCTAGGTGCCGCGCGCGTTTCGTGCCACTTCCGTGCCCGATGCGTTGTCCGCGCCGCCAACGACCGACGATCGGCCGGCATGAATGATCAGGGTTAGGGCCCCATCGCCCCTTTGTCGGTCCACGTGATCCCTTCGTGGCGGCATAGGCAGAAGGGATGCCCGACCGGGTCGGTGTAGACCTGCCAGCCGTAGCCGTCGGGTCCGATGAAGTCCTTCTGCAGTGTCGCGCCGAGCGTGACGACGCGGCGCTGTTCGGGCTCGATTTCGCTCACTTCGAAGTCGAGGTGGTACTGCTTGGGGTGTTCGTCGTCGGGCCAGCGCGGAGGGCGGTAGTCCTCCACACGCTGGAAGGCCAGATCGACCTCGCCGAAGGTGATGGCGGCCATGCTGTCGCCACTGCCCTCCATGATGGCGCGGCCGGTCAGCTCGGAGTAGAAGGCCGCCAGCTTCATCGGGTCCGGGCAGTCGATGATGAAACCCAGGAGTTGTAGCATCAGGCAATTTTCCCACAGAGCAGGGCACGTGCCTCGTCCCGACGACCACCCGCCATGGGGCCGACTTGCTACACTGTAGTGCATGGTAGCACCAACTAACGTTCGCTTCCCCGACGCCGTTGACCAGCGGCTAGCTGACTATGCGCGTCAGACCGGGGCCAAGAAGTCGACGGTCGTGGTTAGCGCCGTCCGGGAGTGGCTGCGGATGCAGGCCCATCCAGGCGTGGTCTTCGTTGCGACCGTCACCGGCGAGCGGCGCGCAGCACTGTCGGTCGGACCGCAGGTGTGGACGGTCGCGGAGGCATGGCTCCAGCACGACAAGGCCGACCGTACGGCTGCGGTCGTGGCCGACGCCCTTGGCCTGTCGGCTGCCGACGTGGAGACCGCGCTGGCGTACTGGGCTGATTATCAGGACGAGATCGATGACCTGATCAGTCGCCACCATGCCAGCCAGGACGAAGCGCTGGCTGCGTGGGAACGGCGGCAGGCGCTTGACGCCGTCTGAGGATCATCAGGTCCGGTTCTTGCTCCACGGCCCGGATAGGACGTCCCGGTTCGCACTGTCGCCACTGGTCACGGGGCAACGATATGTCAGCGCAGGGGCTCCCTTCCCGGCCTGCCTATGATCCGGCCGGATGCGCGGCGATCAGCAGCAGGGCGTCGAGAAGGCGCCACCAGTCGGCCTCGGTGAGCTCCCGGCCCACGGTGTTCGCGAGCGCGGCCAGCGTCGCCACGAGCCGCACGGAGATCTCCTCGGCATCCACATCGAGCTTCGCGGCGATGACCGTGACCGTCTGCCGGAATCTGTCCGTGCGCCCGAGCCGGACCAGCGACGGAGGCATCCTAGGTGCGGCCGGCGTCGGCGCCTGCTGGCCCGGCGAGGCTGGCACGAGCGTCAGCACCAGCTGCAGGCCCAGAGCCTCGGCTAGCCGCGAGAGCGCCGTGACGGTCGGGTTGCCCCGCCCGTTCTCCAGGTTGGCGATGTAGGGGACCGACAGTCCCGCGTCCTCCGCCACGGACGCCACGGTCCGGCCGGCGGCGGTCCGCTGCGCGCGCAACTGGCGGCCGACCGCTGACTGCTCCACGGCTCCCCTATCTTGACAGAACACTTATGATTAAAACTGTTCTCACGGGATAGTCTACCGACAGGCCGCGGTCGTGTTCCAGGCCCTTCGAATACGTGATTTCCGGTTGCAGTGGGCCGGCGGCCTGATCAGCTCCCTGGGCTCGTGGCTCCTGATCCTCGCCCTCCCGGCCCACGTCTTCCTGGCCACCGGGTCATTGCGGGCCACCGGGCTGACGCTGGCCGCGCAGTACCTGCCCCAGTTGGTCCTGGGCCCGGTCGCGGGCGTGTTCTCCGACCGGTGGGACCGTCGCCGCCTGATGATCGCGACCAGCCTCTTCCGGGCCGGCGCCGTGTCCGCCATGCTGCTCGGCACCTCACCGGGACGGTACTGGGTGCTGTACGCCGCGCTGATCGCCGAGAGCAGCGGCGGCGTGCTGTACGTGCCCGCCTGGCGGGCTCGCACGCCGGCCGTCGTGGGCACCGGGACCCTGCTGAACAGCGCCAACTCTCTCAACTCACTGGCCGACGGTGCCGTGCGGCTGGTCGGCGGCCCGCTCGGCGGGATCCTCCTGACCCTCTACGGCTTCAGGTGGCTGATCTGCGCTGATGCCCTGAGCTACCTGGTATCCGCCGTCGCCATGATGATGACCTCCCGGACGGACGGCGACAGCGCCGCCCGCACGGCCACGATCACGGGCGTGGCTCGCGACCTCATCGAGGGCTGGCACGTCTTGCGCGGCCAGCCGGTCGCGTGGGCGCTGCTGCCGGTCACGGTCATCTTCCTGGCCGCCAACGCATCGCTCAGCGCCGTCCTCATCCCCCTCGGGGTCCAGAGACTCGGCGGCAGCGGGCACACCGGGTTCCTGCTGTCCGGTCTCGGCGTCGGCGTCCTGCTCGGCGCCCCCGTCCTGCGCCGGCTGCTGGACCGCGTCCAGCCCCGGAACCTGCTGACCGTCACGCTGACGGCCACCGCTGCCGCGTATCTCCTGCTCTTCACCTCAACATCGCTCACCACCGCGCTACCCGCCGCGGTCGCCATCGGGATGTTCGGCTCCATGTCCAACGTCATCCCGCTGACGGCGGTGCAGCGCGTGATCCCGCCTGCGGTACTCGGCCGGGTCAGCGCGGTCTTCGTCACCGGCGAGGCCGCCGCCACCCTCCTCGGCGCCATCGCCGGGCCGTTTCTGGCCCAGGCGATCCACTTCCCTGGCATCGCCACGGTCGCCAGCCTGGTCACGCTAAGCGCGGCGGCCATGACCTTCCTCGTCGTGCCGCGAATGCCGGTGTGCCGTGCTAGCGGTAGCCCCGCTTGAGCAAGAACTTGGCTCCGGCCTCGTAGTCATCGGGGCTGAGCAGTTCGAAGCCGAAGGCGTCGGCGAGCCGGTTGGTGGTGTTGAACGCCGCGCACACGGCCAGCGCGTCTTCGACCTGCTCGGGTGAGACGCCCGCGGCCAGCACTTCGCGCATGTCCTCGGCGCCTACCTTTCCCTCGCGGGTCAGCTTGCCGAGCATGCGCAGGGTGGCCCGGAGCCCGTCCTCGACCGGCGCCGAATCCAGGTCGGCCAGCACCGCCTGCACCTTCGCGCCGTCCTGGTATGCCTGCCCCGAGGTCGCGGTGTGCGCGCCGATGCAGAACGCGGACTCGTTGACCTTCGACACGAAGGCTGCCATCAGCTCCCGGTCCGCCACCGACCAGGCGGAAGGCCCGCGCATGGCCTCATGGGTGAACTTCTTCGCCTGGGCGCCGTAGAAGCCGGGCCGGTAGAAGACCAGCCTGGCGGCGTCCGGGACCGGGCGCCCGGACATCAGCCGGATGAGCGCGAACAGCGCCTTGGTCCCCGGGCTGTAGCCGCGGTTGAGAATGTCGAGTCGCATCTATCCGGCCCCCCCGCCGACGGTCGCCTCGGCCAGGGCGGCCAGCCCGGCTTCATACTGCCGCTCGGACTGGCCGACAGCAGCGCAGATCACCAGCTCGAAGAGCTGGTCCTCGCTGAAGCCAGAGGCCCTGGCGGCCGCGAAGTCCGCGTCGGTGATCTGCGTCGGCCTGGTGGCGACCTTGTCGATCAGCTCGTGCACGGGCGAGGGCATGTCGGCGTTGCCGAAGGCCCGTGCTCGCTCCTGCGCGGATGCCTGGCCCGCTGCGTTCAGGACGCGCTCGACCAGGACTCGGTACGCGGCTCGCTTCCCGTCCTCGATCGGCACGGTGCCACCGCCTCCTCTCCACCTCGGCAACTGCCCTACCTAGAAGATCGATCGGTGGCGGCCGAACAGGACAGCTCGCTGAGAAATTATCCGACGAGATGGGCGCAGGTGGCCGGGTGGCGCCCGTGAGCAGCTGGACGAGGCGCTCGGGGCCGACCAGAACATCGACCTAGCCGACGAGACCGCCCAGCTTTCTTGAGGCGTGAACGTCGGTGGATCCCGATAGCGTGGTGTCATGACGGCATCCCCAGTGAGCGACCGAGTGCGCTGAGCCGGCTGGAGTGCTGGCGGAGAGTCAGCCAAACCGGTCAGGGGCGCGGTGCCTTCTCACCGTGGACGGCGGTGTACTCGGCCGCCAGCCAGGGGCCCAGGTCGCCGATGAGCATGGCCAGGATGGCGGGGTCGGCGGAGCGGTCCCGGCCGGTCGCGGCGGCGACGCTCATCTGCCCGGCGCGTTCGGGGTAGTAGCGGGCGAACAGCTCGGCGGCCTGGCTGAGGTCGCTGGTCCAGCCGCCCCAGCGGGGCATGATCAGGGTGAACCCGGTGCGGACCAGGCGGCGGGCGATGACCCGGCTGAGGGCCAGGCGGTCGGTGTCGGTGACGGCGCGGGCGGCCTGGGCGCGCCAGTCCGGCAGGACCAGGTCCAGGTCGCCGTTGGTCTCCCGGGCCAGCAGCGCGGTGGGACGGTAACGAGGTAGCTCGCGAGCCAGGTCTGGGCCGAGCAGCGGGGTGCACAGGCAGGCGACGAAGAAGCCGAGGTCATAGCGCTCCAGGTCGCTGAGCAGCGTACGGGTGCTGAACATGAGGGCGCCAACCCCGTTGACCTGGGCAAACGAGTCGTCGAGCGCGGCCTCTAGCATCCGGGCATCGGCGCGGTCGCGGGCGTCGGGCTCGTCGTGCAGGGCGAGCAGCAAGTCGACGTCGGACCGGCCGGCCTTGGCGGTGCCGCGCGGGATGCTGCCGTAGAGGTAGGCGCTGTGCAGCCGGGCGCCGCCGAACGTCCCGATGATCCGCGCCCGGGCGGCCTCCACGACCGGGCCGAAGGCGGCGGGCACGCGGTCCAGGGCGCCTTCGCGCGCGATCGTCCCGTCGTCCTCCAGCCCTCGGTCGCTCATGGGCCTAATCATGGATGCGTCCGGCCAGGGCGGTCAGTAACCTCATCGAGGTGCATGCTGTGATCCACGCCGCGCGTCTTGATCTGTCGCCGATGCCGCTGGTCATGATGAACGCGATTCAGGGCGGTAACTGGGCGGGAGTGGGGCGCCTGCTGGGCGCCGAGATCCCGGCCGAGTGGCGTGACGCCGACTGGCAGTGGCTGGACCAGCGCGTGGCCAGGGCCGAGGCCGATCCGGCCGAGCTGGCCTGGGCGCCGCACGTACTGCTGCTGCGGGAGTCGGCGGAGCCGGATCGGCCGGGCCCGGTGGTGGTCGGCGACGCGGGGTTTCACGGCTCGCCCGACGAGAACGGCCGGGTCGAGGTCGGCTACATGGTCCTCAGCGGGTATCGCCGCCAGGGCCTGGCCGCGGAGGCGGTCCGCGCGCTGATGGACTGGGCGGTGGCGCAGCAGGGC
>Ga0134126_10012865_pt1 | contig 10566 bp, 5 predicted proteins | sample KB31752_FD_96881 | JGI IMG/M metagenome (GOLD analysis project Ga0134126, IMG submission 96881) | Terrestrial soil microbial communities with excess Nitrogen fertilizer from Kellogg Biological Station, Michigan, USA - KB3-175-2 | ecosystem: Environmental > Terrestrial > Soil > Unclassified ...
GACCGGCAAGGACGGCAAGCTCATCGATCTGCCCGCGCGGCCCGATGCCGAACAGGGCGGACTGGTCGTGGACACAGCCAAGCTCAGTGCCACCGATCTCGGTGACAGCATCCACGCCGCGCTACACGGCTATTGGGGATTCGATGATTATGAGGGGCCGAGCTTCGAGCTCGTCAACGCCCAGGCTCGCGCGCTGTCGCTGGTCGGCAGCGACGATGGCTCGCTGATCGTCGGGCGTGAGTCGACCGTACACCTGCAGGCCGTGAGCGTCGGCTGTATCGAGGATGTGATGCTCAAGGACCCCAGCGGCCATGAGCTCAAGGCCCAATGGAAAACGGTCAAACTCAACGAAGTCGAGGTGCGTCTGCCGTTGCAGGAGGCCAAGCCCGGCTCTCTCACGCTGGTGGTCACGCAGTACGGCGCAAAACCGCAACCGTTGCAGCTGCATGCGTTCTCCGAAGCCGGCCGGCTCGACAGCTTCACGATCCGCGCGGGCGAAACCCAGGGCGTGCTCAAGGGCAGCCGCCTGGATCAGGTCGCCAGCCTCTCGATGCACGGCACGCAGTACCTGCCTGGCAAACTCACCTCGACGCAGGGCGCCGATGAGCTGCAGATGATCGCGCAGGCAAATGCCACCAATCCCGCCACCTCGGTCGCCGCCACCACCTCGGTCGGCAGCACCGCCGCCGCTGGCGACCCTCCCAATCCAGGCCGCCCCGCCAGCTCTCTCAAAGAGGGCGAGAGCCTCACGGCACATGTCACGTTGAAGGACGGGCGTGTGTTCGATCTGGACACCCTCGTCGTGGCACCCCGCCCGAGCGTGGCGCTCATCGGCAAGAACGTGCAGCTGGCGAGGGCGACTGCATCCAGCAATATCGTGCTGTCAGCTGCCGATGAACTACCGCAGGATGCGACACTGACCTTCTCGGTGCGCGCGCAGACGCCCGCGCAGTTCGGGCGCGACGACCAGCTCGAGGTCGCGACCACCGACGGCAGTTATTCCACGACTCTCAACCTCGCCAACGGCGGCCTCACGCTGGAGGATGCACATGTGGCCGTGGCCACGCTCGATCCCGCGCGCGCCTATGGCAATTCGGCCTTTGGACCGCTGCAGTTCCGCATCGTCGATGACGGGGTCGCGGGCGAGTGGCAGCCACTGGCGACATTGGTACGCCTGCCGATGCTGCGCGATCTCAAGTGCCCGGCGAGCGCGGACCTGGCCTGCAAGCTATCCGGAGCGAACCTGTTCCTGATCGACTCCGTCTCGGCCGATGCGCATTTCGACCATGCGACGCAGGTACCGGATGGCTTTCCGGGCGACTCGCTGCCGGTGCCCCATCCGAGCGACGGAGAGCTCTACGTCAAGCTGCGCGACGATGCGACGGTGATCAACGCGGCCACGCTCGTCGCCGTGGCCCTGCCCCCCTCGCCGGCCGAGTTGGCGCGTCAGGCGGCGGCTGGCGCTGCCAAGGCGCAGGCGCAGGCGCAGGCGCAGCCTAAAGCGGACGCGTCTGAACCGGCAGCCACCTCGAGCGCTGCCAGCGCACCGGAACTTGCGGCACCATCCACCCAGAGCGCCAACGCGGACAGCGACACACCAGCCACCGCCGCCCCATCCTCGGTCCACTCGCCCGATTCCGCCGAGGCTGCTGGCAGCGCCCCTCCTGCGGCGGCCAGCGCCGCTACCTCCACCGTCACCCCAATCATCACCCCGGCTATCACCCCGGCTGTCACCCCAGCTGCAAGTCCCCCAACCGCCGTGGCGGCCGACGTCTCGGGAAGTGCCGCGGTCGCGTCCACTTCGGCGCGGGAGTAAGCTGGGCCGGCGCACATTGGACCGAGCGCACAGACCGGCTCAAAACAACCGGCACAATTCAAAGAGGGTGAACACATGATGAGCGAGGACAAGAACCAGGATCGTGGGGACGCTCTGAATGACCCATCACGGCGCGAATTCGTGGCGATCTCCGCCGCTGTTGGGCTGGCCGCAGGCGCCGCGCGCGTAAACGCGGCAGAGCCCCGTCGGCACAACGTCGTAACCAAGACTGTGCAGATCCAGACCGGAGACGGCACCTGCGACGCAGCCTACATTCACCCCGCCACCGGCAAGCATCCAGGTGTCATCGTATGGACCGACATCTTTGGGCTGCGACCCACATTCGTCGCGTTGGCTCGCCGCCTGGCGAGCGCCGGCTACTGCGTGCTGGTACCCAATCCGTTCTATCGCACCGCGCCGGGAGCACCGTACACCGAAGAAGAAATCGCCAAGTTCAACTTCCGCGACCCGGATGTGCAGGCCAAGATGAAAAAAGACACCGGCCCGATTGGCATGGCCGGTGCGATCGAGACCGATGCCAAGGCGCACGTGGGCTTTCTAGACATGCAGGCCGAAGTGGATACGGACAAGAAGCTCGGCACGCAGGGCTACTGCATGGGCGGACCGTTGGTCTTCAAGACGGTCGCCTCGCAGGCCGATCGCGTGGGCGCCGGAGCGACCTTCCACGGCGGTGGGCTGGTGACCAATGGCCCCGACAGCCCGCATCTGCTCATTCCGAAGTTCCAGGCGCAGATGTACGTCGCCATTGCCACCAGTGACGACGTGCGCCAACCCGATGCGAAGGACAAGCTCAAGGCGGCGTTTGCGGCCTCATCTGTGTCGAAGGTGCGCGAATCCACCGTCGTCGTCTATCAGGGCATGCAGCACGGCTGGACCGTGCCGGATATGCCGCCTCAGGCCAATGGCATGCCCATCTACAACAAGGCGGAAGCGGACATTGCCTGGAGCCACCTGCTGAAGCTCTACGGCGCCGATCTCGCCTGAGCCGCACCACCGAACTGAAGAGCTGATAAAGAAGAGGCGGCTCCCTGGGGCCGCCTCTTCTCTTTTCCCTTACCCTCCGCGCCGCCGCCGCGTCTCAGCGCGACGATGCGGGGCCGCAGTTACATCACGGCGAGACCCGATCGGTCGAAGACCCGGCGTGCTCGACTATCGGTCGTGGGGCCGTTGCCGGCGCGCGCCGCCAGCGCGCTGCACGCTGCACGATGACGTAAAACACGGGTATGAAGAAGATCCCGAGAAAGGTTCCGGCGACCATGCCGCCGAACACGCCCGTGCCGATGGCGCGCTGCGCACCTGCCCCCGCCCCGTGCGCGAACGCGAGCGGCAGCACGCCGAAGCCGAACGCCAGAGAGGTCATGAGGATCGGGCGCAGCCGGTCGCGCGCCGCTTGCAGAGTCGCCGCCACGATCTCCATGCCCTGCTCGACGTACTTGCGTGCGAATTCCACGATCAGGATGGCATTCTTGCTGGCGAGGCCAATGGTCGTGAGCATGGCCACCTGAAAGTACACGTCGCGCTCCAGGCCGCGGATAGTGGTGGCCAGCACGGCGCCGACCACGCCCAGCGGTACGGCCAGCAGAATTGAGATGGGAATCGACCAGCTCTCATAGAGACCCGCCAGGCACAGAAACACGACCAGCAGCGAGAGCGAATACAGCATCGGCGTCTGCGAGCCGGCCGAGATCTCCTGGTAGGACTGCGCGGTCCAGGCGATGCGAAATCCCGGCGGCAGCTCCCCGACCAGGCGCTCGACCTCTGCCATCGCCTCACCCGAGCTCACACCGGGGGCTGCCTTGCCATTCATCTGCACGGCCGATACGCCGTTATAGCGCTCCAGCCGCGGTGAGCCGAATTCCCAGTGCGTCGAGGTGAATGCCGATACCGGCACCATTTGTCCGGTCGCGCTGCGCACGTACCAGCGGCTGAAATCCTGCGGCTGCATGCGAAACGGTGCATCGGCCTGCAGATACACGCGCTTGACGCGACCGCGATCGAGGAAGTCGTCGATGTAGCGGCCGCCCCAGGCCACCGACAGCGTATCGTTGACCTCGGCCATCGTCACGCCGAAGGACTGCGCCTTCTGCGGATCCACGTCCAATTGCAGCTGCGGCGAGTCGTCCTGCCCGGTGGGACGCACGTCGACCAGCTTGGCATCGGCACGCGCCTTGCGCAGAAAGGCATTGCGGGCATCCATCAGCGCCTGGTGGCCCTGACCGTTGAAATCCTGCAGATAGAAGTCGAAACCGGCGGCGTTGCCGAGCTCGTTGATCGCCTGCGGCACCGTGGGCGTGACATCGGCATCCTTGAAGTTTGCGAACGCGCGACGGGCACGTTCGGCGATGGCCTGCACGCTCTTGCCGGGTGCCTCGCGCTGGCTCCAGTCCTTCAACAGCAGAAACTCGATGCCGACGTTCTGGCCCGAGCCCGCGAAGCTGAAGCCCTGCACGGCGAAGATTGATTGCACCGTATCGGCCTCTTTGCGCTGGAAGTAGGTCTGCACTTCATCGAGTGCGCGGCGCGTGCGCTGCTGTGTCGCCCCCGGCGGCGCCTGCACCTGCATCTGCATCGCTCCCTGATCCTCGTCGGGCAGATAGGAAGTCGGCAGGCGGAAGAACAGCAGCCCCATGATGGCCGCGAGCACCAGGTAGATCAGCATGTAGCGCGCCGTGTGCCGCAGCATACGTGCGACCACACCCGCGTAGCGCTCGCGGCCGTGATCGAGGCTGCGGTTGAACCAGCGGAACAGGCCGCGCTCGCTGCCATGCTCACCGATGTGCACCGGCTTGAGCAGCGTAGCGCACAGCGCGGGGGTCAGGATCAGCGCCACCAGCACCGACAGGCCCATCGCCGCCACGATCGCCACGGAGAACTGCCGGTAGATGACGCCGGTGGCGCCGCTCAGAAATGCCATCGGTACGAACACCGCCGCCAACACGGTGCCGATGCCGATCAGGGCGCCGCTGATCTGATCCATCGATTCGCGTGTCGCCTCTCGCGGTGAGAGGCCCCGCTCGCTCATGAGACGCTCGACGTTCTCGACCACCACGATGGCATCGTCCACCAGCAGCCCGATCGCGAGCACCACCGCGAACATGGTCAGCATGTTGATCGAGTAACCCACGGCATACAGCACCGCGAAGGTACCGAGCAGCACCACGGGCACCGTGATGGTTGGAATGAAGGTGGCGCGCAGGTTCTGCAGGAAGACGAACATCACCAGCACCACCAGCACCATCGCCTCGAACAGCGTCTTGACAACCTCGCGGATCGACAGACGGATGAACGGCGTGCTGTCCAGCGCCACTTTGGCGACCAGCCCGTGCGGGAAGGAGGGCCGCAGCTGGTCGAGCAGCGCATAGACTCCCTTGGCCGTATCGAGTGCATTGGCGCCGACGACGGCGTTGATGCCGATGCCGGCGGCCTGCTGACCATTGAAATTGACCGTGAAACCGTAGTCGGCCGCACCGAGCTCGACGCGCGCGACGTCGGACAGGCGCAACACCGAGCCTGAGTTACCGCCCCGCACGACGATGTTGCGGAATTGCGCCACCGTCGTCAGCCGGCTGCGCGAGCTGATGGTGGCGTTGAGCTCCTGGCCGGCGACCGACGGGGCGCCACCGAGCTGCCCGACCGTGATTTGCGCATTCTGCGCCTGTACCGCCGCGATGATGTCGTCGGGCGTGAGACCGTAGGCATTGAGTGCGCCGGGATCGAGCCAAATGCGCATCGCATAGGTCGAGCCGAACTGCTGGATGTTTCCCACGCCTGGCACCCGGCTCATCGGATCCACGACGTGCGTGGCGATCCAGTCACCGATGTCGTAGCGATCCATGCTGCCATCGGTGGAGATGAATCCAATGCCCATCAGCAGCGTGCCGTTGACCTTGTTCACGTTCACGCCCTGTTGCTGCACGATCTGCGGCAGCAGCGGCATGGCCTGCTGCAGGCGGTTCTGCACCTGCACCTGCGCAATGTTCGGATCGGTGCCGGTCTGGAAGGTCAGCGTGATACCGGTGTTACCCTGGGCATCGCTGCTGGAGGACATGTAGAGCAGGCCGTCGATCGCGGTCATGTGCTGCTCGATGACCTGCGTGACCGAGTCCTCGGTGTCCTTGGCGGTGGCGCCCGGAAAGCTCGTGCTGATCTGCACGGCCGGCGGCGCGACGGTCGGATAGCGCGAGATGGGCATCTGCGTCAGCGCACCGATCCCGAGCAGCATCAGCAGCGATGCAATCACACAGGCCAGGACGGGCCGATCGATGAAAAATCGAGAAAGCATGCGGGGCGGAGGCGCCGGGGGGCAAGGGAAGGCCCGGCGCAGATGGCGGGGATGGTAGACGATGCTCGCGCGTACCGCACGGACAGACGTCAAGAATGGTCAAGCGGCCGCTGCGCTTGCCCTTCGACCGATTGCGACGGAGTATCCCGCCATGAGCAAATTGTTGGTCCGAGGTTTCGGCATATCCCTCGACGGCTACGGCGCCGGGCCTGCACAGGATTTGCAGCACCCACTGGGTATACACGGCCCCGACATCATGGAGTGGTTCTTTCATACGCGTGTCTTCCAGCGCATGCATGGGCAAGCCGCACAACCGGCCGATGCCAACCCCGTCGATGAGCAGTTCGCGCAACAGGGATTCAGCAACATCGGTGCCTGGATCCTGGGTCGTAACATGTTCGGTCCCATTCGCGGACCCTGGCCCAATGACGCCTGGCGCGGCTGGTGGGGCGAGGAGCCCCCTTACCACACACCGGTGTTCGTGCTGACGCATCACGCGCGAGCGGCGCTGCACATGGCGGGCGGCACAGTATTTCATTTCGTGACCGACGGCATACACGCGGCGCTCCAGCGCGCACGTGAGGCTGCGGGCGCGCGCGACGTGCGTGTCGGCGGCGGCGTCGCCACCGTGCGTCAATATTTGCGCGAGAGACTCATCGATGAGCTGCATCTGGCCGTGCGCCCGGTCCTGCTCGGGCGCGGCGAGCCGCTGTTTGCCGATCTGGACCTGCGCGCCCTCGGCTACCACTGCGTGGAGAGCATCGCCGGGGAGCGGGCCACGCACGTGCGGCTGCGCCGGGATGGCTCAGCCTAGCGCGAGGGTTGCGCGCCGTACCTGACAGCCGTTTAGCGCCGCCGCCGGCTGTTGGTTTGACGTCACAGGCTCCTCCGGCTAATGTTAAATAAAATTTAGGTCGCTTTGCCGAGGGGTTGCTGCGCAGCTTGCCGCGCTCTGATCGGCTGGGGAGGCTTGCGTTATGCGTCGTTTTTGCCCCTCGCGCCCTCCCGGGCGCCGCTTGCCGCTAGCACTGCTCTGCCTGCTGTCAGGCTCGCCACTGGCCTGGGCGGCCGACCCTGGCAGCACCAGCGGCGTCAACGCCACACCGGCGGACACGTCCGCCACGGGCAGTGACGCATCGGACCAGGAGGCTGCGGGACAGCTGCAGGAGGTCGTGGTCACCGCCCGCCGCCGCCAGGAAAGCCTCGTCAACGTGCCGGCCGCCGTCACCGCCTTCACGGCGCAGCAGATCCAGCAGGCCGGCATCGAGAGCCCGCGTGATTTCATCCAGCTCACACCCAATGTCACCTTCGTCGAGACGCAGAACATCGGCACCGCCTTCGTCATCGCACGTGGCATCGCACAGGCGCGCAACAGCGAGCCCTCGATGGCCGTGGTCGTCGATGGAGTGCAGCAGGCGAACCCGTCGCAGTTCGACCAGGATCTATTCGACCTGCAGGAAATCCAGGTACTGAAGGGACCGCAGGGCGGTCTGTACGGTCGCGATGCCATCGGCGGCGCCATTCTGATCACCACTCAGGCACCGACCAGCACGCCGCAGTACAGCGTCAAGCTCGGCGTGGACAACGGTCCGGGCGGCTCGGTGCTCGGCACCGCGAGCGGCCCGTTGCCCCTGGTCAGCAACCTCAAGTACATCGCCTCGCTGTACTACGACAACACCGATGGCTACATCGAGAACCAGTATCTGCATCAGAGCGCCGATCCCTATATCGACACCGCGGGCCGATTCCGCTTGATCTGGCAGCCCTCGGACAGCCTGTCGGTGGATGCGCGCACCTCCTTTTCGCAGGTCGAGACACGCGCCTACTACTACAACATCGTCAGCAACGTGAACGATGTCAGCCTGCCGGTGCAGGTGAACAACGCCGGCATCGACGATCGCAACATGTTCGATAATTCCATCAAGATCGATGACAACCTTGGCTTCGGGACGCTGACCTCCGTCACCGCCTATGACACGCTCTCGGAGATCGACACCGGCGATGCGTTCGACTTCCTGCCGATCAAGCAATCCTTCTTCTACAAGCTGTTCGGCTTCGACCTGAACCAGGCGCAGTACCTCACGACCTGGTCGGTCAGCGAGGATCTGCGCCTGGCCTCACCGGCCAATCAGCGAATCCAGTGGACGGCCGGTGTCTACGGCATCCACACCCAGCGCTACATCTCGACCGGCAACATGATCGATACCGGCAACGGTGTTTATCCCGTCTACTACACCCCGAGCACCAATCCGCTCAATCCGCAGTTCAGCTTCCTGGCCGACAGCCAGAACAATGGCGCTTGGGCGGCTTATGGCGATCTGACGGCGGAACTTACCAGCCAGTTCGAGCTGGCGCTGCAGCTGCGCTATGACAACGATCACCGCGCAGACACGACTGATACGCCGGAGAGTTACCTTGCGGCCGTGAACATTCCCGGCTTCCCCGCCGGTTTCACCGGCGAGAAACGCACGGTCGACTTTTCCGCGACGCAGCCCAAGGTCACCCTGCGCTACAAGCCCAATCAGAACGTGACGCTGTACGGGGACTGGGGTCGGGGTTTTCGCAGCGGCGGTTTCAATCAGACCGGCGTCGGCGCCGTCGCGGCTTCCGAGGGCATCCTCGGCGTCTCCGATATCTTCAAGGCCGAGGTCGCCGACACTTGGGAGGCGGGTATCAAGGGCGAGACGGTCGACCGCCGGCTGCTGTTCGACCTGGCGGGCTACTACACCACCTCCCACGATCCCTACTTCTTCGTCTTCCTCGCGATCAACTCCACGCAGAATCTCGGCAACATCGACGAGGTCGTCTACAAGGGCATCGACTTCAGCGCCACGGCGCTGCTCACCGACCGCCTGCAGCTGGATTTGGGCTACGGCTACACCGACAGCGACATCAGGCACGACGCAGACCCGACGGTAATTGGCAATCAGGCGCCTGATGTATCCAAGTACACCATCAATGTCGGCCTGCAGTACCGACAGCCGATCCTCGCCAATGGCGACGACCTGCTGGCGCGAGTCGATTACCAGCGCATCGGGGATACCTGGTGGGATCCGCAAAACGACACGGTTCGCAATCCCGTGGACCTGGTGAATGCGCGCCTCAGCTTTACGGCCGGCCCCTGGATGGTCTCCGCCTGGTCGAAGAACCTGTTCAACAAGCTCTACAACGCGGAGTTCTCACCGGGCGGCTTCGTGTTCAAGGCGCTGCCGCGCACCTACGGCCTGGAAGGCAAGTACACCTTCTAGGCGGCGGGTGCCGCGATAGCCGCGGGCCCGCGGGCCCGCGGGCGTTCATCGCGACGTCGTATCGAAGAGCTGGCGCGCGCTTTCAATGATGGCTGCGACGGCCGGATGCTTTACCTTCCTTTCAACTGATATCGCATAGAACTCGTTGCGCACGGCATCGGCCAGACCAACGCGCAGCAGCCCATAGTGCTGGCGAAACTGCTCCTCGAGCACCACCGGCACCGGCGCCACGCCGTAGCCGGCCCGGGCAAATGCCCTGAGCAGCGCATAATCCTCGAATTCCGCCGCCACCGATGGATGCACCTGATGCCCATCCATCCACTGATTCAGCGTGTGCCTGATGGCCGTGTCCAGCGTGGGCAGCAGCAGCGGGGCGCCATTCAGAGATTGTGGAAATCCGCGCCGTAGCTTCGCGGCCACTTTCGCTCTTGCCATCCAGCACACCGCAGTACTGCCCAGATGATGGCTGTAAACGCGGAAGTTGAGTGCCGGCGTGAACGGCGCGTCCGAGATCACCAGATCACTCTCGTGCAGGGTCAGGTCCGCGACGAGCCGGTCAAGCGATCCTTCCCTGCAGGTGAGGCGCACCGGCTGTCCGATCTGCAGCGCCGGCTCCAGCAGTCGCTGCACGACCTCCTTGGGAAGGACATCATGGATGCCCACCGTGAAGCGCAGCGGGCGGTGGGTCGGCCGTTGTTCCAGAGCCTGTAGCAGATCCTGACCGAGATCGAAGATCTCGTTGGCGTATCCGAACACGAGCTTTCCAACGTCGGTCGCGGTCAACGTACGCCCGGATTTGACGAGCAACTGCTGGCCCAGGCGCGATTCGAGCGTCTTGAGCTGGGCGCTCACCGCGGGTGCCGATAGATGCAGTTCCTCGCAGGCGCGCGCAATGCTCCCGGTGCGCACGACCGTCCAGAAATAGAGCAAATGCTGGTAATTGAGGCGAGGCGCTGGCACTGGCTATGGTTCCAAAAAATGAAAGCGATTGAGCTAATAATTATACTGGATATATCCCCGGATCTGGCCTTCAATCTGCCTCACACAGCAAGAGAGTGCTCAACGGTAAGGAGAAGGTCCATGAAAATCTTTAATCGCATGCCTGTCGTGTTGACTGCCGCCGCCGTACTGCTCGGCACGGGCGCGGCGCTGCAGGTTGCCTCGGCGGAAACTGAATCGTTGCCGGAAGTCATGGTGCA